>Ga0207146_10077_pt1 | contig 25952 bp, 28 predicted proteins | sample Alteio_BWMinHeat_36_FD_153539 | JGI IMG/M metagenome (GOLD analysis project Ga0207146, IMG submission 153539) | Enriched cells from forest soil in Barre Woods Harvard Forest LTER site, Petersham, Massachusetts, United States -... | ecosystem: Environmental > Terrestrial > Soil > Temperate forest >...
AACCCCACAGTGAAGATTTACGCGCCTAAGGAGGAGTTCGGGGTTTACGGTGCCGACTTACCGGGCAGTTTTTATCGTAAGGACGCCTCTCTCCCTCAAGAACAGCGCTATTACGACGGCACGCCGCCAGAAGTCATGCGCTTTGGATCGGCTTGGCCCGGAGCTAAGTTTCAACTGGTCGACAAGAATATCGAGATTGCTCCCGATATCCATCTGATCGCCCTGGTGTCCGATAAGCCGGGAACGCTGGAATTGCGTGAGCTGTCGCTGGCCATCAATACGCCTGACGGCATGGTCATCGTGGTTGGTTGTTCGCATCCCGGCATTGACAAGATCGTTGAATCTACAACGGCAATCAATCCTCGCATTCGCTTCATCGCTGGCGGCTTTCATCTCGTTGTAGCGACCGATCCGGACATCGAGAGGACTGTGACGGCGTTGCATGATCAGTTCAGAGTCGAATACGTTGCCCCCGGTCACTGCACCGGAGAGCCGGCGTTCACAGCGCTTAAAAAGGCTTTTGGCGACCGCTACATTTATGCGGGGTTGGGCACAACACCAACAGCAACACAGGCAGGAGATCGCAAGTAAGAGCGATTTTGACGCTAGTTAACCACTGCTGCGCCGCAAATCAAAGGCCGATGCTTGGCGGTGCTTGACACAATCTCGTACGCGCCATAAGTGCTCAAACGGAGCCACCATGAAAAAACGCGACATGCTTGTTGCCCTTGCGGGAACCATCGTTCTGCCCTTCACCGCACTGCTCTTCGGCGGAAAGACAACGACGCCGACACGGGTTGAAACCCTCTGGCCGACCAAAGGCTGGGCCACCGCCAGCCCAGGCGGTGTTGGGCTGGACGAGCAGGTTCTCCTCAGGCTGGACAAAGACATGGCCTCGGGGAAATATTCGCAGATGATGGACAGCTTTGCGGTCTTCCGCTGTGGCAAGAAGGTTTTTGAACGCACCTACCCGCACGACTACGCAAAGATCTATGGCAAGGAAGCTGCGGAACGGGGACCGCTTAACGCTCGACTTACCGGGCGGTACAACTATTTCGATCCGGAGTGGCACCCTTATTATCACGGCACGGATCTGCATACCATGCAATCGGTCAGCAAGACGGTCACCTCCATCATCATTGGCGCGGCCATGCAACGCGGCGACTTCAAAGCCAGCCTGGATACACCTGTCTTGAAATACTTCGACCCATCCAAAGTGAAAAATGTGGACGACCGCAAGCGCCGCATGACCTTGCGCGACGTCCTGACTATGACCGCGGGCCTGGACTGGCATGAGGAAGATGTGCCGTACGACGACCCTCGCAGCGATTCCAGCTTGATGGAAGCCACCGATGACTGGGTGCAGTACGTGATCGACAAGCCCATGGCCGCCGAACCCGGCAAGATCTGGAACTACAGCAGCGGCGTTACGGAGCTGCTCGCCCATATCTTTCAGAAAGAAACCGGTCAGGACATCGACGACTACGGCCAGAAATATCTGTTCGCACCGCTGGGGATCAGGCACGAATGGAAGCGAACGTATCTGGGAGTCGTGGACACCGAAGGCGGCTTGTATTTGAACGGGAGCGACCTGGCGAAGATCGGTTACTTGTATCTGCACGATGGCATGTGGGACGGCCAGCGCATCGTCTCCAGTGAATGGGTGAAAGAGTCTGTGACGCCCTACTTCCAAACCAATGAGCAGCGGTTTAAGTATGGCTTCAAGTGGTGGTTGTTCAAATTGCCGGATTCCACAGAGTACATCTGGATGGCTGAAGGGTTCGGCGGGCAGAACCTGCAGGTGTTTCCAAAAGAGGATCTGATTGTGACCTTTACGGCTTGGGACATTCTCCCCAACTCAACCGGCAAGGAGCCTGTCCCGTCCGACTTTCTACCCGCCGTGAAGACCAAAACTTGCACAAGCGGTGCCCACAGGTAAAAGTTTGGCGGGCTAAAAAATGGTAGGCCCGAATGGACTCGAACCATCGACCTCTTCCGTGTCAAGGAAGCGCTCTAACCAGACTGAGCTACGGGCCTACAGGCAGAGTTAATTGTACTGGGGTCTCCGGTGCCCGGCAAACCCGTAGGGTGGCTGCATTCGGACTGCAGTTGCAAAGTGTTTCTGTCCCGGCGACAATCGCTGAGTGGAGAAGGTGAATCACAGCGACTTGCCTGGTAATCCGTTCCGTCCGGGCATCATGGTGCTGGTTACACTGGGCAATCCCAGGGAGAAGTTCTGGGGGGCCATCCTTTCGCTCACTCCTGAAGGGTTGAGCCTTTGCGGCGTCGAACTGGCTTCGTTCGACGACTTGGTGTCCTTGGTCAAGGATGGCGAGCCGTTTTCTCCGGGCGTGGTCTTCTTTCCCATGCACCGTCTGGAACGCATGGAACTCGATCTGCCCGATGGCAACATTCCATCGCTGTCCCAACGCTTCACCAGCAAGACCGGGCTCAATCCCGCCACGGCGCTCGCCCCTCGCGCGGCAGTCCCAACCCCCGAGGAGCAAATGTGAAGCTCTCGCAACTGCTCACTGCTCCCAACCAGCTCACCATGCTGCGGATGATGTTCCTGCCCTTCATTGTGATCAAGCTGGTTGAAGGCCACTATTCATCGGCACTGATTTTGTTTGTCCTGGCTGGACTCAGCGACGGGTTCGACGGGTTGCTCGCCCGCACTCTCAAGCAGCAAACCGTCCTGGGACAATATCTCGATCCGATCGCGGACAAGCTCCTGCTCAGCACCATGTTTCTCGTGCTCTCGATTCTGCACAAGATTCCGTGGAAATTTACAGTCCTGGTTTTCAGTCGCGACATTTCCATCCTGGCGGCCAGCACCGTGCTCTATGCCATCGCCGGACTTCGCGACTTTCGCCCCAGTATCTTTGGCAAGGCGAATACCTTTGCCCAGGTAGCCGCCGTCTTTTTTGTGCTGCTGCTTGAAATCAACCACGCCCGCTGGATCAGCATCGCGCGCCTCACGTTTCTGCGCGCCACCTTCATCTTTACCATTGTCTCTGCCATGCACTACGTGTTCGTCGTCGGACAGCGTCTCCGGGCCGATACTCCGCCTGCTTCGGAGGCCTCAGCGGCCAGCGGCAAGACCTGACGGGGTTAGAGAGAGAGAGTGAGTTAGTTCCCACCTTCTGGGGACCGGGTGCGGCTGATTCTGCCACAGACGGCAAAAAAGTTCTGGGAACCTTGCTTACATCTAAAGTGTAGGCGCGTCTGATAGCGGAGGAGGCGCATTCATGTGTTCATGCAAAGGTTTTCTAGCCGCCATACTACTTTCCTTCGCAACCGTCACTGCACAAGAGATGCCAAAGAACCAGCCACCAGTGTGGAGCGCTAAACCTGACATCCCGGTATTCGAAAGAACTGAGAATGACCGGCTCGCCGCGGCGCAGCAATCTCTTGATCGCCTTCTGGCTGTCAGAGCTGCAAGAACTGTAGACAACACGCTAGTTCCTTATGACGACGTGATCCGGCAATTGAACTCAGCCGCCGACTTTGCGAACATTGTGGAGAACTTGCACCCAGACAAAAGTTTTCGCGATAGCGCTACTCTCATGACGACAAAAATCAGCAGCGCGCGAAGTTCAGTTTCGTTAAACCCGGCTGTTTATCGCGCATTGGCCAGCATGGATGTGCAAAACGCTGATTTGGCTACGCGTCATTACGTGCAGCGCGAGGTACTGGCGTTCCGGCTGAACGGAGTAGACAAAGATGATGCGACGCGAACCACGCTGAAAAAGCTTCGGGACCAGCTCGCTCAAGATCAGTCCACGTTCCAGCGCAATATCATCGACGATGAGAGGGTTGTCGAGGCTGCGCCTGACGAGCTGGACGGCCTCCCACAGGACTACATCGACCGCCACAAACCCGGGGCCGACGGCAGGATTCGAATCACTACGAGCGATCCCGATGCATCGCCCGTAATCTCCTCCGCCAAGAGCGATTCTCTTCGCCGCCGGCTTTGGGACGCCTCGTACAATCGCGGCTACCCCAGCAATCGGGAGGTTCTGCGAAGGATGCTACGGACGCGCTATGAGATGGCGACTCTGCTGGGTTACGCGTCCTGGGCGGACTACAGGGCGGCCGACAAGATGATCAAGAACGGCCCAAACATCGGGAGATTTCTCGATGAGCTTCATGCTGCCTCGCGGCCCATTGCCCAACGCGAACTTGCTCTGGAACTGGCTGAGAAACGCAAGCTAGATCCCGGCGCCAAAGAGATTTTCTCGTATGAATTCTTCCGCTTGTCGGAACTGGTGCGCCGTGCTCAATTCGACTTCGACTCACAGAGTATTCGCCCTTACCTGCCATACCCGGAAGTGAAGCAAGGGGTCATGAACACCGCAGCGACGCTCTTTCATGTTTCGTTCAAGCAAGAAATGAACGTGCCGGCGTGGCATCCGTCCGTCGAAACCTGGGATGTGATTGACCACGGAAAAGCCATCGGCCGTTTTTATCTTGACATGTATCCCCGTCCCGGAAAGATCGGGGGTGGAGCCATGTCGGTGCTCCTGGATGGGGTGCGCGGAAAACAGCTGCCCGAAGGCGTCTTGGAATGCAATCTCCCTGAGCCCACTGCAACAGATCCCGGGTTAATGGACTATAACGATGTCGTTGCATTCTTTCATGAGTTTGGCCATCTGATGCATCACATTTTGGGTGGACAGCAGCAGTGGGCGGGCATCGGCGCAACGAGCGTGGAAACCGATTTCATCGAGACTCCGTCACAAATGCTGGAGGAGTGGATGCTTAGTCCGCAAGTGCTCGCGTCTTTTGCGCGCCACTACAAAACGCACGAGCCCATCCCCGCCGATCTCGTCCTCCGCATGAGACGTGCCCTTTCATTTGGCGCAGCCAATCTAGTTGAATTCCAGACCGCGCTCGCTGCAACCTCCTACGACCTGCATAAAGAGAATCCCGAGAACATCGATCCGGATGCGACAATGATCAACGACATGCGGCGGTTTATGTTGCTCACCCCAATTCCATCCGATGCGCACCGTTACGCAAGTTTCCGCCATCTTGGCTCCGAAGATTATTCGGCGGCTTTTTACACTTATCTTTGGGACAAAGTGATCGCCGAGGATTTCTTTCAGCAGTTCGACCAGCATAATCTGCTGGCCGGCGATGCTCCCATGCGCTATCGCCGTACCGTGCTGGAGCCTGGTGGCTCGGTGCCTGCCAACGATCTGGTGAAGAACTTCCTGGGTCGTCCGCAGAACACGGTCGCGTTTCAACGCTGGTTGGAAAGAGAGTTCGAGCCGGTACCGGAACACGAAAGTTCCAGCGGGCAGTAAGAAAAAAAGCTAATACGCGCTTGCTCGCGGTGACTTCGACGATCCTTGCCAGAGCTTATCCCCTCAGCGACGGGGCAGGATTTGACCCTGTTTCTTTCGCACCCCTAGAATGAACGGTTCTCCCTTCTGTTTCGGCTTGCACTATGGCATTGCGTCTCTACAACACGCTCTCGGGGAAGATTGAAACATTCCAGCCTCTTGCTGATAACGAGGTCCGCATGTATTCCTGCGGGCCGACCGTTTACGACTATGGCCACATCGGCAATTTCCGCACATTCATTGCTGTAGACATTCTGCGCCGTTTTCTGCGGCAGAGCGGATACAAGATTCGCCATGTCATGAACATCACCGACGTTGATGACAAGATCATCCGCAATTCGGCGCGGGCCGGTGTAAGCGTGAAGCAATACACGGCAAAGTACGAGAAAGCCTTTCTCGAAGATGCCTCGACGTTAAACATCGAGCAGCCGACTTTGGCGCGCGCCACCGATCACATCCCCGAGATGGCGCAATTCATCGCCGAACTGCAGAAGAAAGGTTTCGCTTACCGTACCGAGGACGGGTCCTACTACTTCAGGATCGCAAAGTTTCCGGCTTATGGAAAACTTTCCAAGAAAGATTTTGCCGGAATGGAAGACGGAGCCCGCGTGGATGTCGACGAATACGAGAAAGACAGCGCGCGCGATTTTGCCCTGTGGAAGGCGCCGAAACCCGGCGAGACTTCCTGGGAGACGTCGATCGGTCCCGGGCGGCCAGGCTGGCACATCGAGTGCTCGGTCATGGCCATGGAGGAATTGGGCGACACCTTCGATCTGCACGCGGGCGGCGAAGATCTGATCTTTCCCCATCACGAGAACGAAATCGCGCAGTCCGAGGCGCTCAGCGGAAAGCCCTTCGCTCACTTCTGGTTTCATGTGCGGTTTCTCCTGGTCGAAGGTGAGAAGATGTCCAAGAGCCTGGGCAACTTCTACACGCTGCGCGACCTCGTGCTCAAAGGGCATAAGCCATCGTCGATCCGTTTCTTGCTGGCCTCGGTTCCTTACCGCAATCAGCTTAACTTCACGTTCGACGGACTGAAGCAGGCGGCCGTGTCGGTGGAGCGGTTGCGGAACTTTCAACTACGTTTGAGCACTGGCCAGTTTCCTGCGGGCGCGACCCCGGGCATGGCCGATCTGGCGCGCGAGACCGCTGAGCGAATGAGGGCCGGCATGGACGACGACCTCAACACGGCCCAGGCCCAGGCGGCGATCTTCGACATGGTTCGCAAAGCCAATGCCGCGATCGATGCGGGACAATTCAAGAAAGACGACGCTCCCGCGCTGCTCGCCGTCTTACAGAGCTTTGACGAACTCTTCGCCGTTCTGAAAGATGACGATGCCCCGAAGATTCGAAGCATCGTCGAATGGGCGAAAACCGAAGGTCGCGAGAACGAAGTTGGCAAGGTATTGCTTGGAACTGCCGGTGCGCAACTCTCTGACGCCGAAATTGAAAAGAAGATCGCAGAGATGGAAACTGCGCGCCGATCACGTAATTTCAAAGCTTCGGACGCGATCCGCGCTGAACTCGGTGCCGCGGGCATCATTGTGGAAACCACGAAAGACGGCACCCGCTGGAAAAGAAAGTAACGCCTCTACCTGCTTATCGCTCAAGGCAGGTAGAGGCATTGGCACGTAGCCCCGGACGCCTCGTCCGCCACTACGTGTTTTCACGTTTGTTATCTGACCGTGCAACCTGCTGCGCTGAAATCGAACGTTGAGTTGCTCGTCGGTCCGCACACTTGCTGATTCCACTGCTTCTTTAAGTCGCTGGCCTTGGGGATCGCGATGGCGACCACAGGGTGGGCCATTGTTTGCGCCGTGGACCTCGTTGAGGTCTGAGGGATCAGAGTAGCAAAGCTGGCCACGGTGGTCAGGATCAGATTGACCGCGGCCGCAATTCGCGCCGACAGCACCGGATCACCGACGTGCGCCGCCTGTAAGAGAGCCGGCAGATTTTGGTTAATGTCCGCGATCACGCTCTGGATTTTCTGCAGCGCGCTCGCGCTCGGGTTCGCTTTGTACTCGTTGTAAAGCGTTTCCAGCAGATTCAGATCCTTGCTGGCCTGCTCTGAAATGTTCTGGATGGCGGTGGCATCGGTAGAGCTGATCTGCTTGCCGGACTGCAGCGTGGCAACGATCGTACCGATATTCAGTGCCATCTGGGTTAGCACCGGCAAATCGGCGAGAGCAATACTGATCCATTGCGCGCTGCAACCGGTTGCCAGCAGAGAAATCGACAACACAATCGCGAGAACCATTTTAGATTTCGAGATTGCGCCTAGAATTGAGTTTGAGCTTGACTTCATAGTGAAACTTCTCCTTGGTTTTAGTTAGTGTTGGTTTCGACTCCAGACTTTTGCCGCTTCGCGGGCTACAATCGAATGCAACCGGCACCGGCAACGAACAACAGAAATGAAGACTCTCGACGAATATCTTGCTGACGCGGAACAGGCGCACGGGCACCTCTGCGCCGGACAGGTCCTCGGCGTCCGCCTGGCCATGCTCGGCCTGGCGAAGCTCGGCATTGACGATCCTCGCGGCAAGGATCGAAAACGTCTGGTGACTTTTGTGGAGATCGACCGTTGCGCGACCGATGCGGTCGCTGTGGTTACGGGCTGCCGTCTCGGTAAACGCGCCCTCAAGTTTCGCGACTGGGGCAAAATGGCCGCGACCTTCGTCGACGTGAACACCGGCAAAGCCGTGCGCATCGCCGCGAAGGAATCATCGAAGGCTCTTGCCCGCGAGATGCATCCCGAACTCGAAAATAAAAATAGCCAGCAAATGCTGGCTTATCGAGAAATGCCCGAAGATGACCTATTCACCACGCAATGGGTGAAAGTAGACCTACCCCCGGAAGAATTTCCCGGATACAAGAGCGAACGTATTGTTTGCGAAGTCTGCGGCGAAGGAATCAACTACCGCCGCGAAGTGCGCCGCGAAGGAAAGCTGCTCTGCCGAGCCTGCGCCGGCGAGCGATACTACCAGCCGGTGTAGGCGAGCAACCTACGCCTGCTCGTAAGTATTTGCCAACCGCAATATCGTGGCCTCATCAAAGTGCTTGCCCAGAATCTGAAGCCCGATCGGCAAATTCTCTCTGGTCGTTCCGCACGGTACGGAGATTCCCGGAATCCCCGCCAAGTCTGCGGTAACCGTGAAGACGTCGGCCAGATACATCGCCAGCGGATCATCGACCTTCTCTCCCAGCTTGAATGCGGCCGTGGGACTCGTGGGCGTCAAAATCGCATCCACTTTCTTGAATGCTTCCTCGAAGTCGCGGACCAGCAAAGTGCGCACTTGCTGTGCCTTCAGGTAGTAGGCCTCGTAGTATCCGGCGCTCAGCGCGTACGTTCCCAACATGATTCGCCGCTTCACTTCCGCGCCAAATCCGCGCTCGCGGCTTCGCCGGTACATTTCCGAAAGCGTGTGTGCGTCGCGATCCCGGTAGCCGTAGCGAACGCCGTCAAAGCGGGCAAGATTCGAGGAGGCTTCCGCCGTAGCCACGATGTAGTAAGTCGGAATCGCATACTCCGTGTGCGGCAGCGAGACCGGAACGATCTCGCAGCCTGATTCCGCCAGCTTCTGGATCGCGGCTTCCACCGATTTGCGAACTTCGGAGTCCAACCCTTCTCCGAAATATTCTTTTGCTACGCCGAGCTTGAGTCCGCGCACCGGTTTCTCCAACTCCGCAACGTAGTCGGGCACCGGCACTTCGGCAGAAGTCGAATCCATCGGATCGCGTCCGGCGATGGTGCGCAGTACGATGGCTGCGTCCTTCACAGTTTTGGTGAGCGGCCCGATGCGATCAAGCGACGACGCAAACGCGATCAGTCCATAACGCGACACGCGTCCGTAGGTCGGCATCAATCCCACTACGCCACAAAAAGATGCAGGTTGGCGAATCGAGCCACCAGTGTCCGAGCCCAGCGTCGCCACCGCCATATCCGCTGCCACCGCCGCGGCTGATCCTCCGGAGGAACCTCCCGGCACGCGGCTCAGATCGCGGGGATTGTGAACCGGACGCCACGCCGAGTTTTCGTTCGACGATCCCATGGCAAATTCGTCGCAGTTCAACTTGCCCAGCACAACCGCGCCGGCGGCTTCCATCCGAGCCACCGCGGTGCAGTCGTAGGGCGGAATATAGTTGCCCAGAATCTTCGAGCCGGCTGTGGTACGCACACCCCGTGTCACCATCACGTCTTTGACGGCAACCGGAACCCCGCCCAGCGGTGGAAGTTCCTCTCCCTTTGCAGCCAGCGAATCCATCCGCTCCGCCTGTTCCAGTGCGCGCTCTTTCGAGAGTGTGAGGTAGGCGCCAATCTGCGGATCGTCTTTGTCGATCTTGGAGTAGAACGCCTCTGCCAGCGAGGTCGCCGTGGTTGTGCGCTGCTGCACAGCGGAGCGGGCTGCGTCGATGGTAAGTGAACCAAGGCTCATCACGAGCTCATACGAACTTCCCTTGCGTCTCAGCAGAGGGATCGTTCAACTCCGAGTTGAAGACCGCCCGAATTTCTGAGAGAGTCTGATGCTTGTCCGCATGTTTACTCTGATAAAGTGCGTCTGCAACGTGCCTTGCAATATCGCTTAGAAGAATTCCCCAGCGTATTTGTGCTTGATCGTCTTTCCAAGCATTCACGTTTAGACTGCACTGAAGACCTCCATGAGCAGCCCACGCTCTGACCAGTTCGCAAGCGTTCTTATCTGAGGCAATTCCAGGGGGAATCTGAAGTGCTGCTGACACAAGAAACCTCCTCAACTTCCACTCATCTCTCGATTACCTTCGGCACTTTGAAGAACGTTCCGTCGGAGTCGGGAGCGTTTTCGAGCGCGACATCATGGGGCAACGATTTTCGCAGGCCCTCGACCACATCCTCGCGGGTGGCAAATCGCGCGCTCCCACTTTTCGACTGATCAACCCCGTACCTTTCCGACACTTGGGCCATCGGCGGCACGCCGGTCGTGTCCAGACGGTTCAGCCGATCGACGTAATCGAGAATCGAATTCAGGTCTCGCAGCAAGCGGCTGCGTTCGGCTGCCGTCAACTCCAGATTTGCCAGGTCCGCAACGTTCGCGACGTCCTTTTCAGTGACTTTCATCTGGGTGGGGTCAAATGACTGGGGGCGGATCGAATCAAGAATTTACTGATTTCCTATATTTAGAATAGCAGTTTCAACAGGGTAAATAGGCCATACTTTCCAACAATATATTTCCATTGTTTACAGTAACTTAAGCAAATTTCAGCCTCCGAGGGGGCTTGACAAGATTTTGCCAAAAAGCGCATTTTGCACCTTTTTTGGTGCAACGCCAATTACGCGTCGAAATCTGAAAACCTCGCTTTTTTCGAGCCTAGTCTCGCTTCGGATACTCCTGCCGCACAAACGCCAAAGCTTCCTCCAGACTGCCCAGGCGTCCTTCGAGTTGTCCATCTTCCACGGCGGAAAGGATTTTTTTGAACTGCGGCCCGGGTGCGTAGCCGGCTGCGATCAGGTCGTCGCCTGTGACTAACGGCGCCGGCTGGATAGCCGCCGGTGGCATGGAAGCCATCTTCTGCCGCGTGAAATTGTACGAAGTGAGATTGCCGTGGCTGGCTTCACAATCCATCCGATGCAACTGCAGATGTTCGTCGAAGCGCGGCATGCGCACAAATTTCTTGAACGTGGATTCGCTCATCTTTTGCGCGTGTGCGAAGCGCATGTGGTTGTCGACCAGTGCCAGAATCTGGAAAGCGTCATCATTGGAGAAGCGCAGTTCGTGGCAGATTCGTTCCGCTATTTTGACTCCGACGTCGACGTGCCCATCAAAGCGAATACGGTCGGGCGCAACTCGAAACGTCGCCGGCTTGCCCACATCGTGTAACAGCGCCCCCCATGCCAGTGTGACCGGACAAGGCTTCGGCAATCTATCGAGCAACAGCAGCGTATGCACAAACACGTCGCCTTCAGGATGAAACTGCGGCGGTTGCTCAACTCCTTTCATCGCCTCGATCTCCGGCAGAACCTGGTGCAGCAATCCAGTTTCGTCGAGCAGGAGAAAAGCCTGGCGCGCGTGGCCCTCCGTGAGCATCCGGGTAAGCTCATCTCGCACGCGCTCGCGCGATACCTGGTTAATCTGTGATGCCAGCGCTTGAATCGCCCGAAACGTGTCAGGCTCAATCGCGTAGCCGAACCGCGCCGCGAAGCGCACAGCGCGCAGCATGCGCAGCTTGTCCTCAGCGAAGCGGCGCTCCGGGTCGCCAATGGTTCGAATGATTCCAGCTTTGAGATCATCGCGTCCGCCGACGAAATCCAGAACCTGGTTCGTACCCGGATCCAGCAGCAGGCCGTTGATGGTAAAGTCGCGCCGCTCTACGTCTTCTTTGGGATCTTTGCTGAAGCGCACCTGGTCGGGATGGCGGCCGTCGCTGTACCCGATGTCGCTGCGAAAAGTGGCTACCTCGACCACGTTTGCCTTGGGAGAGACGTAACCAGTCACCTCTGGAGAGTCGCCGCTTGCAACGTCTTTTTCCGGCAGCGGCACCAGCACCACGCCAAACTGCGCGCCGACGGCGTATGTGTCAGGGAAAATGTGGATGACCTCATCGGGCGTGGCATCCGTGGCCACATCGTAATCGGCGGGTTCGCGGCCGAGAAGCAGATCGCGCACGCATCCCCCGACCAGGTAGGCCTTGTGGCCGCGTTCCCGCAAGGTTCGGACAATCGAAATGGCAAAGTCTTTGAGCATTCAGCCCGAGTGTTCCCAAGCGCACCGATAACAATCAGCCAGGAGCTTCGATATCGCTTCACGATCAACGCTTGCTGGCAGCCCCGAGTTCTTCTCAGCATCAGCGCACTCCGCCACCAGTTCGTCTGCCATTGCGACGACTTCCTCCAGCAAGTAGCTGCCGGTGCGAACGCGCACCAGGAAATCTCGCTCGGGGCGGGGCAATGTGATCCCGCCAGTGGAAACCAACTCCTTGCACTCATACAGCAGTCGAAGAGCGTGCATGGCTGCCTTCACGTCGTAGCCAAACTCCGCCTCGATCTCGGGACGTTGTCCTTTCTTACCTCTCACCTTTTGCCCCGTCATCCGTTTGAGCTGATCGTCTGCGAAGCCGAGAAATTGCTTAACGCAAGTCCGAGCGATAAAGATCTCCCGGTGGGCCAACACTGCCGACCAGATCTCGCTCGTGAGGGCATTTTTGGCGAAGAGAAAGTGCAGAGCCGTGGGGTTTCCTTTGCACGCCAAACCCGCCCATTTCTTGAGGGAATAGAGAGTCACGTCGATGTCGTTTGGGCCGTTGCGGCGGTCGTCGCCAGCGGTGGACCAGACGAAGTGTGGGAGGGATTCCAGGCCCAGAATCATCTCCGGAGACTCGATATAAACACCGTAAATGTCGAGGTCGTCGGTACCGTGGACTTTGGCACCATGCAGTTCTGAGCCGCCAACAAAAAGATGGATCAGTCGGTTAGGGTATGGGAAGCCAGTTTCGATTGCGTGTTGGAGGAGGTCCGCCATGGTGCAACAGCAGGTTAACATTCGCGAGGGTTGGTGGTGATGCAAGCCCAATTTCCGGCGCCCTTCCGGGCGATCGGACAGCCGAGGGCGGCTGTCTCTACGCGGTCTCCGCCGGGGTAAACTGGAAATGGCTTATGCCTGACGCCTACATCCTCGGCATCGAAAGCTCGTGCGACGAGACTGCGGCGGCGGTGGTGTGCTCGGGGGAGCAGATCGTTTCCAATGTTGTGTTCTCCCAGATCGTCACCCACCAGCCTTACGGCGGAGTCGTACCAGAGCTGGCGTCCCGGGAGCATTTGCGCGCGATTGTGCCGGTGGTGCGCAAAGCCCTGGCCGATGCTGGGCAGACGTATCAATCGGTCGACGCGGTCGCGGTCACCCAGGGGCCCGGGCTCGCCGGCGCGCTTCTGGTCGGCATCAGCTACGCCAAGGCGCTGGCCTTCGCTCTCGATAAGCCGTTGATCGCGGTGAACCATCTTGAAGGCCACATTCATGCGGTTCTGCTGGAGGAGCGTCAGAAGGGAAATCGGGATCTGCGTTTCCCCGTGCTGGCACTGGTGGTCTCCGGCGGTCACACCCATCTTTATTTGGCGGAGCGGCAAGACAATAGTTGGTCCTACCAGAACGTCGGCCACACTCGCGATGACGCCGCTGGAGAAGCTTTCGATAAAGTGGCAAAGCTGCTGGGGCTGGGATACCCTGGCGGACCCGTTGTCGACAAGCTTTCCACCCACGGCGACCCGCATGCCGTGAAGTTTCCGCCGGCACAACTCAAGCACAGAGATCGCAACGACCGAGGCGTGGCGCGGGCTGATGACGCCCCACGCTTCGATTTCTCTTATAGCGGGATTAAGACCGCGGTTTTGCGCTACGTCGAAACTCACACCATGCAAGGTTCCATTGCCAACCGGCGTCGAGAGCTCTTGGCGATTCCGCAACCGAAGTTCGAAGACTATCTATCCCGTTGCGACCAGGCGACGCTCGACCTTGTGGCTTCGTTCCAGCGAGCCATGGTGGAAGACTTAGCCGGGAAGACTCTCACTGCGGCACGAGCCTACGACGTCGCAACCTTGTTCGTCACTGGCGGGGTAGCGGCCAATCAGGAATTGCGCCAGCAATTCGAGAAAGACGCGGCCCGGGAAGGCCTGTCCGTGTATTTCCCGTCGCGTCCGCTCTCCACCGACAACGCCGCCATGATCGCAGCCGCGGCCTATCCCAAGTTTCTGGCGCGCGATTTCGCACCGCCAGACTTCTCCGCACAAGCAGGGATGGCGTTGAGGTGAGGGGTATTTGGCACCCAGCGCTGGGCTGAGTGCTGAATGCTAAGTGCTGCCCTTCGCCGCTTTTCCTTTAGCAGGTTTGACGCCCAGGACCGCCTGGAGCGCCTTGGCTAGTTGATCCTCGATGTCAATGTCTTTGAAGATCGTGAAGTTAGCGCGGGTTTCTGTGTGCTCGAAGCCGCTTTGTTTGCCGGCGACGATCACGATCGGAATGGTGGCAAGAGCGGGGCTGTTTTTTACCGCCGTGATAAGCTCGCTGCCGCCCATCTTGGGCATCTGGATATCGGTGATGATGATGTCCGGCCGTACCCTCTTCAGCGCTTCCAGTGCCTCTTGTCCGTTGGTGGCTGACTCCACGGCAAAGCCGCGCTCCTCAAGGAATCGGCACACGGTGTGCCGAATGAGCATCGAGTCGTCGACAACCAAAGCCACAACTGACATGACCTCTCCGTGGGCAATTGATGCCAGGCTGACATTAACAAACTGTAAACTGTCCAAACAAGAGACAAGGCCCGAGTGAGGATTACTTTCGTCACCGCGGTTTCGAGAGACCATCAGGCGTCGTTTTTCAACCGCGTGTCTTCGATCATCATGTCCTTAAACTCACTGGACTCGAAGATGTCGCCGCATTCCAGGCACTCCACGAATTCGGAGTCTTCCTCACGGGCCACAATCTGCACACGCGGGTGCTTACACTCATTCATGGTGCTTCTCTGCTCGGGGGGTTGCGACGGCGGGATTGAAGTCATAAACCCCGGCGATCACGGTCGGCCTGGCGAGGCTGAGGTGAAACTTGCCGGAAATTGGCGGTATTTTAGCCTGACTGGTGGGCTTGTCAAGTCTTTTCGTAAAGAATGCCGCATTCGCCGGTAGGCCTCCGGTTCCGACGGCAGTTAAGAAACGTTCTCGAATCTTTCAGTTTGAATTCCCTGCAAAATGGAAATGCGACTGAAAAGATCGCCATCCTCCAAGCCGCTCAGTACACTATAGTTACCGTTAAATTGTGATTCCGTCCATTGCCTGCTCAAGGTTGCAATCTAATCCAACACACCCTACAATAGGCATATCCGACTGAAAAGGTCGGATTTACCCGGATGCTGAAGCTAACCAAGAAAGCGGACTATGGCTTGATGGCCATGAAGCACCTGGCCGAGCATGCCCCTCACACCGCGTGCAGCGCTAAAGATGTTGCCGATGCCTACGGCATTCCGCAGGAAGCTCTGGCGAAAATTCTGCAGCGGCTGGTCAAGGCTGGCTTGCTGCACTCGCAACATGGGATGAACGGCGGCTACACGCTGGCGCGCGAGCCGGAAAAGATCAGCGCGTTCGAGGTGATTCGGGCGATTGACGGTCCGTTGTTCATCACTTCTTGCATAACCGTGCGCGGCGAATGCGATCAGACGGATCGCTGTACGATTCGGGAGCCGCTCCGCCGGGTCAACGAGAGCATCGAACAGGTATTGCGGCGCATCAGTATCTCGCAGATGAAAGAAGAAACCCATTCCCACGAAGAGATTGAAACTAAGAAGCCAGCTGAGCTGGTGACGATCACATAGGTAGGAGAGCAATCATGAGCACCGACGTAAAGACGATCCCCCAGGCCGAGCACATAGCTCCGAACGGAGTCAAGCTGCCGGTCTACATGGACAACCACGCCACCACCCCGCTGGATCCCCGGGTGCTGGAAGAGATGCTGCCCTATTTCATGGAGAAGTTCGGCAACGCCGCCAGCCGCAATCACTCGTTTGGCTGGGCGGGCGAGGAAGGCGTGGAGACCGCGCGCGAACGGGTTGCCAAGCTGGTCGGCGCCACCACCAAGGAAATCATCTTCACTTCCGGTGCGACCGAGAGCGACAACCTGGCCATCAAGGGTGTCGCTGAGATGTATAAGGAAAAGGGCAACCACATTATCACGGCGGTGACCGAACACAAGGCTGTGCTGGACACTTGCAAGCGTCTCGAGAAGTACGGCTATCGCGTAACTTATCTGCCGGTTCAGAAAGACGGCTTGGTCGATCTCGAAGAGCTGAAGCGTGCCATGGATGACAAGACGATCCTGGTCACGATCATGGCCGCCAACAACGAGATTGGCGTACTGCAGCCGATTGCGGAAATCGGAAAGCTTTGCCGCGAGCGCGGAATTATTTTCCATACCGACGCGACCCAGGCCGTGGGCAAGGTTCCGATTGATGTGAATAAGCAGAACATCGACGTCATGTCGATCTCGGCTCACAAAATGTATGGACCCAAGGGCGTCGGCGCTTTGTATGTGCGGCGCAAGAATCCTCGGGTGCAGATTTCCGCCATCATTGACGGCGGCGGCCACGAGCGCGGCATGCGTTCGGGAACGCTGAACGTCCCGGGGATTGTGGGACTGGGCAAGGCCTGCGCGATTGCTTCGGAAGAAATGGCGAAGGAATCTTGCCGTATGGCCGGGCTGCGCAACCGACTGCGCGACAAAATCATGGGCGGGCTTGACGAGGTGTACATCAACGGTTCGTGGGAGCATCGTCTGCCCGGCAACCTGAACATCAGCTTCGCCTACGTGGAAGGCGAATCGTTGCTGATGGGCATCAACGACATCGCAGTTTCGAGCGGTTCGGCCTGCACCTCGGCGACGCTGGAGCCATCTTATGTATTGAAGGCTCTGGGCACGGGCGACGATTTGGCGCACAGTTCCATCCGCTTCGGCCTGGGACGTTTCAACACCGAGGCCGAAGTCGACTATGTAGCTGATCGCGTGGTGGAAACCGTTTCACGACTGCGTGAACTTTCGCCGCTCTATGAGATGGCGAAAGAAGGCGTGGATTTGAAGAGCGTGAAGTGGGCAGCGGAGTAGGTTGCTCTTGACACGCAGCAAGCTACGTTTCTGACTGCTGGCAGATTCGTATCAGGATATGGCGTCAGCCATATCGCAAAGGCTCCAGAAATAGTGCGGCTTCAGCCGCTGATTGACAGATATTTAAGGAGAAATAAATCATGGCATACAGCGATAAGGTTCTAGACCACTATTCCAACCCGCGCAACGTAGGCTCGATGGACAAGAACAGTTCTGAAGTCGGGACTGGCCTGGTCGGCGCGCCTGAGTGCGGCGACGTGATGAAGCTGCAGATCAAGGTTAATCCGCAAACCAACATCATTGAAGACGCAAAGTTCAAGACGTTCGGATGCGGTTCCGCGATTGCGTCTTCGTCCCTGGCCACCGAATGGGTAAAGGGCAAGACCGTGGATGAAGCCTTGCAGATCAAGAACACCGAGATTGTGAAGGAGCTTTCGCTGCCACCGGTGAAGATTCACTGCTCGGTGCTGGCGGAAGACGCGATTCGCGCGGCCATCCACGACTGGAAAAAGAAGCAAGATGTGGCGAAGCCGACCGCGGTCGCAGCGCAATAGTTCCAGTGGAGAACGCGCGTCTCGCCCGTTACGCCGCGCGGATGCGCGTCGTGGCATTGATTTGAACAGCTATGATCGAAACAGAAACCAAACCGGCCGCGTCGAAAGCTCCAGCCAAAGGCGTCCAGGTGACGGACAAAGCGCTGGGCAAGATCCGCACCGCCATTGTGAAAGAAGGCATCTCGCCCGAGCAGGGCGGATTGCGCCTGGGCGTGCAGGGTGGAGGATGCTCCGGGTTGAGCTACAACATTCGCTTCGATACTCAGCCCCGCGAGCGCGACCGCATCTTCCAGTTCGGCGACGTGCGGGTTTTCGTCGACCCGAAGTCGTTCATCTACCTGCACGGTATGACGCTGGATTATCAGGAGACGCTCATGCAGCAGGGCTTCGTGTTCGTGAACCCGAATTCATCGAAGTCCTGCGGCTGCGGCACGTCGTTCTCGGGCTGATCATGCGGCGCGGGCGTCCACGCCCGTGAATGTTTCTCTCCACGGCGGCGTTTTTCTGGCATTGCAAGCCCACGCGGAAACGGAAGCGGCGTGGCCAGTGTGTTTATGGCGAAAATGGAATCCAATACGACTTCTTCGCTGATGACGCCGGGCGCGGCTACCGCGAATTGCTGGTCGTGCGGCACGATGCGCGCTGTCCATTTCTGTAACGCTTGCGGCAAGGTCCAGCCTCCGGTGCCGGTGGACTACTTCACGTTCTTCGGGCTTCCCCGAAAGTTGAACCTCGAAACCGCGCCTCTGGAGCGGGAATTTTATGAACTGAGCCGGAAGCTGCATCCCGACCTGTGCGCCCGAGCTGACAAACGGGAGCAGGAATGGAGCCTGGAACAGAGTTCTCTGCTGAACGACGCCTACCGAACTTTGAAGGATCCGATCAAGCGGACCGAATACCTGTTACGCCTGGAAGGCGTGGAACTCGAGGAGCAGTCGAAGGCCGCGACAGAAAAAGCGCGCGCCGCCGGTGAGATCAAGAAGCAGGTTGTGCCTCCGGATCTCCTGGAGGAAGTTTTCGATCTGAACATGCAGCTCGAAGAGCTTCGCATGCAGAAAAAGCTCGGCGAAGACGACCCAGCCCTGATAGAGGAAGTTGGAAAACAAAGACTTGAGCTGGAAAACAAATACGAGTCGCTGACTGAAGAACTGAAGACCTATTGGACCGATTGGGACCGTCTTCCTGACGACTCGTCTGAAGAAAGCCGTCGCCGGGTCCGCGACCAAATGGTCGACCTGCTGAACCGCCGGTCGTACATACGGAATCTGGTTCGGGATGTGAATGAAGTGCTGGAAAGCAGCAGTTAGCAATTGGCAATTAGCACTTGGCTCCGAAAGATTTCGGTAAGGATTGCAAGAACGTCGCCGGCTAAATGCTAATTGCCAAGTGCTAAGTGCTGAGGCTCAGAGGTAGAGTTGCAACAACATGTCCACTGACCGCATCGTCGGCATTGATCTCGGAACCACCAACTCGCTGGTGGCTTTCATGCAGGGGGAAAGCCCGGTCGTGATCCCCGGCGAGGACGGCCTGAATCTCGTCCCCTCCGTCGTTGCGCTGGATGAGCGCGACCAGATCATCGTCGGAAATGCGGCGCGCAAATATTTGATCGAGACCCCCGAACGCGCCGTCTACTCCATCAAGCGCCTCATGGGTCGGGGCCTCGAAGACGTTCAGCAAGAGCTGGCGCTGTTTCCATTTCGTCTGGCGGACGATCTGCAAGCAGGAGAAGTTCTGCGCATCACCCTGGGACAGAAGACCTTCACTCCGCCGGAAATCTCCGCATTCATATTGCGCCAGCTAAAGCGTAACGCCGAGCGCTTTTTCAACGCGCCGATAACCAAAGCTGTGATCACTGTGCCGGCATACTTCAACGATGCCCAGCGGCAGGCCACCAAGGATGCAGGCCGCATCGCCGGCCTCGAAGTGCTGCGCCTGGTAAACGAACCGACGGCTGCCTCTCTCGCTTACGGTCTGGACAAGAAGCAGAACGGCATCGTCGCCGTTTACGATCTGGGCGGCGGAACTTTTGACGTTTCCATCCTCAAACTGCACGACGGGATCTTCGAAGTCATCGCGACGAATGGAGACACGCACCTCGGCGGCGACGACATCGACAACCTACTGATCAAGATCGCGATTGACGACATTCTCGGCGACGCGAACCTCGACATCTCACGCAACAGCGAGGCCATCGCTACCATTCGCAAGGCTGTCATCGAAGCCAAGATCGGGTTGTCTTCGGAATCAGCGACCGAACTGGACATTGAACTGCCGCAGGGCAAGCGCTACCAGCGCGAGATCACCCGCGAGCAGTTCGAGCAATTGATTCAGCCGATCATCGATCGCACCGTCGGACCTTGCAAACAGGCACTGAAGGACGCCGGACTAAAGCCGCAGCAGATTGATGAAGTCGTCCTCGTCGGCGGCTCGACGCGCATCCCCAAAGTACGCACGCTGGTGGAGGAATTGTTCCAGCGCAAGCCGCACACCGGCCTCAATCCCGATGAAGTGGTGGCTTTAGGCGCGGCGGTGCAGGCCAACATTCTCGGCGGCGGCTCCGAAGTCACCGAGAACATGCTGCTGCTCGACGTTACCCCGCTGTCGCTCGGCATCGAAGTTGCCGGTGGAGTGACTGACAAAATCATTCTCCGTAACTCGACCATTCCAGCGTCGGCCACGCAGTACTACACGACCCAGATTGACGGTCAGGCCAACGTCGCCATCCACGTGCTGCAAGGAGAACGCGAATTGGCGAAGGATTGCCGCTCCCTCGCCCGCTTTGATTTGAAGGGAATTCCACCGATGACCGCTGGCATGCCGCGCGTTGAGGTTAAGTTTCTCATCGACGCGAACGGCATCCTGCACGTTTCCGCGCGCGAGCAGCGCAGCGGCAAAGAAGCTGAGATCGAAGTGCAACCCAGCTACGGGCTGACCGATGATCAAGTCGAGAGCATGATCCTCGACTCCTTCGATTACGCCGAAGAAGACTTCCGCCAGCGCCAAGTCATCGAGGCGCGCAACGAGGCAGACACGATTCTGGCAGCGCTCGAAAAAGGCAAGAAGAGTCCGGCGTGGGGCCAGCTCACCAGTGACGAGAAAAAGAGAATCGCTAAATTGGAAAAGGCTTTGATTCAGGTCAAAGGTGAAGATGACCACCCGGCCATCCGAAAGGCGATCGACGTTTTGAACCAGGGCACGATGAGGCTAGCCGAACTGATAATGGACACCGCCGTCAGCACCGCCCTCAAAGGCAAGACCATGGACGAAGCGGATATGGGTGAGGGAGCAGAAACAGGCCATCCGGTGGCCCGAGCGGATTTTGAGTAAAGAACGTACCCCCGGACGCCGCGTCCGGGCAGGTTTTGGCACGGATCGAAGGAGCAGTCATGGCAGATGAGAAGACACAAGGATCAGGAACTGCAACCGTGGACTCACCCGGCGAGAACATCGTCCAGCTGACTTTCTTGCCCGAAGGCAAGACCGTCGAGTTCGAACACGATAAGCTCCCTTACAAAGATCACGGCAAAGAGCAATCGATTCTCGATGTGGCCCTGAACTACGGCGTCCGCCTGGACCACGCCTGCGGCGGCAACTGTGCCTGCACCACTTGTCATGTGTGGGTAAAGGAAGGCGCGGAAAATCTTTCCGAAATGGATGACGACGAAGCTGATCGCCTGGACATGGCCGCCGATTTACAGTTAAACTCCCGTCTCGGGTGCCAGGCCGTCATCACCAAGCCCGGCAAAGTCGTGGTAGAAATCCCGTCGTGGAATCGCAACTACGTGTCGGAGGAACACTAGAGAATCAGCAGTTGGCACTTAGCATTTGGCATTTGGCTAGTCGAGGTTCTCGCTGGTAGCCGCTGGATCGTACAGGGACTAATTGCTAAGTGCCAATTGCTAATTGCTATCACCTATCAAGGAGCCCACATGCCAAAAGACATAACCTGGGACGACGCAGAAGACATCGGCATTCTCCTTTCGGAGGCCCATCCTGAACTGGAGCCGCTGTCCGTGCGCTTCACTGATCTGCATGGCTATGTAACCGCACTGCCCGAGTTCAAAGACGACCCCAAGCGATCCACGGAGGGTAAGCTCGAAGCCATCCAAATGGCCTGGCACGAAGAGTTTCTGGATCGAACGCAGGCGTAGTTCCGCATAAAAAGCCCGCCCGTGACATTCTTTTTACTTCCTTGTGACAACCCTTGGTTTGTCCGGCCCTACTCTGTTATCACCTCCTGAGTTTCCCTGAGTTGGAGATTGAGCAATAGTCCTCCTCATGCGGAAAGGGCACGGCTCGCGCCGTGCCCAATTTTTTGTTATGTTGACAAGCTCTACCCCTACCCCACGGTCGCCGGCACCGGCTCTTCCACACTGGCCTCGCGCAGGAATTTTGCCGCTTCCTCGGGCGGCGTCGGATTGATATAGAACCCCGTGCCCCACTCGAATCCTGCCGTCTTCGTCAGCTTGGGCATGAACTCGATGTGCCAGTGGTAGTGATCGTTGGTCGGGTCCTGCACCGGCGAAGTGTGCACTACCAGGTTGTACGGCGGGTTATCCAGCACCCGGTCGGCCTTCGCCAGCAGCGTCTTGACCGCCTTCGCCAGATTCTCAAACAGTTGCGAAGAAGAATTTTCGAACGCCGACTCGTGCCGCTTCGGCAAGATCCAAGTCTCGAACGGAAACCGCGGCGCGTAAGGAGCCAAGGTGAGGAAGTCCTCATTCTCCGCTACCACGCGAGTCCCAGTCTCGGTCTCCTGCCGGATCACGTCGCAAAACACACAACGCTCTTTGTAAATGTAGTATTGCTTGGCCCCTTCCAGTTCCTCGACCACATAAATCGGAAGGATGGGCAACGCTATCAACTGCGAGTGCGCATGTTCCAGCGATGCTCCGGCAGCCTCCCCGTGATTCTTGAAAATCAGAATGTACTTGAATCGCCGGTCCTTCTTCAGATCGAGAATGCGGTCGCGGAAGGTCCAAAGCACATCTTCAATTCGTTTGGAAGGCAGCGTGGCCAGGCTGGCATTGTGATCCGGAGTTTCGATAATGACTTCGTGCGCCCCGACTCCATTCATCCGGTCGAACATGCCCTCGGCCTGGCGGTTCAGGCTGCCCTCAATCCCGAGTGCGGGAAACTTATTGGGAACCACCCGCACCGTCCATCCCGGCGAATCGCGCTGCGGCGGAGGCCCTCCATTCGGGTTTGGACGGTAAGCCTGAATCTCTGGCGGCGTTTTGCTTTCATTCCCATAGCAGAACGGGCAAAAGCCACCTTTCAGTTTCACTCCGTCACGGGCAAAGTCGGTGGGACGCTTGGCGCGGTCAGTCGAGATGATGACCCACCGGCCTACGATTGGGTCTTTTCTAAGCTCAGGCAAAGACTAAATCCTTTCAATAAGGGCTTATCAAGGTTCAAGCCAAATTTCCATTTTACGCTACGGGGAAGGCATTCCGAAATAGCTCTATCGATGGCTGGCTGGACTGAGGATCATAATACACGGTGACCACATCAAAGCGCCACCGGCACGAAGGTGCCACATGACGAAGGTACTCGCCGGCCACGGCTGCCAGGCCGCGCTGCTTGTCGCGGTCCACCGCCGCCTCGGCTGGCTTGACGTCGCGGGTAGTGCGGGTTTTGACTTCAATAAAACACAAAACATCGTTGTCCCAGCCGATGAGGTCGATTTCTCCCCGCCGCTGCGCCGCGCGAAAGTTGCGCGCCACCATCACATACCCCAAACGCCGCAGGTAGAAGTAGGCATCCTCTTCCCCCCGCCGCCCTGTCCGCTGATGCATGGGAGCATCCTCGGGAGGAAGCGTGCGCGCGGCTACCCAGTCCAGCACCCGAACCGCAGCCTGAGTGACGCGCCCTGAAAATGCTGGAAACATAATCGTGTAGGCGCGGGCGTCCACGCCCGTACACCGCCAACTGAAATCTATACCTAAAGAGTTTTTCCTGGATGTGACCCGCGTCACATGAGAGCCAGAATCACGAGCGCAGACTATGGTTTCTTCGCGCCGTCCGCATCCATGTCAAGCGCAGGCTTCACTTGCCCGCGATGGCACGTCGTGCAATTGACCAGCGGCTCGCGATCTTTGAGGCCGTCGATGTTTCTCAACAGATCGAAAATGATGGTGTGGGACATTTTCGACATGTCCCGAGCGATTCGCTTGGCAGGTTTGTCGTCGTTTTCCCATTGGCCCGGAGTGTGGCAGTGGGCGCAGCTTACGCCCAAAGATCGGCTGTAGCCGATCTGCATAATTGCCAAAAACCTCCCAGCCGGGACCCCGGTCAGGATCTTGATGTTCTTGAACACAGTCTCTGCCGGTTGATCCTTCTGGCCGGCAATCTGCTTTGAAAGTTCAGCCAGCTTCTCGTCATTGAATTGCTTAATCGCTTCAGGGGTGGAGGGCTCGTTGGGAAAAGCCGACAGCTTTTCCTGCTGGCCGTGCGCGATTGCAACCGAAAACAAAAATGCTAACAATGCGGTCAGAAGGGTTCTCATCCGATCCTCAGCCTTGGGGGTCTCCGTGCTGTTACGTTGATCCCTTGGATTCTTGAATCTTCTTCAACATCGCTTTTGAATCTTCATCCTCCGGGTTCAGCTTCACCGCCTTTTCATAGTTCTCTTTTGCCATCTTCAGATCGCCCGCCTTCATGTATCCATCGGCCAGGCTGTTCCAGACATTCCCGGACTGAGGAAACATCTCGGCATTCATCTTGAACACCTGGATTGCCCCTGCCGTATCCTTCTTCAGCACCTCATAGCCAAAGTTATTCAGTCCGTTCTCCCCAAAATCGTAGGCGCCACGGCCGTAATACTTCTCTTTTAGTTCGGCGTATTGTGCGAGCGCAGCCTGGAGTCCCTTCATCCGATACTTTTCTCCGAGCTCTTCGCTCAAGGTCATGGGCCGGGGGCGGCCGCGATGACAGGTGTCGCACCACATATTCACGCGCTGGTCGCCGCTCGGCTGGATCTTTTTCAGGTGATCGTTGATATCGCCCAACATCCGCAGCATTTCACGCGCCCGGTTCTTGTTGGGATTTTCGTCGGAGGCAAAATCATAGGTGCTCAGTGGTTTGCCTTCCTCTCCCTTATGGCAATGGGTGCACCGCACACCCAACGCCCGGGTGAATCCAGTCATCACCGGCGCCAACCTGGACCCGGGCCATTCCTTGGGCAGCACCTGGATGTTCGCCGGTTTTTCCGGCCACGACCAACTTTCTTGCGCCTGAGAGGCAAGAGCAAAAAGAATCATCAAGAAAACAGCACCGGGGAGTTTTCCCCACGCCTTGCTTCGCACGATGTTCTCCTTCCAGGAACCCAATCAGGAGGGCCCGAGTCACCCAGCGATCTAATTCTTCGTCTTCTTGCGCCATTCGGCATCGACGGCAGGCGGCAAGGAGTTCAGATGAGTCAGAAAGGTCACTGCAGTCCAGATCTTTTCATCCGAGATGTCCTTCCCCGATGCGTCTTTGCCGAATTGTCCAGCCCAAGCAAACATGCCCGAGTAACGCACTCCGCCTTGGAGAATCCAGAACAACTGATAGTCCGGCTTGCGTGGAGGGTGCAGTGCAAAGGGAGGAGGACTCGGATAAAGATTGTTGTCAGCGTCGCTGTCGCTCGCAGTATTGGGATCACCGTGGCAGCCCGCACAATCGTTCTTGAAGAGTTTCATCCCCGCCATCAGGTTCTCTTCCGTGGGCGCAATCGGATTTGCAAGATGCGGTGCCCGACGCGCCGCAGCCTCGTCCAGGGCAAGATGGGCAAAGGCCTTTTCCACTCTCGAGGGCGAAGTATTCGCATTTATCGGCAGCACGCCCAGCCACGCCGCTGCCAGCGCAGCAACTGGGAGCGCCAGAATTCCTACCGCAAAACCTAGAAGAAACTTGCGCATAGCCTGTGCTGAACTGTTGAGTCTATGATCTAGAACGGCCGCTGCGGAAAAGCGTCCAGCCAACACAAGTTCAGGCTTTTCGGATCGGCGGCCGGCGATTTCGTCGATTCGGTGAGCGTGCATTTTCCATTTTTCGACTTCACGTCAACGATTCCAATAGAGGACGGGGAAGCACCTACACCGTCTTCGGCAACCCATAGCACCGATCCGGTGCCAGAGGTTGCTTCCGTTGCGATCGCGCTGGAGAACCTCCACTTGGTTTCGAAGCCGCGCAGTGGTTTGGAGATGCACCCGAAGCGCACTTTACCCGTTGTCTTGTTAAAGTGCGCCGCCGTGACCTGGCCCGACAAGTTATCGCTCACATAGAGCAGCGTCTCGTCCGGGCTTAAGCGGATGTCGTTGGCGGCGCGACCGCTGCCCAGACTCCCGTCGGCCTGAACGGTGGCTTCCCTCACGGCATGGCTGCGAAGGGCAGCATGATGGTTGTGGGCTATGGGGACGGTTCCATCGAGTCCTTCAACATCTCAGCCGGTACACCGG
>Ga0207146_10078_pt1 | contig 25452 bp, 18 predicted proteins | sample Alteio_BWMinHeat_36_FD_153539 | JGI IMG/M metagenome (GOLD analysis project Ga0207146, IMG submission 153539) | Enriched cells from forest soil in Barre Woods Harvard Forest LTER site, Petersham, Massachusetts, United States -... | ecosystem: Environmental > Terrestrial > Soil > Temperate forest >...
TCTGTGAGCAAAGCATTTCCTCCGAGAACGCGACCGACGGTCACAGACCGCCGCTACAAAAATGCGACGGCTTTTTCGATGGAGAAAAGGAGCATGGCAAGGTCAGCGGCAATAACAAAGTGAGTTGGGCGCCCGATCTCGACGATTGGTACGAGACCGCCAAGCTCAATTACGGATTCGATTTTACCGGCTCCTCCAAAAACGTTAGCGAATATCCGAACGCGCTCACGCCGGACAAACCGATTCCCGATACGTGGAAGAAAATGGATCGCGTGCTTGAACACTGGCAGGGGGTGGGCGTGGACGGTTTTCGCTGCGACATGTCTCACATGGTGCCGCCCGAATTCTGGAATTGGGCGATCGCGCAGGCGCGTGCGCGGCAAGTCGATGTTGTCTTCATTGGCGAAGCTTACGACAATGACCCCGCGAAAGTGCCTGGACTTGATCCGATCATCTCAAAACTTCATGGCGGCATATCCAACGTCATGTTCGATCTGTTGAACGCCGGATTTAACGCCGTTTACGACGACCAGACTTATCGTGCGCTGAAAAAAATCTACGAAGGGCCCGGCTGGGCAAACGATATCGATGATGCGCGGCCAGACGATTTCATTTTCGAAAACTCAATTCGTTACGCCGAGAACCACGATGAAGCGCGCCTGGCCGCGAAATCGCAATGGGCTGGAGTTGGCAAGCAAGCGGGCCCAGCGATCTGCGCGATTTTGTACGGTTTGTCGCGCGGACCAATCATGCTTTACAATGGCCAGGAGGTGGGCGAACCGGGCGAAGGCTTGGAAGGTTTCGGGAACAACGACGCGCGGACGTCGATCTTCGATTACTGGTCGATGCCCGAACTGGTAAAATGGGTGAACAGGCGCAGATACGATGGCGAGCGCCTCTCGCCGGAGCAAAGAGAGCTGCGAGCGTTCTACAGCCGGCTGATTAATCTGATCGGAGAACCGGCATTCCGCGAGGGCATCTGTATTTCGTTAAATGGAGCGAATCGCGACAATCCAAACTATGGCCGCTTACCTAACGAGCAGCCGAGCGGCCATTGGCTATACAGCTTTCTGCGTCACGATTTGGATTCTACTCAGACATTTCTCATCGTCGTGAATCTCAATCCTTGGGAATCATTAAAGAACGTTCGGATCGTTCTTCCTGATTCGGCCGCCCAATCGATTGGTCTATATGGAGTCGCGCCTGGAAGCAAAATTCACCTGAAGGACCGGCTCGCGATTGACCAACCACTTTCTGTTGAGACAACCGCGTCGGAAGCGATAGGCGCTGGAGTTCCAATTGTCGATCTACCCGCGCTTACGCCGATCTACTTCGAGATGTCGATCTAACAGATGGTAGGTTCATCGCGCCAGCTCAGCCAGGATCGCCTTCTGAACGTGCAACCGATTCTCGGCCTGATCGAAAATGGTTTGCGCATGCGCTTCGAATGTTTTCTCGTCTATTTCCTGTCCGCGATGCGCGGGCAAGCAATGCATGACGAGCGCATCCGGTTTCGCCAATTTCACGACTGACTCATTGATCCAGTACGGCCCGAGCTCCGCTTCGCGCCGCGCCTCCTCCGCTTCCTTGCCCATCGAAACCCAGATGTCAGTGTAAAGAACATCGGCGTCGCGCGCGGCCGATTGTAAATCTTCCGTGCAAACGACGCGACCGCCCGCGCGCTTCAGCAGCTTCGGCTTTGGCTGATACCGCTTCGGCGACGCGATCCGCAATTCAAAATCAAGTTTCCCCGCCGCGAACAGCCACGACCGCGCCGTGTTTGAAAGGCCGTCGCCGACAAACGTGACAATGCGATTGTCGATCTTGCCGCGCTTTTCCATGACCGTAAAAATATCACCGAGGATTTGACACGGGTGTTCGCCGTCTGTCAGCGCGTTCACCGTAGGCACGCCGGAGAATTCTGCGAACTCCTCGATGTCGCGCTGGGCAAACGTCCGAATGATCGCGCCGTGAATCATCCGCGCCAGCACCCGCGCCGTGTCCTTGATTAACTCACCTCGCCCGAGCTGCGCGTCCGCGGCGTTCATGTAAATCGACTCGCCGCCTAGCTCGCGGATTCCCACTTCGAATGAAACTCGCGTCCGCGTGGACGGCTTTGAAAAAATCAGCGCCCAGGTTTGTCCAGCCAGCGGCCTGGTCGAAATCTTTCCCCGATTGGTCTTGAACTCGGCCGTGCGACGCAAAACCGTCTCGATTTCCCCACGCGTGAGCTCTTCGATACTCAGCAGATGTTTCATTGGGATCGTTAAATCGTAAATCGTTACATCGTTAAATCGAACCTCGGTTCACGAATTTCGAATCTCGCATCACGTGCCTCACGAAGTCCCTCACTTCAACGCTTCAACCGTTCAACTCTTCAACGACTTCCTCGATTGCGCGCAATCCCTCTTTCGCTTGGCGTTGCGAAAGATTCAGCGCCGGCAGCAAGCGAACAACCGAATTGGCGGCAGGAACAGTTAGAACACCGGCGTCGTGCAACCGATTCACTACTTGAATCGCGGGAGATTTTTCCTCGTGCGCAAACCCGGGGAACTCCGGTTCGAATTCAAGACCGATCATCAAGCCCAATCCGCGCACCGCACGCAAAACCCTCGGAAACTTTACCTGCAGATTTTGCAACTCACTCATTAAGAAACCGCCGATGTGCGACGCATTTGTCGCGATATCATCGTGCTCAATTACCTCGAGAATTTTTAACGCGACCGCGCAAGCGAGCGGCGTCCCGCCAAACGTTGAGGCGTGGCTTCCGGGCGAGAGAAGCTTCGCGTATTTCTCGCGCACCCAGAACGCACCTATGGGAAACCCGCCGCCTAACGATTTCGCCATCGAGACACCATCCGGTAGGAAATCGGCAGGCCGATTTTCCAAAATGCGTTGCCAGCTTTGAAACTTTCCCGTCCGAAAATGCCCGGCTTGCACTTCATCGAATAGCAAAAGCAAATCGCGCTCGTCGCAAAGGTTGCGGAGTCCGAGCAAATATTCCGGCGTAGCAATTGTGATTCCGCTTTCGCCTTGGATCGGTTCGATCAAAATCGCAGCGGTCTGCGGCGTGATCGCACGCCGCATCGCTTCCAGATCGTTGAACGCAACATGTTTGAACCCTGCGACCGGCGGCTCGAAACCTTTCTTAACTTTCTCCTGGCCAGTCGCCGCGATTCCCGCCAGCGTTCGACCGTGAAATGAATCGAGAGTCGTGATGATTTCGAAGCGGCCATCGTCGTGGCCGAATTTACGAGCAAGCTTAAACAAGCCTTCGTTCGCTTCTGCGCCGCTGTTGCAGAAAAAAACGCGACCCGGCGCGATGAGATCGACAATGCGCTTTGCCAGCTGCCCTTGTAGCTCATTATAATAAAGATTCGAAACGTGGATGAGTTTCCGCGATTGGTCGGTTAACGCTTTTGTAATATCGGGATGAGCGTGGCCTAACGAACAAACCGCGATGCCACCGGCAAGGTCGAGATAACGGCCTCCATCGGTATCCCAAACGTAGCTCCCCTCGCCTCGCTCCAGCACGAGATCGAACCGCGCATACGACGGCACAACAAACTTGCCGAACGTTTCGCGCACAGAGTTCTGAGTTCGATGTTGGGCGTTGAGCGTTGAGCGTTGAGCGTTTTCTTCGGTCTTCACAACACCACCTCCGTGCCCACTCCCGCATCCGTGAAAATTTCGAGCAAGACCGAGTGCGGAATTCTTCCATCGACGAATTGCACTTTTTCCACGCCGCTCTCGATCGCCGCTACCGCGCTGTCCACTTTTGGAATCATTCCGTGAGCGATGACAGCGGAATCTTTCAGCTCTGGTACTTCGGCGGCGGATAAGTGACTCATTAACGTGCCATCGTCTTTTGGATCGCGCAGTAAACCGGGAACATCACTCATAAAGACGAGCCGGCGCGCCTTGAGCGCAACGGCTGTCCTGGCTGCAGCGATGTCGGCGTTGCAATTGTAAAGCTCTCCGTCCGCCCCGCGTGCGGTCGGACTGATGACAGGCGTCACACTCCTCCGAATGCATTCTCGCAGCGGCTCAACATCGAGATCGACAACTTCACCGACGAATCCAAGATCGACATTCTCACCGTTTTCATCTTTCTGAGACAATTTTCGGCAACGAAAAATATCTGAGCCGGGAAAGCCGCGTGCTTTTCCGCCAAAGTCCTGGATCGCCCTCACGATTTCCGGATTGATCTTGCGCGAAAGCACTTGATCGACAATTCTTGCCGTCGCCGCGTCGGTCACGCGATGGCCTTGGACAAAGGCCGATTTAACTCCCGCAGTCTCGAGCGCGCGCGTGATCGCTTTGCCACCGCCGTGGACGACGACTGGATTGATCCCAACCGCTTCGAGAAAAACAACGTCGCGTGCGACGCAATGCCGCACTTCTGCGTCAGGCGAATCCATAAAACTGCCACCATATTTCACGACGAAGATTTGGGAACGAAAACGCTGGATGTAAGGCAGCGCTTCGAGCAATGTCGCCGCTTTGGAAATGATTTCTTCCATTTCTCAGCCGCCGAGCGTGCTCGGGTCGCTCAGGTCGCCCTTATTCAACGCGACATAATCCTCCGTTAGATCACTCGCATACATGACGAAGTCCTGCGCCCCGGCGTGAAGATCAACATGGAGATCAAACTGAGGCGCCGAGGTGATTTTCGCGAGCGTGTTCAAAGCGACATTTGTCGGACGACCACGCTGGAATGCAAAAGCAATCTCGTGTTCACCAGCGCGGCTGTAGCCAACATCGACAATCGACTCCCCCACTTTCGCCGTCGAATAGCCGAGCGCGCAAAGAATTCGTCCCCAATTGGGATCGCCGCCGCACCAGCTCGTTTTCACGAGCGTGCTGTTCGCGATTGCGCGCGCTGCTGCCTCCGCTTCGCGCGCGCTGCGCGCGCCATGCACATGCAGCGTGATGAATCGCGTCGCGCCTTCGGCGTCGCGCACAATCATCTTGGCCAGTTCGAGCGTGACAAAGGCGAGCGCCCGCCGGAAGATTTCGAGTCTCGAATTTCGGTTCTTGATTCTCGGATTTCCGGCGAGCCCATTCGCGAGCATGATCACCGAATCGTTCGTGCTCATGTCGCCATCCACGCTGATGCGATTGAAGCTTTGCGCGGCCGCCGCTTCGAGTGCACGCTTTAGAGCGTTCGATTCGATTGCGGCATCGCTGGTGATGAACGCGAGCATCGTCGCGTGACGCGCGCCGCTTCGCGTCATTCCCGGCTCAATCATGCCCGCGCCCTTGCAGATTCCGCCGATGCGCACCGCTCGATTGTCGATCTTAAATTCGACCGCAATTTCTTTTCGACGCGTGTCCGTGGTCATGATCGCTTCCGCAACTTGCCGGGCGTTCGTTGTCGATCTTGCCAGCAGCGGCGCACATTCGCGGATCCCGCGCTCGATATTTTTCATCGGCATCGGCACGCCGATACGACCCGTCGAACAAACAAGAACGTCGTCATCAGTGATTCTTCCGTAGCGGCGCTCTATAACCGTCGCTCGATTTGAATTTTTGCGACGCTCATAGAGCGCCGCTACAGCTTCGGCTGTCTTGCGCACGGTCATTTCGGCGTCTCTCAATCCCTGTCTGCCCGTGCACGTGTTCGCGTTTCCCGAATTCACTACGATTATGCGCGCGAAATCTTTCGCGGCGCGCGGCGCGCTGATTTTTACCGGTGCGGCGCAGACTTGATTGGTCGTGAACATTCCCGCGACGGCGGCGGGAACATCCGAAACGATCAGTGCCAGATCGCGCTTTTGACCTTTTTCGGAACCTTTCCCGGTCCCGAGTTTCTTGATGTCGCAAAAAACCGCCGCGGCTTTGAAACCCCGTGGCGCGCAAATCGAGCCGGAGATTGTTTTGAAATTATTTTCGTCCGACATCTTGCGTTCTTAGGCGCGGGAGTTCGGGTTTGGGGAGCGCCACGCTTTCAAAGCAGTCCCGCGGTTTCCGGAAAGCCGCGCATCAAATTAAAACATTGGATTGCCTGTCCGCTCGCGCCTTTGACGATGTTGTCGATCGCGCTCATAACGACGAGTCGGCCGGTGCGATTGTCGATTTGCCAGGCGACGTCGATAAAATTTGTGCCGACCACATTTTTCGTGTCGGGCAGACGCTCGTCGCCAAGCAAACGAACGAACGGTTCCTGGGTGTATGCGCCGCTGAAAAGCACTGCAGGCTCCACGGCAACAACATCTCCAACAATATCGGCGTAAATCGTGGTCACGATTCCGCGATTAACCGGCACCAGATGAGGCGTAAATTGAATCATGGTTTTTTCGCCGGCCAGGATCGACAATTCCTGCTCGATCTCGGAGAGATGTCTATGTTTCGGCACGCCGTACGGGCGCGCGCTTTCGTTACACTCCGAAAAAAGATAGGCGGTCTCCGCTTTGCGGCCGGCGCCAGTTACGCCGCTCAAGCTTGTTACCAAAATTGTTTTACGATCGATCGCTTTCCGGCAAATGAGTGGCCGGAGCGGAATGAGAATGCTTGTCGGATAACAACCCGGGCAAGCCACGAGTTTCGCATCTCGAATTTGGTCGCGATAAATTTCCGGCAAACCGTAAACCGACTGGCCCAACAAATCGGGCGCGGGATGATCGTGGCCATAAAATTCTTTGTAAACGGCGGCCTCTTTTATCCGGAAATCGGCGCTAAGATCGATCACGCGCGCGCCGGCTGACAAGAGCGGTTTGGCAAATTCGGCAGCGAGTCCGTGCGGCAAAGCCAGAAAAATTATCTCGGCGTCGCGGGCCAGCTGTTTCGGATCGGCATCACTGAACCTGAGCGCGTTGGCTTTTTCATCATGGGCAAAACGCGGAAAGATCTCCGCAAGTGTTTTACCGGCGAATTGCCGCGACGTTGCTGCGACAAGATCAACGTGCGGATGCCCAAGTAACAGGCGCACCAATTCCTCGCCCACGTAACCGGAAGCGCCGACCAGTGCGACTTTCGCGTTCTTCGTTGTCACAACGCGCAATGCGTATTCCGTCTTAGCTCAATTGCAATTAGACTTTTCGCGTCCGTTCACTTTCGCTACCTTCATAACCCATGGATGCTCTTTACCTAGTCGTCATCGCAGCAATCGCTGTCTTCGTATTTGTTTTTGCGATTATTACTTTTAAGTTTTTCACCACTTGGCTGCGGGCTCGCGTAGCGAATGCTCCAGTTAGCATAGGGAAAATGATCGGGATGAGTTTGCGGAAGGTGCCCGTGGGATTAATTGTCGATAATCGCATTACTGCGGTCAAAGCGGGCATCGAGATTCCGAGCGACCCGCTCGAAGCGCATTACCTCGCCGGCGGCGACGTGAGTCAGGTCATTCTCGCGTTGATCGCAGCTGATAAGGCCGGCATTTCACTCGATTTTAATCGCGCCTGCGCGATCGATTTGGCTACGAAAGGAACAGGCAAAACGGTGCTCGAAGCGGTGCGCACGAGCATTAATCCGAAAGTGATCGACGTGCCGAACCCGACCATGGGCCGGACCACGATCGATGGCGTCGCCAAAGACGGGATCGGCGCCAAAGTTAAGGCGCGCGTGACCGTGCGATCGCATCTCGATCGTTTCGTCGGCGGGGCCACTGAAGAAACAATCATCGCGCGTGTCGGCGAAGGCATTGTGAGTGCAATTGGTTCGGCCGATTCTTATAAAGATGTGCTCGAAAATCCGGACCGCATTTCGAAAGCGGTGCTGGCCAAGGGACTCGACAGCAACACCGCGTTTGAAATTCTTTCGATCGACATTGCCGATGTCGATGTGGGCGACAACATCGGCGCAAAATTGCAGAGCGAACAAGCGGATGCCGACAAACGTATTGCTCAGGCGAAAGCGGAAGTGCGCCGCGCCGCGGCAGTAGCGGTTGAGCAAGAGATGCGGGCGAGGACACAGGAGATGCGCGCAAAAGTTGTCGAGGCCGAAGCGCTCGTGCCGCAAGCAATGGCCGAAGCGTTCCGCTCGGGTCATCTCGGTATAATGGATTATTACCGGATGAAAAATGTGCAGGCCGACACGTCGATGCGCGAATCGATCGCGGGAACAGACAAGCCGCAACCGGAGGGAAACTGATTGGTGAGAAGTGAATGGTGAATGGTGATCCGTGAATCGAGATTCGGTGTAACGATTAACAATCCGCACATGATCGCAGTACATTTCGAGAATCTACTTTTCCTCTTGTTCGTCGCTGGCGCGTTTTTGTTTCAGCTGCTAACGCGAGCGGCGAGTAAAACGAGCAAAAATGCCGACGAGTCGCAGCGAAGATCGACATCCACGCCGCAAACGCCGCCACCAATTCCACGCGGGCCGGCAGAAACAGATGAGCAACGTATTCGCAAGTTTCTCGAGGCGCTTGGTCAACCGACTACATCAAAACCGCCGCCGCCAGTTATGCCGCGGCCGACTTATCAAAGGCCCGTAGTCCTGCCACATGTGGGGCCGTTTGCGTCGCCGCTTCCGCCATTGACCACGCGTCCACCCGACTTGCCACGGGAAATAAAATTGCCCGGGCAACTGACTCCGACTCACAAAGCCAAAACTTTTACACCGAAGCTCGCGGAGCCGCCGACGTTTGAAGCATCCGAAGGCGCGCTGCCAGGCGAGTCGCCACCGACGATCGAGCCGCCAGCGGAAGCGGACGTAATCGCAACTCGACCGGTCCTGAAGCGTGGGCAATCGAAAACAGATATCGCCGTCCTGCTTACATCGACATCCGGCTTGCGGAACGCGATTATTCTGCGTGAAGTTTTTGGGGCCGCCGCGCAGTTTGCAGCCGGTCGATCTCGTTGGAAGCGTTTGAGCTTGGGCGCCAAGCTCGTATTCTTTCGCCTCCATCCGAAGCGCCGGCGTGGCGGAACTGGCAGACGCACTGGACTCAAAATTCAGAAATCATCGATTTTATCTGATCGCTTCTGATCAAACGCCACTCGCATTTTTCATAGGTAAATCGAGCGTTTCTCGCGTTTTTCATTCGGCATCGAGGGATGGCCAGAGAAGAGGCGAAAGTAGAACACAGCCCGTTTTTGATGAACGGCCCCCCGCCCGCGCGCGCGTAGGGCCGCTTCCAGTTAATACAGTTTGTAATGCCTGAAAGACGGCCCGGCGGCTACGAAAGCTGGAACCGATCAGGAAATGTAATCCCGAGCCTTGCCATCTTTGCCATCCATTTTTGTCGATACGGCCGAGCAAGTTCAGCAGCCCATGCCTCACGCCTAAGCTGTTCCCAAGCCGTCAACGCGCAGGAGATTTGAGGCGGATCAACGCAAATGAAGAGGCCTAACGGGACCTTATTTCGGAGCGGATTTAGAGGGTTTTGTTGCTGCGAGCGCTGGCGATGCTCAACGTCTCGTGCGCAAATTTTATCGCTAACGCTCACGGTCAAGCGTCCGGACGGCGCGGATGCGCGAGGCATTAAAAGTAACAAAGTTGTTACTTTTTACTAGTGGCTTGGAGGCTGGGCTGATGCGAACATTGGAGTATGAAACTGTCACTACTTTTAGTCACTATCGGCGTGATCTTGTGCACAGGCGCGATCGCAAACGCCGGACGCGGATTTAATAGGCCCGGTAACATCCTTATCACTGATCAATTCAACAACCGCGTCATCGAGATTGACCCGGCGGGTAACATCGTCTGGCATTTTGGAAACGGTCCAAACGATGTTTCGGCGAACTCGATTGTTGGCACCAACGATGCCGAACGAGTGGGCAGACTTACTCTAATGGCGGGTACCGGGGCTCCGGGCGGCACCGAGCCATTGTGCCCCCCCCCCGAATGGTTGCGTCGACAATCGCGTTCTGCTCGTGAACCCGCATGGCCACATCGTCTGGCAATATGGAACGTTCGGCGTCACTGGCTCCGGGTTCAATCAGCTCAGCGTTCCGGTGCAGAATACCTATTTGTCTCAGGCGAATGGTGACGAGTCGAATGGTGACGATCATGTGCTGATCACGGATCAGGGAAACGGTCGCATCATCGAGGTGCGTCGCTCCGATAAGGCCATCGTGTGGCAATACGATGGACTCAACAACCCCAACTCCGCCGAACTGCTCGCCAATGGAAACATCCTCATCTCCGACGAGAACAACAACCAAGCCCTAGAAGTCACGCACACCATCCCAAGCACTATCGTGCACACGTATACACAAGCCGGCGGCGTGCCCTTCAGTGGTGTGGCCTTTGCCAGCCGGCTCCCCAACAGCCACACCCTCATTACCGACTCCAACAACAGCCGCATCGTCGAAACCGATGAAACCGGGGCCGACTTCTGGCACTTCTTCACCAATGCCCGCCCGGGCAGCAATCCGTCGCCCCTCCCAACCCGCGCGGTCCGCCTGGAAAATGGCGACACGCTGATCAGCGATCAGTTCAATCATCAGGTAATCAGGGTCGATTCGTCGGGCAACATTGTCGCCAGCTACGGTAATATTAACCAACCAGGTTTCGGCACCCACAACGTCTCCCAAGGCATGAATGGGCCATACAGCGCATACGTGACCGGCGACTACACGGGCATCACTCCGCCCTTTGACGACGAGGACGGTGACGATTAACAACAGGAGGTAATTGTCGGGGGAGTCGCTCCGGAGCTAAACGATAATGTTGGACGTCGGTGGGCCGATCCAGCGCGTCGGGTCTTCTCGGGGGAGCGGCTTGCCAAAGAAGAGGCCTAATCCTTCGATTCGCCTTGCGCTCTTGCAGCCGTTATACCCTAATGCACTGCACCTTGGAATCCGTGCTGGAACAGATTCCCGGAGTGGGACCGATCACTGCGCTTTACTTCGTCTTGAAGATTGAGGATCCGGCTCGCTTTGAAAAATGTGCGCGACATCGGAGCCTTCGCGGTTTATGCCCGCGGCGGGATCAGAGCAGGGAGAGCGACCCGCGCGATCAATTCGTTGTCCCACTGGTAAAATTCCTCCCCCGGAGGCGCTTCGCTTTTCATATATCGCTCCATCATTGCGTCACCTCGTTTAACAATGTCATCGAAATTGTCGTAAACCGCGATATTCGGATTTTTAGTCCGAGCTTGTAGTCTTGAGATTTGCCTCGCTTGAGAAATTACCAGTGCCCAGAGCGACACGTAGGCTAACGCCGCGAATAAGAGCCGTCCCAGTACAGTGAAAAGCGCCAACAGCGCGCGAAAATCTAGTTGCCGGGTGGCGATAGACCTGGAATCGGAGTCGGTTCCGGGTCGAATTCTGGAAGCGGAGGCTCGAGGAGACGCGGGTCTGACGAATCGAATGGCAAATGCGCGGCGCGGGAAGGCTGATTTCGCGGCGCGGCCGCGCTCCGTGCCAACATATTCTCGGGAGGAGGAAAAAGCTGCAACAATCGTTCGGGCCCGGCATGAGTGGCCTGCAACTTATCGTCGTAGTAAACGAGCACTCTGTAACCGAGATACTTGCGCTCACCGCCTTGTACCCGCCGAGGTGGAACCGTTTTGCGTTTTCGGCGCAGATAATTCACCGAGAGAATCTCGGGATTTGTATCTGTCCAATCATGCTTAGGCGTCAGCCATTCGTAATTCACGCTAGCGTCGGTCAGCCTAATATCTGTGTCACCCACTGTGTCGTAAAGGAACACTTGGATCTTCACTTTGCTGGGATCAATTGTGACGTTCGGCTGTTTTTTTATGCCGATCCGCAGCGTCAGATTTGTCTCCGCGTCGGGGTCGGGCGTTTTAGCGGCCTTCACATCCGTTATAGCGAACGTCGGGGATGGCCGCGCTTCTAACCGCGCTTTACGGCTTTTGGCTTCCGCATTGCCAGGATCGAGTTTTGGACCTCTTTCGGTATCAGCCATTGAGTTTTTTACGTCGTCTTCCGCGCGCCCAAGCGAACCGGTCGCGAAGAACGCGGCGCCAATAAGTGCGGCACAGAAAAAATGTTTCATTCGAGAGCTCTCCGCTAGCTGCGATTTTAAAAACAGAGCAGCGTTCGGGCTACAACTGTCAGAACCGCTGATGTAAGGATGACGTGTCGCCGGCCAGCTGCAAGCAAAACCAAGTTGAGACGGGCTGCCGGGCTGGCGTTTCTCCGCGGCGCCAAGCGAGAATCTCATCTCGCCTAACGGATAGCGGCGAGAACTGTTTTATAAAATCAAATGGATTGCGTGACCGTTCCCAAAGGCGAAACACCGAAAAACAAAGCCCGAAAAAGTAACAGACTTGTTACTTGCCGCCCCGTCATAGCGCTGAATTGCTCGCCCAATAAGTGATCGTCAACCATAGCAAAAGCCTAATAGGCGACCGATTCGTCGAGTCGTGATGCTCTGAATTAGTCCGGAGAGGTAACAACCGCGTTACCTCTCGGGTGTGGCGCGCGCCGCAAATCGTTGCGATATCACACGCATGAAAATCTCGAACGATCTGCAACAGCACCGTTCACGATTTCAACATGAAACTCCAAAAGAAAGGAAACCTTAGCTATGAATACAGTCACAAGTCAGATGTCACCTCACCTTATCGATCTTTCGCCATCTTCGGGCACCCTTCCGCGGCGACGTTTTGTCCGCCGTAGAGTCGTTTTTACGGTTTGTCTGGCGCTTGCCACGCTGTCAGCTTTCAGGGCAGCCCTCGCGCAATACCAGCTCACGAACTTGGTTTCCAATCAGCCAGGCGCGGCACATCATGACGATCCGCTCCTCGTGAATGCCTGGGGTGTGGTTCATCCTCCGGATGGCCCATTCTGGATCAGTGACAACAACTCTGGCCGGTCCACGCTCTACGACGGCAGCGGAGTCAAACAAAGGTTGGAGGTGGAGATTCCTTCCGCCAGCGGTGCGGGGACTGGTTCTCCCACTGGCATCGTGTTCAACAGCTCACCGGACGCGACGGAGTTCCAGGTACAAGGATGGGCATCGATCTTTATGTTTGCCACTCTGGATGGCACTATCAGCGGATGGGCGCCACAATCCGATCCTAACAATGCGATTATCGCGGTGAACAATTCGAGGTCCGGAGCGGTTTACACAGGGTTGGCAATCACCAATAAACCTACGGCAAATTTCCTTTTTGCCGCAGACCAGGCCCACAATAAGGTCGATATCTTTGACGATGACTTCAAACTAGTTAGATCATTTACTGACCATACCCTTCCAGCGGGCTTCGCGCCTTTCGGCATCCAGGACATAAACGGTCTGCTCTATGTTGCGTTTGCAAGCGTGTCCGGAGCTCCGGGCGGTTTTATTGACACCTTTGACGAAGACGGAACCCATATGAGGCGTCTGATACAAGGGGTTCCGCTGAATCAACCTTGGGGTTTTACAGTAGCACCGAAGAACTTTGGCCCACTCAGCAACACGCTTCTGGTTTCGAACAACACCAACAGCGGCACGATCAATGCCTTCAATATCGCTACCGGCGATTTCGTGGGAACGATTAAAGACGTCAATGGTCAGGCAATCCATATCGACCAGCTGTGGGGAATTGAATTTGGTGGCGGAACCACAATCAATGGTGGCAGGAACGAGTTATTCTTCACTGCCGGTCCGGATAACAATCTGACTGGGACGTTCGGGGTGATTACGTTTAAGTAGAGTTCGCCGCGAGCAGAGTTGTTCAAGCACGGGTGGGCGTGGTGGCTGCTCACCCGTCGCGGTTTTCGGGAGATCAGAGCAAAAAAAGAAAATCGGATTAATCCACCGGTCTAAGACCGACGGGGTCAGCTGCCCCTAAAGCGCAAAATCTTGATTGCCTTGGATCATTGGAACCGTGTTGTCGTCTTGCCGCCTCGGGTCGCGTGAACATTGAATCACGACTGCAAAGTTACAGGAAAGCAGTGTTGCACTATGCTCAAGGAATTCTTTGGCGCGCGATGACCTACTCGTCCCCATGCGCAGGCCGCGCGCAAAAGGCCGCCTCAATCTAATAAAGAGGTGTGAAAAAATTGTCGGTCAAAAAGTTCACGGGTCGCTGCGCAAAAGATGTTCAACAACGCCAGTTTTGTTCTCGACGGCCGGCGCGAAGCGGAATTATCAATTGCTTCATTTTCACGTAACTTCACGCGATGTCCGCCGAGGTCAAGAAGGAAATTCAACTTGAGATCGCGCATGTCCTATTCATAGACATCGTCGGCTATTCAAAACTTTCGATTAATCAGCAGCGGGCAGTGGTTGACGAGATGGCCGAAGTCGTCCGCAGTTCGGAGCAATATCAGAAGGCCGAAACCGCGGGTCGCTTAATTAAAATTCCAACGGGCGACGGCATGGCATTGGTCTTTTACACCAGTCCGGAAGCGCCGGCGCAATGCGCGGTCGAAATTAGTCGCGCCATGAAAGAACATCCGAACCTACCACTTCGGATGGGAGTGCATAGTGGTCCGGTGAGCGGGGTGATAGATGTGAATGGTCACGCCAATCTCGCGGGTGCCGGGCTCAACATGGCGCAACGGGTGATGGATTGTGGAGATGCCGGACACGTTCTTGTCTCCAAACGCGTCGCCGACGATTTGGGAGAATACGAACATTGGCGCCCGCTTCTGCACGACCTCGGCGAGTGCGAAGTGAAGCATGGGATGCGCGTCTCCATTGCGAATCTTTACGCGGATCAAGTGGGCAATCCGCAACCGCCAAAAAAGTTCCAAACCCTGAAGAAGCACAGCGCGCGAATGCGCTGGGCGGCGACGACGGCAGCGTTGCTCGCGCTCGCGGCAATCGTCGCGGGCATTGCAATGTTTTCCCATAATCGCGTGCGCTCGACGCTGGCTGCGCCGGAAAAAAGCATCGCGGTCCTTCCCTTCGAAAACCTGAGCGAAGAAAAAGCGAACGCCTACTTTGCCGATGGCATCCAGGACGAGATTCTGACGCGCCTATCGAAGATCGCCGATCTGAAGGTCATCTCGCGTACATCGACACAGCATTACAAGAGCGCCCCTGAAAACCTGCCCGAGATCGCCAGACAACTTGGCGTCGCTCACATCCTGGAAGGCAGCGTGCAAAAAAGCGGCGACGCCGTGCGCGTAAACGTGCAGCTGATCAAAGCAGCCAATGATTCCCATGTTTGGGCCGATACCTTTGATCGCAAATTGACCGACATCTTTTTGGTCGAAAGTGAAGTGGCCAAAGCCATCGCCGACCAATTGCGAGCGCACCTCAGCGGTCAGGAGGAGCAAGTTATCGCCTCCAAACCGACGGACAATCCTGAGGCTTATGATGCCTACCTGCGTGGCCTGGCTTATACACTGAAAGCGGCAAACACACCTACCAACGCTCTTGGCGCACAGAATTATCTCAGAGAAGCGGTGCGGTTGGACCCGAAGTTTGCCCTTGGTTGGGCCCTGCTGTCATACGTGGATTCGCGCGGCTACCTCACGCAGACGCTTCAACCAACGGTCGCCCTGCGTGAAGAGGCACGGCAGGCAGCCGAAACCGCGCTCACGCTTCAGCCAAATCTCGGTGAGGCCGTATTGGCCAAGGGATATCACCACTACGCCTGTCTAAAGGATTATGACACGGCGGTGCGTTACTTTGAGCGAGCACGTCAGTTTCTGCCCAATAGCAGCCGGATTCCTGAATCGCTGGCCTATGTCGCGCGGCGGCGAGGTCAATGGGACCGGAGCGAGTCGTACTTCAACGAGGCCGAGCGGCTTGACCCACGCAACGTTTTCCTACTCACCCAGCACGCGATTTCCTATGTCGTTCTTCGTCGTTTTCCCGAAGCGTCGCGCAAGTTTGATCAAATTCTCGATATCACACCGGACGACGTCGATGTCCTCGCGGCAAAGGCGGCTATCGCACAAGCCGAGGGCGACCTGCCGCGGGCCTCGGCGCTCCTCGCTCCGCTGCATCCAAACGCCGCCGACCCCCAAGCCTTGGCAACACAACTTTACCAAGCGATCCTGGAGCGCCGGCCAGCAGCAATCATCCCTCGGCTAAAGGAAATATTGGCCAAGCCTGATCCAGCATTGGGTTTTATCAATGGCGCACTGCGCTTTTGGCTAGGCTGGGCGCAAGAAGTCGCCGGCGACCGTGCCGGCGCCCAGGAAAGTTGGCGACAGGCGCGCAGCGAACTGGAACCTTTTCTCAAAGCACAGTCGGAAAATTATAGGCTCATGGGATATCTCGCGCTGATCAATATGGGCCTCGGTGACAAAGCCGCCGCGTTGACTCTGGCCGAACGGGCCGTCGCCGCGAACCCGATCGAGAAGGACGTGTTGGCTGGTCCTATTCCGATCCACATTCTCGCCCGGGTCGCGGCCCAAATGGGGGAACCCGACCGGGCCATCGCCGCTTTACAGAAATTACTCTCGATACCGGGCAGTGGCGCACTGGCTGAAAATGCGCCGCTTACTCCCGCGCTGCTCCGGCTCGATCCGATGTTCGATCCGCTTCGGAAATGATCCGCGCTTCCAGAAACTCGTCGCCTCGCCCGCGCCGAAATCGGCGGACAAATAACGCGACGCGGCGAGCGCCAGCAAACACCTCGTCCAGCGACGCTAGTCGTGGCTTAATTTAACATCTGGGCCATCATCAACTGAAGCACCAAAGCCCGAAAGCCCTGAAATCTATTGCCTTGGAGCACTGAATCAGTGTTTCACTGTAGCAGTTTCAGTGTGGCAGAGTTTCACACAGCCTTAGCCAGCGGTGACTAAGCTTGATCTCGTTCGGCAAAAAATATGCATACCTCACTACGTATTCTCGTCCTGTTCGTCGCTTCTTGCGCTGCGCTTTGCGCCGCACCTTCCGTTGACTTCGATGGCGTCAGATACGTCCTCGCGTCCGTGGAAATCTCGAAAGACGGCACGGTCACCAACGAGTATGTGCCGGAAGGCGAAAGCATTGATTCCTGGACCACACTACTTGGTGTTCGCCATTGGCCCAAAGTTAAGAAGGTCGAGAAAGCGACCGAGGCATGGGTTGCGATGGTGCGACCCCTGCTCGCTAGGGACGCCGTTGCCTATGCAGCGCAGGGAAAGAAGAATGACGTTGTATTGGAGGCATGGCTTTCCGCTCCAGACAAGTCCTACATCGAAGCGAATCTACATCGATTCGTTCTCGAGGATGGCACGGTGGGCGTGAAAGCGTATCAGTTCGCAGAAAAGATCAGGATGTCCGGAGGCAAAGGCGATCCGTCACGGTTTTTGGAGCACCGCAACGCCCGATTTGCTGATCTGGGTAAGCTCAAGGTCAAGATGTATCGTGAAAAGAAGTGAAAGAGCCGAACCAGATGCCAGAGCCAACGTTAGACGCATGCCCGAAGATCCGAAAAAGCAGTTGTTCGGCACTGGAAAATCATGGCGTTCGAAGACCGGAAGGATGAACACGATCCAAATAGCGAATGGACGTATCCGTACGGAAAAATTCCGAAAGGATACTTCGTTTACTGATTGTTGAGGACCATTTACGGCGCAGGACGGTTCATCTCGACTTGCGCGCTCACCCTCTGCAAGCCCGCAGTAAGCGCTTCAATTTGCTGTTGCTGGTGCGTGGCAACCGCTTGGAAGTCCTTCTGCTGCTGCGCCACCGTGGACTTCAGTTGGGTGATGGTCTCTTCCTGCTTTGCAGCAGTAGATTTTAGCTGCGCCGCGGTCGTTTCCTGTTCCTGCACCTTGCGATCTTGCTCCTCAACCTTGCGGTGCTCTTTGAGAAACTCGTTCAACAACATCGCGTTGACCGCCTCGTAGCGCACAGTGTAAACTTTCCCCTGGGCGTCGCGTGCCACCAGATCGGGATTCACCTTTTCCACTTGCTCGGCCACCAGACCAAACTGCGGGATGCGGTCGGGGTCAAGCTCGTGCTTGTAGTGGAAAGTGACCGGTTTGAGCGCGAGAATTGCTTCGCTCGCCTTGTCCATCGGCTTGATCTCGTCCTTGAAACGCTCCGAGGAAACTACAGTGCCGAGGTGACCATTGGAATCTATGATTACGCCGACACCTCCGGCCACAGTGACCCCGCTAATGCCGGCGATAAAGGTGTTCGTGTGAAATCCTCTAGTGCCGATGCGGATTTTGTTGGACTCGCCAGCCACCCCCACATTGCCGATCTCGATGTTGTTGCTCCCCGTCGTGAGAGTTGAACCAGCTGAAGCGCCCAATGCGATGTTGTGGTTGCCGGTTGTGTTGTTAATGAGCGCTAAATCACCGTCGGCCGTGTTGTTATTGCCGGTTGTGTTCCTAGAGAGCGCACTAACACCGTTGGCCGTGTTGTCGTTGCCGGTGGTGTTGCTATTGAGCGCATTAAAACCGTTGGCCGTGTTGTTATTGCCGGTTGTGTTGAAATAGAGCGCAGAATCACCGTTGGCCGTGTTGAGGCCGCCGGTTGTGTTGTTAAGGAGCGCAGAATCACCATTGGCCGTGTTGAGGCCGCCGGTTGTGTTGATCAAGAGCGCGCTAGCACCGTTGGCTGTGTTGCCGGCGCCGGTGGTGTTGTTAAAGAGCGCGAAAGCACCGTTGGCCGTGTTGGCGCCGCCGCTTGTGTCGTTTTGGAGCGCAGCAGAACCGATGGCCGTGTTGGCGCCGCCGGTGGTGAGGCTGGAGAGGGCAAAATTACCCAAAGCCGTGTTGAAGCTGGAATCGCAGAAATTAGGACACTGAGCTTTCGCCGTTGGCAAAAGCGCAAACCAGGCGAGCGCGAGCGCGATGAAAAGGAAAGCGCGCCGCAGAGGCGACCGGCTAATCGAATTTCTTAAGTGTAGAGTTGTCATATTTTTTGTTTTCATTTTTTTTTGAGGTTGGATTGTTTCGCTGCATTAACTGCAATCCAGTTCCGCGCGGAACCAGGAACCATCCTCACGAGGCGCTTTGGACCTGGAGATCGCGTTAGGCGGCGATCCAGCGAAGGTCCAGCCGCACGGGCTCTTCAGCCCGGCGGAAGATGCGTTGAAACGTCGGGTGACGTAATCAAGCGCGCTTTTACCAGCCCTGTGAAAATTTGTCGAGCTTTATTCTACTGGCGATGAATAACCCAATATTTTTGAAGCAGACCCAAGCCCCGGTACCCCAACCCCCCTACCTCGTTTGGCTTGATCTCGTCCTTGAAACGCTTCGAGGAAACAATCGTGCCGAGGTGGCCGTTGCTATCGACAATCACTCCTACGCCACTTGCCACGGTGGCCCCATGAATGCCGGCGATAAAGGCGGCCGCGGCCGTCTGCGTTCCTACTGTGCCGATGCGAATCGTGTTGGATTCGCCAGCAACACCAAAGTTGCCGATATCGATATTGTTACTGCCGGTGGTGAGACTGAGACCAGCTGAAACGCCCAATGCGCGGCTGTGATGTGATAGCCTGCTGGGATTGCGCAGCTGATTTTGCGGGCGATTGAACAAGATTTCCCTGTCAAGATGTGCCAACCAGGTCGAAAATCTTGTCCTGTCACAATCATTGTCAGCGGCGAACCTGAACAAGGCCGACTTGCAACCCTCTAACTCGCGCGAACTTCTCCGCACCGCTCAGCCATTAAGGCGGCAGCGCGGTGCCCACTTCGGATTTCACCAGTGCGACATCCGTGGCACTGATCGTGCCATTCACATTCACGTCTTCGCGGAAATTCGAGCCACTGACCGCCTGACCCACTTGCGACTTGGTCAGACTGACATCGGAGGAATTCACAGCGGCATTGCCGTTCACATCGCCGACCAACACGCCCATGGAAATGGGAACGTCGCCCGTGCTTGTGCCGTCATTCACGTTATGAAGCGTGACCGTAATTCGCTGGATATTGGTCACACCAGTGAGATTGACTGTGACCTGCGACCCGCTCACGCTGAAACTGCTCACGCTCCCAGTGCCAGACGTTACTGCCACACTCTCGACCGTGACCGCGCTAGCGAAGTTAACAATCATCTGATAATCGTTTGTGGCCCCGCCGCTGCGGCATTCAACTCCCACATTACCAGTCAGTGGCAGGGGGACATCGAAGGTGCCGGCCCCGCCGTGGGTCTTTCGCGAGAACGCGCTTTGCGCCACTGGGGCGACGGGACTGACGCGAACGTAGTAAACGTCTTGTTCGTGCTGGCCTCGGCTGGGGTTGAAATTGAAGGTGGCAGCATACGCCACATCGCCCCCTGTGTTGTCCGAAACAATTGTGATGTAGTCGCCTATCTTATTCTGGCTCGGCCAGCCTTCCAGAGGATTAAAGGGATTACTCACAGCTACGTTAGGCGACCACGTAGCGCCGCCGTCGGTGCTGTAAGAATAGAATAACTGCGAATCGGTGTTGTTGGCAGCGTTCCGCGTGTCATACCACACAGAATCAATCCGCCCATTCGGCGCCACTGCGAGTGTGCCGAGCCAGTGCCACTTGTTAGGATTGACGGGATCGTCGTTGATCCGTTGCGGCGCGCTAAAGCTTGCCCCGCCGTTGGTGCTGCGCGCGAACATCACGTTGGTTCCGTTGCCGCCGGGCGGTCGCACGCTGGCCAGCATGTAAATGTTATTGTTCGTAGGGCCACCGGAGCGGTCAACCACCAGGAATATCTGCCCTGCAAGTCCGCCTGGATTAACGGTGCCGCCGTAAACCAAGCTGCCTCCCATGTTGACTGTTGTCACCTGATCAAATGTTGGCGTGACAGCCGGGTTTTGTGCGTTGCTCGACCGAATGCACCAAAAGCTGCTACCCGAATCCCCGCCGCCGATGAAAAGATTGCCGTTGCCGGCCACGTCGAGTGTTCCCCACTGAGGAGAGTTAGGGATACTGATCGGAGTTTGCCATGTGGCCCCGCCGTCGGTGGAACGGCTGAATCCGCCGAAATCGCAAGCGAAGAACTCGGTCCAGAACTGGTATTGGAAACCGTGGCCCATGCTGGTGGGTATCCTGTCGATCGTGAACCATTCCTTGTCGCCGCTGTGCGCGCCTCCGTCAGGTGACCGCTCCGTCCACAATTGTCCGCCGTTCGTGGAGCGCCAAATATCGCCACAAAACGTGTTCACTAACAGGCTAAGGTAGAAAAAATTCCCGGTCTCGTCGGCGTTTGTTACCGGGTCGCTGCGGAAGACATTGTTTTGCAGAACGCCTGGGAACGTCCAGTGGACGCCGGCATCGGTGGTGTAGCCCCAGCCGGCCTGCCGGAAGTTAGATGTCCAAGTATTAAATTGCCTCCAGCCGATTGCCATCTTGTTGCCATTTGTCGGGTCAACCGAAATCGACGGCTCGTTCGCGGCGTCCCCAACGATGTTGTTCCCATTTGCATCGACATTCACCTGGTAACTAACGAACGGTCCGTACGACGAGATCATTCGCGGCGAACTCTCCAGCCGATAAATGTACATCGGCGGCATCTCGTATTTTTCGAGCGGCTCAGGGAAGCGCCCCTTAGGCGGCGTTTGTCCCGAAGCGGCGGCAAGTCTAGATAGCAAAACCAACCAAATGAAAAAGCGCGTCCTTGACACCATATAAAAACCTCAGGTTGAAGAAAGGTAACCGTATATCAGAACGCACACGCGGCGTCCATCAAATTTCTTCAACGCAAACCGGCCACGGCGTCCTGGTTAACTCGAAGAGGCCTTCGGAGTCAACTGTCAGTTGAATCGCGCGAATTACGCGAGTAATGCGGATAAAGGGAAATAACGCGCGCGATTTGTTCAGAATGCAGTCCCAGTTAAATCTGTCAGCTTCTTGATTTTCATCTTCACCATCCTTCTTCGAGAATTGCGGGGTGAGGTTCTCGATGTGGTCTGAAATAGTGAAAAAGGAATTTGGATTGGTTTCATATTGTTGACGCTGGATTTTTGAATTCAACCCAATTCCGCACGGAACTAGGAACATCCTGATGAGGCTTCCGAAAAGTTCGCCCTCAACGAAACAAAGAACAGGCGTGCCTGAGATCGATCCAGCCCCACGGGCTTGTTCAGCCAGGGCCGAAGATGCGTTGAAACGTCGGACGACTAATCGAGGGCCCTTTTACCAGCCCCGTGAAAATCTGTCGAGATTTATTTTACGGATGGCGATGGGCGAATCGTTGCGGTGCTCGAATCCGCCGGTGCTTATTCCCCGCGAACGCTCCTTACGATGATTTCAGCAACGCCCGCCCGCCACAAAACCGGCTCAGCGTCCGCGGGCTACAGGATTTTACCGATCATTGCTAGCCATTTGCGAGGCGGACTTACTCAGTTCAAGCTGGTCGCTCACTTTCTGGAGGCCCGTAGTGAGAGCTTCAATCTGCTTCTACTGTCTAGCTACGGTCGCTTCCTGCTTTGCCGCAGTTGACTTTACCTGGGTGATCGTTGCTTCCTGTTCCTCGACCTGGCGGTGTTCTTAGCAACGTGGGAGTGGAATGCCGCAGCGGCGGGGCCACAAACGATTATCAGATGATCATTAACTTTGCGACCACAGTCACGGTCGGAAGCGCCTCAGTGACTTCTGGTACTGGGAGCGTGAGTAGCTTCACCGTAAGCGGACCACAGGTGACGGTCAATCTGACTGGAGTAACCAACGTTCAGCGAACCACGGTTACGCTCTTTAACGTGAATGATGGTACACACATGGGCAACGTTCCTTTTTCCATGGGCGTGCTGGTTGGTGATGTGAACGGCAATGCCGCTGTGAATTCCTCCGATGTCAGTCTGACCAAATCGCAAGTAGGCCAGCCGGTTTCTGCTTCGAATTTCCGTGAAGACGTAAACGCTAACGGCACAATCAGTTCAACGGATGTCGCACTGGTCAAATCCAAAGTGGGTACCGCACTGCCACCTTAATGGCTAAGCGGTGCGAAGAAAGTCGCGCGACTTCAGGGCGCCATTTGCGAGCTTGACGTATCCTCCGGCTCTTTAGTAAAAAATTGGGTGTGGCGCTTTGAATCAGATCCCCACAAGGAAAATAGGAAGGAAAAAACAAATCAACCACTCCGCTAAAGCGTATCTTCAATCCGCTTTCTTTAATCTACGGATTCTAATTGGCCTGTTCATAGTCGGGGCCGGCGTCTTTCTGGCGCTGGCAGGTCTTAGCGCGTTCTCTGCGCTCGCTGGGAGCATGGCACAAGCGCAGCAGAAGAATAAGATCATCACCAACTCCAGAGACCCTCTGGTCCCGAACGGCTTTGACTGTTCCACGATTCACGAGAAGGGCATCGACAAGCAAATGAACTTCCGCGCCGGCGCAATCATGATTGCTTGCGGCCAGGCGCAGGGAGTCGGGGCGTCTGCGACTTCACCGGCTTCCCCTCTAGGCGCCTTGAGTCAGTTTACCAAAAAACTGTTTTCACCACTGGCGTACGGCGGCACGGACGTGGACCTGATCACCGGCACCGAGACTTATCCCTACGTTAACCAATCGACGACATTCTCCTGGGCTAACCCAGATAATCCCAATCAGATTGTGGTGACCTACATCGACACACGAGACAGCCGCGCCAACCCCTCTGACAGTTCCGGGGCATCGGTCTCCACCGATGGCGGCCTAACCTTCACCCGCCTCACCAAGGCCAACGGTCAAAGCCCCTTCACCAATACCGGAGGCAGCCCCGTTGTTCTGTATAATCGCCCAACCGCCACCTGGTACACCGTCTGGCGAGACGGGGGCTGCGGAGGATTGGGCGGGTACAAGTCCACCACTCCCTGGGACCCGGATAGCTGGACCCATTACTGCATTCACACCGGCACTGAGGACGACCGCGAATCCGGTTGGACCGACATGAACCCATCCTCGCCGTTCTACGGGCGAACGTATGTCTCTTGGAACGACTTCGCTCGCGGCGCGAACATCTTCGTCCGCTATTCCACTGACAACGGCAACACTTGGACCAACGAGCGACAGATTACTAACGGCGGCACCTTCATCCGCAACGTGCAGATCACTGGTGACCTGGTTACAGGCGACGTGTACATCGCTGGCATGAACGAAGGGGGCGGCGGCTTCCCCCATCCCTGTAACAACCTCTTCTACAGGTCAACCGATGGCGGCAACACTTGGACTAACACCTACACCGGCCCCACCTTTAGCGGCCCTGGCCGTTGCGCGGAGGGCTACTTCGCCGGCATGTACTGCAGCCCTTCTCCCGGTTATTGGCGGCACGAGGGCTGGGGCGAGCCGGCCGCCATCAACGGAGTGGTTCACTACGTTTATGCCGCCCGCAACCCCGGCAACGGCGACCCTGGCGACGTGTTCTACATCCGCTCGACCGATAGCGGGGTGACTTTCAGTGCCCCATTCCAGTTGAACAGCAACACCGACCCGACCAAGGCCCAGTGGGAGCCCAACCTTTCGGTCAGCCCCAGTGGCACCCTCTTTGCCGTCTGGTACGACGAGCGTGATGGCGGCGGGGCATCGACTTGCATAGCTGGCACCAACAGCCCGTGTTACAGGATGTATGCGCGCAGGTCCAACGACAACGGCGTCACCTGGTTGCCTGACGATACGTTCTCGGACGTAGTCAGCCCGCTGCCGGCTCAACCCGACCCGGGCATCGTACCGAACTATGTGAGCGACTACGACTACGCCTCGGCATTGGCCACCAAGCACCTCTCTTCATGGGTGGACGGACGCGTGCCCATCAACGGTACACACCAGCAGGATGCCTTCACCGACAGAGAACTGGTAGCGCCGATGGCACAAAGCGCGTTCTCGCGAAAAACTCATGGTGCAGCTGGCACTTTCGATATCCCGCTGCCACTTACTGGTGACGTAGGCATCGAATGCCGCAGCGGCGGAGCCACAAACGATTATCAGATGATCATTAACTTCGCCACCTCGGTCACGGTCGGAAGCGTCTCAGTGACTTCTGGCACGGGGAGCGTGAGCAGTTTTAGCGTGAGCGGGTCCCAGGTCACAGTCAATCTGACTGGGGTAACCAATGTCCAGAGGATCACGGTTACGCTCTTTAACGTGAACGATGGTACACACATGGGCAATGTTCCTGTTTCCATGGGCGTGCTGGTTGGTGACACGACGGCGAACGGAACCGTTAATGCGGGCGACGTCAGCCTGACCAAGTCGCAAGTGGGCGCGACGGTCAGTGACTCGAATTTCCGCGAAGACGTGAATGCTAATGGGTTGATCAACTCGGTGGATGTCGCACTAGTCAAATCCAAAGTCGGTACCGCGCTTCCTCCTTAGCGGCTGAGCGGCGGAGGCGGAGGAGTTCGCGCGAGTTAGAGGGTTGCGGGTTGGCCTTGTTCAGGTTGACAGGAGAGTCTCGTTCCATCGGCCGCTAACCTACGCGCGCAATCGCGGGGCTGCGTCATAAGCCCTGCCCTCGCTGACTCGACTGATTTGGGGCATCGGCGCTATTAGCTTAACCCAACCCTCCTTCGAGTGCGGGACCGGGCGACCGATCGCGGGGCGCAGCTTGTCCATGAAGTCGATGCGTAACTCGCTGTCGATCAGCAGCGCACCAGCCTAACGAATTGATCCCATAATTACTGGACGCTCGCAGGCGAATTAGAATCGACTGATGCGTCATTTGACGCAGTTAATTCCTTCGGCTTCATCGCTTCCAACGCTTCCTGCTGCAGCCGCACCCAGCTCTGCGCGCTCGGCCGCCCCGATGACGATGAGCTGA
>Ga0207146_10080_pt1 | contig 25192 bp, 20 predicted proteins | sample Alteio_BWMinHeat_36_FD_153539 | JGI IMG/M metagenome (GOLD analysis project Ga0207146, IMG submission 153539) | Enriched cells from forest soil in Barre Woods Harvard Forest LTER site, Petersham, Massachusetts, United States -... | ecosystem: Environmental > Terrestrial > Soil > Temperate forest >...
CCCGCAAAGGTCTCGCCGACACCGCGCTCAAAACTGCGGACTCCGGTTACCTCACACGCAAGCTCGTCGATGCCTCGCAGGATGTGATCATCAACGAAGAAGATTGCGGGACTGTCAACGGCATCGTTGTACGCTCGATCTACGAGGGTGACGAGGAAGTTGTCGATCTGGCCACGCGCATCATTGGACGCGTTAGTTGCGAGACGGTGGTCGATCCGGTGGAGAAAAAGAAAAAGGTCGTCAAAGCGAATCAGCTCATCGACGAGAAGATGACCCGGCCAGCCGTTGTTTCGATAATCTTTGCATCGGCGTTTCCATAAGTCGTCTGCTGGCCGTAATCGGGGTTCTTGATCCTGATGCGATCGTGCGTCCGAATGCTTCCCTCAGCCATGGCAAATTCCACTTCGATGGCATCGGTAAACAATGAAAGACGGCCGTTGCCATCGCTTCCGGCGGCGCGCCGCGGATTTTGTGTCAGGTAATAACAGCCGAGCGTGATGTCTTGGGAGGGCGTCGTAATCGGTTTGCCGCTTGAAGGCGAGAAAATGTTGTTCGGCGCGAGCATGAGCATGCGCGCTTCCATTTGCGCTTCCACTGAGAGCGGCACATGCACGGCCATCTGGTCGCCGTCGAAGTCCGCATTGTAAGCGGTGCAGACGAGCGGATGAATGCGAATCGCTTCCCCTTCGATCAATTGCGGCTCAAACGCCTGGATCGACAATCGATGCAGCGTCGGCGCGCGATTGAGCAATACCGGATGACCTTTGGTGACCTCGTCGAGAATGTCCCAAACTTCCGGCGTCTGGCGCTCGATCATCTTTTTCGCGCTGCGCACGGTGTGCACGTAACCGAGGTCCTTGAGCCGGCGAATAATGAATGGCTCGAAGAGAACCAGCGCCATCTTCTTCGGCAGACCGCATTGATGAAGTTTCAATTCCGGACCGATGACGATGACGGACCGGCCTGAATAATCCACCCGCTTGCCTAACAAGTTCTGACGGAAACGTCCCCCCTTGCCCTTGAGCATGTCGCTGAGAGATTTGAGCGGTCGATTGCCCGCGCCGGTCACCGCGCGACCATGCCGGCCATTGTCGAACAACGCATCCACTGCTTCCTGCAACATCCGCTTTTCATTGCGGATGATGACGTCGGGCGTTTTGAGCAGCAGCAAATTCTTGAGACGATTATTGCGGTTGATGACGCGGCGATACAGATCGTTGAGGTCGGAGGTGGCGAAGCGTCCGCCTTCGAGCGGAACAAGGGGCCGTAAATCCGGCGGGATAACCGGCAACACATCGAGGATCATCCAATCGGGACGCGCATGCGAATTTTGGAAGCCTTGGATGAGCTTGAGCCGCTTGGCCAGTTTCTTGCGGATCTGTTTGCTTTTGGTGGCTCCCATCGCTTTCTCGAGCTCTTTGTTGAGCTTGTTGAGATCGATCTCCGAGAGAAGTTTTTTCACCGCTTCCGCGCCCATGCCGGCCACGAAATCGTCGCCGTATTGCTCCTGCGCTTCACGATATTCCACTTCATTGAGAAGCTGCGTTTTTTGCAGCGGCGTCTTGCCCGGATCGATGACGATGTAATCCTCGTAATAGATGACGCGCTCGAGCTGGCGCGCGCTCATGTCGAGCATGAGGCCGAGGCGCGACGGCATGCATTTGTAAAACCAGATGTGCGAAACCGGCACGGCCAATTCAATATGACCCATGCGTTCGCGGCGAACCCGGGCGAGCGTCACTTCCACGCCGCAACGATCGCAAATGACGCCCTTGTGTTTGATGCGCTTATATTTTCCGCAGGAGCATTCCCAATCCCGTGTCGGACCAAAAATTCGCTCGCAGAAAAGGCCGCCCTTTTCTGGCTTAAAGGTGCGGTAATTAATTGTCTCCGGGTTTTTAACTTCGCCCTTGCTCCAGGATCGCATCGTGTCGCTCGACGCGACGCCGATCGCCACTTGCTCAAAACCCACGGGGCGCTCTTCGCCCACTAACTCACGCCAGGAATGTTCGTTCATGATTCTTTACAAATGATGGTTCTAAATTACGCCACGTTGTCGAAGACACTGCTCGGCGCCTGACCACCGACTTTGACGTCGAGGCCGAGACTTTGCATTTCCTTGATCAGGACGTTGAAAGATTCCGGCGTTCCCGCTTCGAGCGAATTGTCGCCTTTGACGATTGATTCGTAGATACGCGTGCGACCTTGCACGTCGTCCGACTTGACGGTGAGCAATTCCTGCAACGTGTAAGCCGCGCCGTAAGCCTCGAGCGCCCACACTTCCATCTCGCCGAAACGCTGACCGCCGTATTGCGCTTTCCCGCCGAGCGGTTGCTGCGTGACGAGCGAGTAAGGCCCCACTGCGCGCGCGTGAATTTTGTCCGCGACGAGGTGGCCGAGCTTCATCATGTAGATGTAGCCAACGACCACTTCTTGATCGAAAGCATCGCCGGTGCGGCCATCGAACAAACGCGATTTACCGTTTTCCTGGACCCAACTGAAGCCTTCATTCTTGCGGGCGTCTTTCAGGTATTCGCGGATCTTACTCTCCTTAATGCCATCGAAAACTGGAGTCGCGACTTTGAATCCAAGCGCCTTGGCGGCGACGCCGAGATGGGTCTCTAAGACCTGGCCGACATTCATGCGGCTCGGCACGCCCAGGGGATTGAGCACAATCTCCACCGGCGTTCCATCGGCGAGGAACGGCATGTCTTCTTCGGGAACAATGCGCGCGACCACGCCCTTGTTGCCGTGGCGACCGGCCATCTTGTCCCCGACACTCAATTTCCGCTTGCTCGCGATGTAGACTTTGACCTGCTTGATGATGCCCGGATCGATGTCATCACCGCTCTCCACACGATCCATTGAGCGTTCGCGTTCAAGATCGAGCTCGGCGAATTTGTGTTCGTACGAGCCGATAATCTCGCGAATCTTGTTGCGGATCGGGCTCGGGTCGATCTCGATGTGGTCGTAAACGTTAGCGAGCTTTCGCAGTAGCGTCTTGGTGATTTTTCGATTGGCAGGGATGATGATTTCGCCGGTCACGGCGTTTACCACATCGAGAGGAATTTTTTCGCCCAACAAAATATTCGACAGCGCGTCAGTCAATTGTTCGGTCAGCTCTTCTTTCTTGCGTTTGTGTTCTTCGCTGATCGCTTTTAGTTGCCGCTTCGTTTCAGTCGGCGTGAGCTTTTCTCGCGAAACTTCACGACGCGACGAAACTTTTACGTCCATCACGATGCCGTAGGTGCCGGATGGCACGGTCAAGGATGTGTCTTTTACGTCGGCGGCTTTTTCGCCGAAAATGGCACGGAGCAGGCGTTCTTCCGGCGCAAGTTCGGTCTCGCTCTTGGGCGTGATTTTACCGACGAGAATGTCTCCCGGTTTCACTTCTGCGCCAACGCGAACGACGCCATCCGGCCCGAGATTGCGCAACGCTTCTTCGCTGACGTTCGGAATATCGCGCGTGATTTCTTCGGGGCCGAGCTTCGTGTCGCGCGCGCCGATTTCAAACTCATCGATGTGGATGGAGGTGTAGATGTCCTCTTTCACGACCTTCTCCGAGATCATGATCGCGTCTTCGAAGTTGTAGCCATTCCAAGGCATGAACGCGACGAGCACGTTGCGTCCGAGCGCGAGCTCGCCATGATCGGTGTTCGGACCGTCTGCGATGATCTGACCCTTTTTCGCGTGTTGGCCTTTCGTCACGATCGGCTTCTGATTCACACACGTGCCGGCATTCGAGCGCATGAATTTTCGCAGTTCGTAAACATGAATGCCGGCTTCGAGGTCGGTTTTTAATTTTTTGCGACTCTCGGAAATGTGACCGTCTTTAGTGACGACAATTTGATCGGCCGTCACCGACGCGACCTTGCCGCTCTCAGTCGCGAGAACGACAGCGTGGGAATCCCGCGCCACTTTCGCTTCCAGCCCGGTACCTACCAGTGGCGCCTCGGAAACAATGAGCGGTACGCCTTGGCGTTGCATATTGGAGCCCATAAGCGCGCGGTTCGCGTCGTCATGTTCGAGGAACGGAATCAGGCCGGCCGCCACCGACACAAGCTGCTTCGGCGACACATCCATGTAATGCACTTTCGCAGGATCGACTTCGAGAAAGTCGCCCCGATAACGCACGGAAACCTTCTCGCCAGTGAAATGTCCGCGGCCGTCAATCGGCGCATTGGCCTGCGCGACCAGGAAATTTTCTTCGCGATCGCCCGTGAGATAATCAATTTGTTCCGTCACGCGACCTTTCTCGACTTTACGATATGGCGTCTCGATGAAACCGAACTCGTTAATGCGCGCGAAGGTGCTCATCGAGCTAATGAGGCCGATGTTTGGACCTTCCGGCGTCTCGATCGGACAAATGCGGCCGTAATGTGACGGATGCACGTCACGCACTTCGAATCCCGCGCGATCGCGCGACAATCCGCCAGGGCCGAGCGCAGACAAACGTCGTTTATGGGTCAACTCCGCCAGCGGATTGGTTTGATCCATGAACTGCGAAAGCTGCGAACGCCCAAAGAAATCGCGGATGACCGCGCTCAGGGCCTTCGGGTTAATCAGCTTTTGCGGCGTCATCCCATCGACGTTGATGTCGAACAACGTCATGCGCTCTTTGACCAGACGCTCGGTGCGCGCGAGACCGACGCGGCATTGGTTGGCGAGCAATTCACCGACCGTGCGCACGCGACGGCTCCCGAGATGATCGATGTCGTCGAGCGTGCCTTCGCCACGGCGTAGATTGATCAAATACTTGATCGCGGCGATGAAATCTTTGTCCGTCAAAATGCGTTCGCCAAGATCGACGTTGATCCCAAGTTTCTGGTTGATTTTGTAACGGCCAACCCGGCCCAGATCATATTTTTTTGGATCGAAAAAGAGTCGCTTGAGCAAAGCGCGGGCATTGGCAACCGTCGGTGGATCACCTGGCCGGAGGCGGCGGTAAATATCTTTGAGCGCTTCCTCCTGGTCATGCGCCGGATCTTTCCTGAGCGCCTTCACCACCGTGTCGTCATGCGAGATATCGATAACGTTAACTTCGCGAATCTTGAGGTCCATAATCTGGCGGACCGTTGCCAGAGTGAGCGGCTCGAACGCGCGCGCGACTGTGACTTCACCGTCGCGCACTTCCGCGGTGAGCACTTTGGTGGCGAGTTTTTCTTCGTCGAGCTTCTCGGTCAGCTTGAGATTCTCGATGTTGTAAAAGAGCTTGATGACCTCTTCATCCGAGCCGTAGCCGAGCGCGCGCAGGAAAGTCGTGGCGAGAAATTTCCGGCGGCGTTTGCGGCGATCGAGATAAATGTAAAGAAGATCGGCTGTATCAAATTGCACCTCGATCCAGGAGCCGCGGTCCGGGATGATGCGGAAGCTGTAGAGCACTTTGCCATTCAGGTGGATGCTCGATTCAAAAGCAATGCCCGGAGAACGGTGCAGTTGGCTCACCACCACACGCTCGGCGCCGTTAATGACGAAGGTACCCTGCGCCGTCATGAGCGGGATTTCGCCCATGTAGACTTTCTCTTCCTTTGTTCCCTTTTCCTCGCGCAGTTGAAAGGTGACGTGCAGCGGCGCGCTATAAGTCTGGCCTTCTCGCTGCGCTTCCAGCGCGCTCAGCTTCGGCTCGCCAATTTCGTAATGGCTGAAATCGAGGACCGCTTTTTCGTCGTAGCTCTCAATTGGGAAAACCTCCTTGAAAACCGCCTGCAATCCGTAGTTCCTCCGTTTGGAGAATGGGACATCTTTCTGGAGGAAATCGACGTAGGAATTGAGCTGGACTTCGATCAGGTTGGGCGGCTCAATACCTTCTTTGATGGTTCCGAAGTAAATACGTTCCGACATAATCACTAGACCATGGGTTCATCCTCGCACCGGCCCTCAATAAATAGCGGCCGCGGCGGGAAAGCGTTCTACGAGGTCAACGGCGAACGAGAGGCGCAAAAATAGCAGCAAAACGGCGGCGTGTCAAATTGACCTCCACCGTTTTGTTGCCAGTCCTTGTTTTGCCGCCGAGCCCGGGTTAAAAATAAGTCTGACTACTTCTAACGAAATCTCATTTTAAACAAAAACAGCCGTCACGCAAGTCATTTTTGTGGGACGACGGCCGCTGAAACGAACTTATTTGATTTCGACTTTCGCGCCAGCCGCTTCGATCTTTTTCTTGATCTCTTCGGCCTCCGCCTTGGTCACGCCTTCCTTGATTGTTTTTGGCGCCCCTTCAACAAGTGCCTTTGCTTCGGCCAATCCGAGTCCGGGCACAGCGGCGCGCACCTCCTTGATGACACCGATCTTGTTTGCGCCCATCTCTTTCAAGATTACTTCGTAAGCGCTTTTTTCTTCGGCCGGCGCCGCTGCCGCGCCGCCACCAGGCACACCCGCCGCAGCGGGGGCAGCCGCCACCGGAGCTGCCGCGCTGACGCCCCACTTTTCTTCCAGCTGTTTGACCAACCCAGCAATCTCAAGCACGGAAAGCCCGCTGAGTTGCTCCACCAATTTATCTGTATCTGCCATTTTATTTTCCTCCAATTGCCGCGCACGAAAGCTTTCGCGCAATTAAGGCCGATAGCCATCGACCCGTACAGTTTTTACCGCTCGACGCGCCATCGCAGCGTGTCGAAAATTCTTTCTCTTTTATGTCGCTGCCGCCGCCGGTTTTCCTTCCTTTTCTGCTCTTGCCTTCAACACCCTTGCCAACGCGGAACCCGGTTCGTTCAGCAAGCGCACCAGTATGGTCGCCGGTAACAACAACAATCCGAGCAATTGTGCAAGCAAGACTTCACGCGAGGGCAAATTCGCCAGTGTCTCCACCTCGCTCGCCGATAGCATCGCTCGATCGACAAAGCCGATCTTGAGCGCCGCGATTTTAAATTCAGCCGCAAATGTTTTCAAAATCTTCGCCACCGGCGCAACATCTTTCTCACCGGTCACGACCGCCGTCTGGCCGATCAATTTTTCGGCGACGTCCGGATAACCAGAATCGGCCATCGCGCGCTTGAGGAAATTGTTTTTCACGACGTGCATCTCCGCTCCGGCGGGCGCGAGCCGGTTACGCAGCTCACCAAAATCGCCCACCTTCATGTGTTGGTAATCGGCCACGAGAACAAACGGGGAACGATTCAACTTCTCGGCGAGATCTGAAACGATGCTGGCTTTTTCCGGTCTCATATTGTCAATCTAATCATATTTGTATTCACACGCTCAAATACGGCGTTGGATCGACATGAACTCCCGGCGACATCGTTGCACTGAGTGTGACGCCTTCTAGGTAGTGTCCTTTGGCACTCGCCGGACGCGCGCGCACCACCGCTTCGATTACGGCGTTTCCATTTTCCACGAGCGCTTTTTCTTCAAATGAGAATTTTCCAACTGGCACCGCGACGTTGCCATTTTTGTCGAGCTTAAATTCCACGCGGCCAGCTTTGACTTCCTGCACCGCTTTCGCCGTATCGTCCGTCACCGTTCCGGATTTTGGATTCGGCATCAGGCCGCGCGGGCCAAGCACCTTGCCGAGTTTACGGACCTCCGCCATCGCCGCGGGAGTCGCTATGGCCACGTCGAAATCCTGAAAGCCTTCCTGACATTTCTGAATCATCTCTTTGAATCCGACAAATTCGGCCCCCGCATCGCGAGCGGCTTGCGCAGCCTGCCCTTCTGCAAAAACGAGAACGCGCACCTGCTTACCGCTGCCATGCGGCAGCGGACATGTGCCACGCACCATTTGATCGGATTGCTTTGCATCGACACCGAGCCGGAATGAAACCGTCACGGTTTGATCAAATTTCGTAGGCGGAAACTTTTTCAAAGCGGAGACTGCGTCAGTCAAATTGTACGCTTTCGTTCGATCCACCTGTTGGACGGCGACGAGATAACGTTTACTGCGATTTTTTTTCATCTCGATCTTGCAGTGTTGGCGCCGTCTCCCTTTTCGAGATTTGGCTCCTGCTTAAAAAAATTTAGCCGCCCTTGGAGCGGCGGGAGACGGAGACTAGCTTCAATTTTAGTCTTGTCAAAGCCAAGTTGATCCTGGTAAAACCGGTGATTATGAAACACCCCTCTGTTTATAACTTATCAATAGTAGCCGTCGCATTGTTCCTTTGGACGAACCAAACATCAGCGCGTCCTATAGGTTTTAGCGAGATTTCGCTCCTGGTTCGCGCCCATGAAAGCGAAGCGTCCATCAAAGAAGAGGTTACCCAGCGCAAGCTTCTTCACGCTTTAAGCCCGCCACAGGAGAATATTTTGAAGTCACAAGGAGCCAGCGATTCTTTGATTCAATCGCTTCGCAATTCCAATTTGGTTGCTTCGAAAGAAGAGGCGGCGGCCACGGAAGCGGCGGCCGTCCGGAATGCGAACCCAGCGCCGACTGAAGGACGCGCCCGCGAAAATGGTCACTCGCACGTTTTTGTTTTCGATGTGGCCTACGGTCACCCCGTTAATTTGAGCCAGTGGGGTGGCTTGGATTACGAGATCGCGTTTTATTCTTATCGATTTGCAGGTGAAGACCATGTCCAGCCTGCTTTCATCGACAATGTTCTGACCAGAACTGAAGTCTCGAGGAATATTCCCCTAGCGAGCGAAGGTGAAACGTTCACGCAAGATTGGTTTCCAACAAATGGCGTTCGCAACTGGAGATTTACCCCGTACGATGGTCGTGGATACGACGGGCGTGGCGACTTCAGGGACACCCGTTCATTCAATTTCAGTGATTCCGTCGCGGTAAGCTCCTATTCCGTGTCGCGACCGGCCGCGATTGACTGGCGTAATCCCGTCTTCATCGACGGCCAGCCCTACACATTTTATCCGGTCTACGGCGCAGGCGGCATTTCTCTCTACTACATCTGTTCTTCCGGCGATTCGGTGAAGCTCGCGGTCAGCACTGCCAATCAGTAAACCCGCGCGCCTTTTAATCAACCGGAACATCAAGAGTCGGAACCTCTACTAACGCGGCCGCTGGTTGCGGGGTCGGCGGTCCGTTCCTGATAATTTTGCCCTCTTTCATCACGAATGAAACACGTTCGGTCGCGGTGATATCAGCAGTTGGATCGCCCGGCATGGCGATGATGTCGGCAAATTTGCCTTTTTCCAGTGTGCCGGTCTTTTGCGCAATTCCAAAAAGCTCCGCAGTGCTCGCGGTTGCAGAACGCAAAGCTTCAATGGGTTGCATGCCAAGCCCTACCATCAAGGCAAATTCCTTTGCGTTTTCGCCGTGCGGAAAAACCGCTGCGTCGGTGCCAAAGGAAATCTTGATGCCCATCTTCAAGGCGTTACGAAACATTTCCGAGCGCGCACTGAACGCTGCCTTCGCTTTCGCCTGCAAAGCCGGTGGGTAGTGATCGATCTTGGCCATGATGTATTCCCCCGCCATCAGGGTGGGCGTAAGAAATGTTCCCTTGTTTTTCATCAGCGTAAGGGTTTCCGGCTTCATGAACGAGCCGTGCTCGATCGAATCGACGCCGGCCTCGATCGCTTCGCGCGCCGCTTGATCGCCATGGCAATGCACCGCAACCTTTTTCCGCAAACGATGGGACTCATCGACCAGTGCCGCCATCTCGGCGGGCGTTAATTGCGGTGTGTCCACTTCATCCGCCAGCGAAAGAACGCCACCTGAAACCGCCGCTTTGATTACGTCCGCGCCATTTTTTACCTCGAAGCGCACGGCTTTGCGAATTTCGTCTGGTCCATCGGCGATGCCCTCGGTTGTGTCAGGTTCGCGGCCAAACAGAAAATCGCGAAACCCACTCGTCGGATCAAAATGCCCGCCGGTTGCGCCGATTCCTTTAGTCGCGACCAGCATGCGCGGACCAACGATAAATCCCTTGTTAATCGAGTTGCGCAGCGCAACATCAACAAATTCGCGGCTACCGACAAAACGGCTGCCCACATCCCGCACCGTGGTGAAGCCTGCTTCCACGGTGGCGCGCGCATGAACCGTAGCCTCGATCGCCATCTCCGAGACATTCGTGGTCAGTTCTTTCAACCGACGCTCATTGAAGTTACCCGTGTAATCAAGAGTGAGATGCGTGTGCGCGTCCATAAATCCGGGTGAGAGCGTGACGTCACCCAGATCGATCACTTGCGCGCCCTCCGGTGCAGTCAAATTGCTGCCAGCGTCAACGATCTTACTGCCCTGGACAATGACGACGCCATTCTGCGTGAGTGACTTCGATTTACCATCGAACATTCGCTCAGCTTTGAGCACGATCATTTCATCGGCCGCATAAGCCGTGACTCCGAGACATAAGAAAACTACAACAACGCGAGACGTGATTCTCATCGTGCCGGTTTAGAAGCAATCCGCCAGGCTGGCAAGAACGGAATGCCCAATGTCAGTGGGCCTGTTCTTAAAGCGACCCGAAATACCCGCTATGGGTTCCGCAATTTAGCCGCACTTTCAGCAAGCCCCTGTTGCGCCAAGGCGAGGCCCGGATTGAGCGCGAGCGCCTGCCTGAAGGCGGCAATGGCACGCTCGTGCTGATTGAATAACGCGAGATATCGTCCGCGATTGATAAGCATGCTTGTATAGGCTGGCAACACCTTGAGGTTTACCACGTCATCTTTCTCAAACCTCAGCGTCCCGTCAGCTAGACCGCGGGTCTTCAGGCGCAGGTCAGGCAAATCGTGAAAGCTGTGGTCGCTCGTGAGGTTGAAGACGAGTCCTTGTGGAACAAGTTGATAATTTTGAGTGAGCCATCTGGTCACCTCGCCATTAACTGAGTCGGCGAATAGCAAGTCTTGGGTAATGTAAACTGGCGCAACCCTGTTCTCGTTGGTCACAATTGACCGGATCATTTCTTCAAATGCTGCGGTGATCCTTTGAGTCAACGCCTCACTCCTGGCAACAGCTTCGGGGTCACGGTCCCATTCTTTGAGATCTTCAACAAACGCGTCAATCTTCTCGCGCGACCGTTCGAGCAAACCAGGATAAGCGTGCCTCAGATAATCGAAATACCACGAACGGCGCAGGAGATTAATGTCCACAACTTTTACGTCGCGCCGGCGCTGTTCTATCTCCTCCGCATAAAACATCGGGGACGCGACCTGCCAGTCTTGCGTAAGTAAGAGACCGTTAGGTTCTATCGCGCCAAGGAGATTTTCGACGTAATCGTGAGCGATAAAGTCATGCCGCCGATTATTGAAAGGCCAATTGCCGATAAGAGCTATTGCGGGCGCGAAGAGAACAATAACCGCAGCCACCACATACTGTTTCCCAATCGGCATTGTTCTGGAGAAGGCGAGTTGGATCAACCAACGGATGCCGAACCCGGTGGCAAACGCGATCGAAATGAACGTTGGCAGATAGTAGGCATCCTTGTCCTCCGCAATTTCGTAGCTGAGAGCGTAAGCCAAATCGGCAATGATGATAAACAGTAGAAGCCAGAAGGTTGTGCGGTCCTGTCTGAAAGCGTTGGCGAAACCCGCGAAAGCCAGGAGGAGCGGCAATGGCAGCCAGGTTAAGCCGAATTCACGCAAGGCCATTCTGCAGAATTCAACAAACTGCTCTCCCATTAACTTTGGGGTAAAGGAGAGGAACACCCGATACTGCCGGCCGGTGACGTGCCACCATATTTCTTGCAGCGAACGCGGATTGCCCCAGTTGATGACAGGCCCCCGCGCGGCTGCGAGTGGCAAGTAGGTATATATTGCGACCAGCGCGCCAACCGAAATCAGAGCGGCATATATCAGCCGTCTACCCATGAAGAACTTCAGTCCCTCCGTCTTATAAACGATAACGCCCAGAGCAGGAAGTATCAGCCCCACTGTGACGTGATGAACTCCGAGCGCGAGGCCAAATACGCCAGCAGCGGCATAAAGAAACGTGTCGTGAATCGTGATCTGCCTATGTCGGATGATTTCGCCAGCATCCACCGTCATGCCAATACGACTTCTGTCTGCGATGATGCGTCGCCGCCACCGAAGCATCAGAAAGAAGATAATAAGGATGAGCAGCGCGTTGAGAGCATAAACCTCGGTGATGGTCGCATAAAACCAAAGCGTGCGAGAGAATGCCATGACCAAGCCCGCACCGAACGCAGGGGCAAACACCAAAAGACGGCTGCTGCCCGAATCCTCAGCCTTTTTACTCTGCCGCGCGCCCCTCTTCCTGAGCTTCGATGCCGCGAAATATGAAACAATAATCATTAAGTCTGCCACAACAAGAGTGAGCATTGCGGAAGCGAGCGCGGCAAAAAGGGCGGAAGAAAAATTGATCCGCACCGCAACGTTTCCCAAGGGCACGAGTGATGCGAGATGGGCAAGGATGACCCACAGGGGAACGCCCGGTGGATGTGCGACTCCCAGGCCGTGAGCGACCACAATCAGCTCTCCGCTGTCGGTCAAGGTAACCGTCGGAGCGAGCGTCCAGCTATAAAGAAAGAGGGCCGCAAGAAATACCATGCCGGCGCAGAGCAATTCTGCCCGGGACCAACGAATCGCCCCAGTATTCATCTACCGGTCCGACTTTAGCGCGGGCCGGCGAAAGATCGACGTGAAGATTTCGCAAAGCCGCATTTGATTTGGCAACGCGTTGAGGACAACGCGTTGCACTTTCGCATTTGCAAAAGGTGGATGGACCTGAACGCTTTTGGGGACGATTCTAAAACCAATCGACGAAGGCACAAGATGATGTTCCGGGAGCGTCGCGCACTTAGGCTCTAAAGAGCAAGAGGGCGGATCGAGGTGTTTTTCAACAGTCCGCTAGCCAACAAATCCTTCAGCAGCAGTCCGTATTCCGCCACTCCGCAACATTCCCGCGCGTTGCAGCAGCACCCTAACGTAGCTGCCCACAAATCGCCCTGGCTCCGCGAAACTTTCTTGTGGTGATCAACGTTCGTGGTTCAATCCTTTGATGAACTCGGCTCGGCCTCTCGTCATCCTGCTGTTTGCGTTGAATTTTCTTGAGGCGCAAACGCCACCACCCGCGGCCTCTCCTTCTCCCAAGGAATCTCCGCCTGCTTCCGCTAATTACGATTTGCGCTGGGGGGTGAAAATCCCGATGCGCGACAAGGTTGAACTGAATGCGACACTTTATTTGCCGAAAACGCCGGATAGCTCGCCGCCGCGGACACCTGTGATCTTTACGCTGACACCGTACATTTCCGACTCGTACCACGCGCGCGCCGCCTATTTCGCGTCGCATGGCTATGCCTTTGCGCTTGTCGATGTTCGCGGGCGCGGCAATTCCGGCGGCGAGTTCGAGCCGTTCGCAAATGAGCCGCACGATGGGTGCGATGTGGTGGAGTGGTTCGCGCAGCAGCCGTTTTGCGATGGGAAAGTGGCGATGTGGGGCGGTTCTTACGCTGGCTTCGATCAATGGGCGACAGCGAAGGAACTCCCCCCGCACCTCGCGACCATCGTACCGGCAGCGGCCGCGCACCCGCCGCTTGATTATCCCTCTCTCGATAACGTCGGCGAAACCTACGACGTGCAATGGTTCACGCTTACGAGCGGCCGCGCTGGTCAGCAAAATCTTTTCGCCGATCAAAAGTTCTGGAGCACTAAATTCCTCGACGCTTACAAGAAACACATCGCCTTCAAAATGCTCGATTCGTTCGTTGGAAATCCTTCCGCGAATTTTCAGCGCATCATCAAACATCCGACCGCTGACGCGTATTACGACGCGATGGTTCCGACGCGCGAGCAGTTTCAAAAGATCACCCTGCCGATTCTCACGATCACCGGTCAATACGATGGCGATGAATTGGGCGCTCTGACATTTTATCGCGATCACCTTGTAAACGCTTCGCCCGAAGCACGCGCGAAACATTTTCTCATCATCGGCCCGTGGGACCATGCCGGCACGCGCACGCCGACCGATGAAGTCGGTGGCGTGAAGTTCGGCCCAGCCAGCATTGTCGATCTCAATGATCTGCATCGACGATGGTACGACTGGACCATGAAGAATGGTGCCAAGCCGGAGTTTTTGAAAAATCAGGTTGCATATTATTTGCTAGCGCCCGGCAACAGCGGCACAAACAGCGAGTGGAAATATGCCGATAGCCTCGAATCTTTTACCGCAAATCCAAAAACGTTTTATCTCGATTCCAAGAACGGTGACGCCAATGGTGCGTTCCGTTCCGGTGCTTTGACGGAGAAACAGCCTAACGAAGGCGCCGACCAATTCGTTAATGATCCGCTCGACACGCGTCGAGGCGAAGATGTCGAAGGAGTCGAGCCGAATGAGAAAACTGCAGGCATCGATCAACGTTTCGCGCTCTGCATCGGCAACGACGGCCTCGTTTATCACACAGAGCCTTTGCCTAACGAAACGCCGCTAATCGGTTGCCCCAAACTTACCCTTTGGGTCTCGATCGACACACCCGACACCGATTTACAGGCGGATCTTTACGAAATTCAACCCGACGGAACGAGCATCGCGCTTTGGAGCGACATTCGCCGGCTGCGCTACCGCGAATCGTTGCGCGAACCGAAACTCGTAAAGCCCGGTGAAATCGCGAAATGCGAATTCGCTCCCGGTCTCTTCGTCGCGCGCCGGCTCATGAAAGGAAGCCGGTTGCGCCTGGTTGTTTATTCACCGAACTCGATCTTCTGGCAGAAGAACTACAACTCGGGTGGCGTGGTCGCCGATGAAACTGCCAAAGATGCGCGCGCTGCGCACGTGAAGGTTTATCATGATGCGCAGCACGCCAGCGCGATTCAACTTCCGCTGCGCGAGTCGCCTGCTTCACATCCGTAGATGTCTAAGATCCGTGTCGGAATATTATTCGGCGGCAGATCCGCCGAGCATGAAGTTTCCTTGCAGTCGGCAAAAAACATCGTCGACGCCATCGACAAAAATACATACGAGGTCGTCTTAATCGGTATCGACAAAAACGGAGGATGGCATCTCGAGGAGGGCTCTCGATTCCTCCTTCCAACGACTGAATCGGAATTACCGCAACTGCCGGCCAGCGGCGAAAATCTGGCGCTGGTTCCCGGCAAACAAGAAGAGCAGCTTATCCTGCTCTCGGGCCAGCAGACGCCGGGCTCTTTGGATGTCGTCTTTCCCATCCTTCACGGTCCTTTTGGTGAAGATGGCACCGTCCAGGGATTGCTGAAGCTCGCCAATATTCCATTCGTCGGTGCCGGCGTCCTCGGGTCGGCTGTCGGCATGGACAAAGACGTGATGAAACGGTTGCTCAGGGATGCCGATATCCCCATCGCCCGATTTATCGTGCTTAACAAATACTCCGCCACGGAAGTTGATTTCGATGATGCACGAGACCAACTCGGCCTGCCGCTTTTTATCAAACCCGCAAATCTCGGTTCATCGGTCGGCATTAACAAAGTCAGAGATCGCGAAGAATTCGATCGGGCCGTTCGGGATGCATTCAAATACGATAACAAGGTGTTGATCGAAGAGTGCATCGACGGGCGCGAGATAGAATGCGCCGTGCTCGGCAATGCTCAGCCGGTGGCTTCAATCCTGGGCGAGATTCTGCCTCGCCATGAATTTTATTCTTACGAGGCAAAGTATCTCGATGAGAACGGCGCCGTGCTGGAGATACCGGCGAAAGTCCCACCGGAGATTTCGGAGCGCATTCGTCAGACCGCCATCAACACCTTCTCCACGCTCTGCTGCGAAGGGATGGCCCGCGTCGATTTTTTCTTGCGAAACGGCGGAGAAATTATCGTGAATGAAATCAACACCATCCCGGGATTCACGAGAATAAGCATGTACCCAAAGCTCTGGGAAGCGAGCGGCCTGCCCTATGGCGAATTGATCGACAAATTGATCGCACTTGCGATGGAAAAGTTCGAGCGAGAAAAGGGATTGAAGACCGATCGAGCATGAACGCCTCTCGGGCTGCCATATTTTTCGTCTTGCTCGTTTCGTTGAGTCTTGCCTCCACACGGGCGCAACCGCGGAACTCCGGCACGGAAGTTCTCGATAAACTTGCCGACAATTTCTGGACGTGGCGCGCAAAGTATGCGCCGTTCACCGGTGACGATGTAAATCGAATCGAGCGGCCCGGCGGAACGCGTGATTGGTCGCGCGTCAGCATCGACAACCGGCGAAAAGATCTCGCAGAGTTTGAGACGCGGTGGAAGAAGATCGACATCGACGGTTGGCCGATTCCAAAACAGGTCGATTACAAACTGATCGGGTCAGCGCTATCGCGGGTCCACTGGGAACTCGACATCAATCCGCGCTGGAAACGGGATCCGAATTTCTACATCGAGCAAACACTCACGGCACTCGTCGAAGCACTGACTGTTCCCGCGCCGTATGACGAAGCGCGCAGCAAAGAAATTCTCACCCGCGTCGCAAATATTCCGTCAGTCTTGCAGCAAGGCGAAGCGAATCTCGATAAACCGCCAGCGCCGTTTGCCACCGTCGCGGCCCAAAACCTCGACGGAATTCGCGAACGTTTGCGCAAGATGGCAAGCGCGCTCGCAGGATCGACCACGCTCAAAGAACAAGAGCTGAGTAGCGCAGTTGAGCGCGCGGCAGATGCGCTCGAGAAATTTCGGGAGCGATTGCAGCACAAAATCTCGACGCTGCCGCAGCAAACCGCGCTCGGTCGCGACGCTTATGTTTTCTTTCTTAAGAACGTCGCGCTGATGCCGTATTCGCCGGAAGAACTTCTCGCCATGGGCCAGCAGGAATGGAACCGCGCCGTCGCGTTTGAGGCATACGAGAAAAACCGGAACAGGGATGTGCCGCCGCTCAAGATCGCGGATAACATCGACGACTGGATCAAAGATGCAGCGGCGAAAGAATTGTCGATCCGCAAATTTCTCGACGAGCACGGTATTCTCACAGTGCCCGATTGGATCCAACATTACACGCTCCGACCGACGCCGGAATATCTGCGCGCGCTTGGCTTCACCGAGAATGACGACTTCACTTCGCCCTCGCGTTTGAAAGAAAATTGTATCCGCTATGTGCCGGAGCCATCAGACAATCTCGGCTATTTCTGGCGGGCGACTGCGCAGGATCCGCGGCCGATCACCGTGCACGAAGGAATTCCCGGCCACTATTTTCAACTTTGTCTTTCCTGGAAACACGAAGACCCGATCCGGCGTCATTACTACGACTCGGGGGCAAACGAAGGGATCGGCTTTTACGCTGAGGAGATGATGTTGCAGGCCGGGTTGTTCGACGACAGCCCGCACACGCGCGAGATCATTTACAATTTCATGCGGCTGCGCGCGTTGCGCGTGGAAGTGGACGTAAAACTCGCGCTCGGCGAGTTCACGCTCGAGCAAGCCGCGAAATATTTGGAACAAAAGGTTCCGATGGACTCGGGAACCGCGCACCAGGAAGCAATCGCCTTCTCAACCGGTCCGGGTCAGGCGCTTACCTACCAAATCGGCAAACTCCAAATCATGAAGCTGCTCGCCGAAGCGCGAATGCAACAGGGCGAAAAGTTCAACCTCCGAGCCTTCCACGATTTCGTCTGGAAAAACGGCAACGTGCCGATTGCATTGCAGCGTTGGGAATATCTCGGAGCCAGCGATTAACTCCCAAAATGAGTCGCGCCCTTGTCATTCCGAGGGAAGTCGAGGAATCTTTCACTGTTCGATCGTGGAGGTGGTCTCTCACGACCTTTTAGCCGACTAGGTCCCAAGTTCATGTGATTCGCACGATCAGTCCACATGAAATCAAAGTTCGTTTCGGCGAGGGCGCCGAAAACCAGCGTGCAAGGCACGTGTGGTCCCCGGACACTGATTGTCGATCTAGTCGACGATCTCGAGGCCCATTTGACGTGCGGTGCCTGCAATGATGCGGAAGGCGGCTTCGTCGTTGCGGGCGTTCAGGTCTTTGGCTTTCGTTTTCACGATGTCCATCACCTGCTTGCGCGTAACTTTGCCGACTTTCTCTTTGTTCGGCTCTTTTGATCCGGCGGCTATGTTTGCCGCCTTTTTCAACAGCACCGCAGCAGGCGGACTTTTGGTGACGAAGGTGAATGACTTGTCTTTGAAGACGGTGATGACAACCGGCAAAATGTCGCCGGCTTGTTTTTGGGTCGCGGCGTTAAATTCTTTGCAGAACGCCATGATGTTCACCCCGCGCGGTCCGAGTGCGGTGCCAACCGGCGGCGCGGGGTTGGCTTGTCCGGCGGGGATCTGCAATTTTATCTGTGCTACAACTTCTTTGGCCATTGTATTTCGTTAAATTGTTAAATCGTAAGATTAGCCGCGCTCGACTTGCCAGTACTCGAGTTCAACGGGTGTGGCACGGCCGAAAATCGTGACGGACACGCGCAGCTTGCCGCGTTCGGGATCGATTTCTTCCACAATGCCGTTCTGATTTTGGAATGGGCCGTCGGCCACTTTGACGGTTTCGCCAACTTCGAAGCTGACTTTCGGTTTCACCTTTTCTTCGCGCTCCTTCATTTGCGCGAGCATGCTTTCGACTTCCGATGGGCGCATCGGAATCGGTTTGTCTTTCGTACCGGCAAAGCCAATCACGCCGGGTGTGTCGCGGATGAAATACCACGTGCGCCCGACAAGCTGATTGTTCTCATCGAGCAAATGCATATTGACGATCAAGTAGCCGGGAAAAAATTTGCGCGTCGTTTCGCTTTTCTTGCCCTTTTTGATTTCCGAGACGCGCTCCGTTGGGACGAGCACTTCGTAAATCAAGTCGCCCATCTCCTCGGTCTTGACGCGCTTCTCGATGTTCTCGCGCACTTTGTTTTCCTGACCGGAAAGGACGTGCACGACGAACCATTGATCTTTGCCTGCGAGTACCTGTGCCATGATCAATGCAACTGGGTGAAAAAATGGACCACGTTCACGAGGACAAAATCGAAAAGGGCGACGTACCCGCCGAGCAATAACATCGCGATGATGACGACCAGAGTCGAGTCAGTCAGCTCTTTGTAGCGGCGGATTCCTTTTTCCTTTGTGTCCCACGGCCAGGAACACTTTTGCAACTCGACCTTCACTTCGTTGAAGAAGTTTTTGGTTTTCGTGATCATGGGGATCGTTAAATCGTCAAATCAGCAGAGAGAGAACATCGAACGTCGACTGTTCGAAAAGGAATTCGTTCTGAATGATTGAGAGTTCCATGTTCAATGTTCGGCGCTTTTTCAAAAACACGCCAGGAGGGACTCGAACCCCCAACCGACGGTTTTGGAGACCGCAACTCTACCAATTGAGCTACTGGCGTAAGGTTTCTGCGCAGCGGCAATTTAATCCAGAATCTCGCTGACGCGACCGGCGCCGACAGTTTTTCCGCCTTCACGAATGGCGAAGCGAATGGTCTTTTCCATGGCGATGGGCGTGATCAGCTCCACTTCGATGGCGATGTTGTCGCCGGGCATGACCATTTCCACGCCCTCGGGCAACTTGACCGTTCCGGTCACATCCGTGGTGCGAAAATAAAATTGAGGGCGGTAATTGGTAAAGAACGGCGTATGGCGGCCGCCTTCCTCCTTACTCAGCACATAGACCTCCGCTTTGAACTTCTTGTGCGGTGTAATCGATCCCGGCTTGGCGATGACCTGGCCGCGTTCCACTTCTTCCTTTTTCAATCCGCGCAGCAGAACACCAACGTTATCGCCCGCGCGCGCTTCATCGAGAAGTTTACGGAACATCTCGATGTCGGTCGCGGTGGTCTTGGAGGTTGGCTTAATGCCGACGAGCTCCACTTCCTCCATCTTCTTGAGCACACCGCGCTCAACACGACCGGTGGCAACCGTGCCGCGGCCTTCAATGTTGAACACGTCCTCGATCGGCATGAGAAATGGCTGATCGATCGGCCGCTCGGGAACCGGAATGTAATCGTCGATCGCCGCCACCAGAGCGAGTACCTGCTTTTCTGCTTCAGCATCGCCTTCCAGCGCCTTAAGCGCGCTCCCCTTCACGATCGGGATTTTGTCTCCCGGAAATTCGTACTGAGTAAGGAGATCGCGCACTTCCATTTCGACAAGATCGAGAAGCTCCGGGTCATCGACCATATCAACCTTGTTCAGAAACACGACCACAGAAGGCACACCGACCTGGCGCGCGAGCAGAATGTGCTCACGTGTCTGCGGCATAGGACCGTCCGCCGCACTCACCACCAGGATCGCGCCGTCCATTTGCGCCGCTCCGGTGATCATGTTCTTGACGTAGTCGGCGTGACCGGGGCAATCGACGTGCGCGTAGTGGCGCTTGTCGCTTTGATATTCCACGTGCGCGGTATTGATCGTGATGCCGCGCTCTTTCTCCTCGGGCGCGTTGTCGATGGAATCGTAGGCGCGCACTTCGGCCATTCCTTTTTTGGCGAGCACGCTGGTGATCGCGGCGGTGAGGGTGGTTTTGCCGTGGTCCACGTGACCGATCGTGCCGACGTTTACGTGCGGCTTGTCGCGTTTAAATGCTTCCTTAGCCATTTCAATTCTCCTGGTTAACTAAACTAAACTACATCTTTTCATTCAACTGTCGCTGCCGGTCGCGAGCTCACTTTCGAGCCCATGACCGGGATTGAACCGGTGACCTCGTCCTTACCAAGGACGTGCTCTACCAACTGAGCTACATGGGCCGCTCTTCGTCATCTCGATGCTCGCCGCGTCTCCGGGGCAGAGCCGAGCGACGAACCGGTTTCACTTTCCACTAGAGAGCTAAAAGTCCCAGAGCCGCGTCAAACTTTGCAATTTGAACGACCATGGGACCACCTCGTTCCAGCAAAAAGTATCCGCAAACTAACAGCGCCCTCGTGGGTGTCAAAGAAATTTCTTCTCGCCGCTTATCGAATTCGTCCGCTGGTGGCTTCGCCTTCGCTCTTCCCTCGCGTGACCAAGCGCGCCACGACCGCGATGATAACCAGCACTGCAATCGCAATCCCAATATTGAGCGGAGTGATCAAGCCCGGGGCCTCCCTGGGTATCGGCGTCGCTGTGGGCGGCGGCGCATTCCTCGCAGCAAGCATCCCTTTGGCATATTGTAATCGCTGCACTGTGTCATAGTCGTCCGGCTTTAATTTTAGCGCGGCTTCGTAATCAACGATCGCCTTCTCGTACTGAGTCATCGATACATAAGTCGCCCCCCGCTTGACCAAGGCCTCAGCGTCCGCCGGGTTCTTTTCAATCATCGCCGTGTAATCGCTGACCGCCGCGTCATAATTTTTCAAATTCCGGTTCGCCCAGGCACGTCGATCGTAACTTTGCGGATCGCTCGGATTCTTTTCGATCGCGGTGGTAAAATCCGCGACCGCCCTATCCCACTGAGTCAGACCGATCTCAGCGAAACCGCGGAATTTGTAAGAAACGGCTTCATCGGGCTTCAATTGGACCGCTTTATCGAGATCGGCCAGCGCAGCATCAAATTGGTTTTGCATCACCTCGGTCTCCCCGCGCTCCATGTAGCCGATGTAGTCTTTTGGCGCGATCTCAATTGCTTTGGAAAAATCGCTGGCCGCCTCGGCAAGTTTGCCGCTCGCGCGATAAGCGGTGCCGCGATTGTTGTAACCGTGAGGATCTTTCGGACTGGCTTGGATGGCTTTCGTGAATTCAGCGATGGCCGCGTCGTATTGCTTTTGTTCTGCCAGCTCGATCCCGCGCTTGTTATGTCCGCCCGCATCGGCGGTCGGGACCCGCTTTGCCGAAGCGCTTTCTATTTGCGCAATCCATAAAAACGCCGCTATCGCCAGGGTGATTGTTTGCTTGTTCAAGGTATTCATTTCTCCTCCGAAACTACTTTTTGAGCGATTAATCGTTTATAAGCGAGCAAATTCACGCGTCAAAATCAGCAACCGAACGATGAAGCGATCAGACCCCATCCGAATCACCATCGCGCACGTTTCCTCGGGCGAATCGTGCGCGCGGTTGTGTAACCAATCATGCACGCCGACACGCGGGCTGCTTTCGCGCATCCCTTCCGGGAAGGGGATCGGCGGGTCAACGCGCCCGAAATTGAAATGATCGATTTACGCGGCCGCACCAATCTTTCGAAAGGCTACGCCGCGGTCTTCGCCACGGTCGTCATCTGGTCGACGCCGTCGCTTTTTCAATATTACTTGAATCGCTACTACGACCCTTGGGCACAGAATTTTTATCGCTATTCCGTCGCCTGCATCGCCATTGCCCCACTTGTGTTTTATCGGCTTCGCCGTGATGGCCCGCGTCTTGATTGGCGCGCTCTGATGTTATGCCTCGTTCCATGCTTCCCGAACGTCGTTCACCAAATCACGCAGGTGATGGCCCTCTTCTACATGGGCCCTGGCGTTTACGCGATTTTCACCCGCTCATCCGTCATCTTTACCGCGCTGCTCGCGCTCGTCTTTTTTCCTGAGGAACGCTACGTGATTCGTCAATGGCAATTTCAAGCCGGCACAGTTCTCGGCTTAATCGGCGCGTTCGGTGTGATTTGGTTCCAATCGAGCGGACAGGATCGACATATCGCGTTGCCCGGATTGATTATCGCATTCACCGCCACATTTTGCTGGGCGCTCTACGGCGTCTTGGTTAAGCGTCCTTCCGCGCAACTCGGCTCGATTCGCAGTTTTGGTTTGATCAGCTTCATAACCTCAATACTCCTCCTGCCCCTGATGTGCGTTTTTGGAAAGATCGACACTCCGCTTCACGCGGGCGCGCATGTTAACCTCCTTCTGATCGTTTCCGCCATCAGCTGCATTACGCTCGCCCACGTCTTATATTACGTCGCAATCCGGGAGATTGGTGTCGCGCTCGCACAAACTTTGCAACTCCTTTGTCCCGCCGGTGCGCTGGCACTTTCCGCCTGGATTTTCAGCGAACGCCTCACCCACGCGCAATTGTGGAGCGCCGCCATTCTGCTCCTCGGCGCCTTCCTCGCTATGCGCGTCAAACCGGCTGCCACAACCGAAACGGCAGAGAATATCTAGCTCGGCATCATCGGATGCCCAGTTACACGCCAGGAGAATACCCAACGCATTCGCTCCAATCAGGAAACGGAATGACGTATCCGAAATAATTAATGTTAGTTTCCCAATCCCCCGGCAAAATAGCGTCTCCCCGATCTGGAAAGTAATGCCCATCGCGCCGGTAAGCATGCTTTGAAGGGTGCAAAACAAATCCGAAACCGGGCGCGCGATAAAAAGCTGCGCTCGCGACAACATCGCCGTTCCGATCATAAGCGCGGCCGATAATTCCTCGACGAGGTTTTTTCGAGAGAACTTCGGTCGTTAGGCGCTGCCTGAGTCGTTGAACACGAAATCCGTCGCTGATGACTTTGATCACGCGAATTTCACCATCTTTCGCATCCGGATTGACATCGAGCTCGCCAAGCACTACGCGGTCGATCCGCTGATTTGCGTCGGCCCGCAATGGATTTCGGACGTTGTCAGGCCCGCCAAAATCCGATGGGGTTTCAGTCTGCGGCTTCTCTTCAGCCTCAACGTCGGCGAAACTGCCGCCAACAGCTGCACTTGAATTGGTTCGCGATTTGTAGGTTGCGATCGTGCTCGCTCCGAGAACCACAGAAATAGTAATCAGCGCTGCAATCGCCAGCGGCCGAGCGATCGACCAAAACCAGGGATCGTCGCGGATGTCGATCAGGATGGTGGGCGCAGGCGTTTTCTCCTCCAAATCACCCGCGAATTCGGTTTTCAATGCATTTGCCAGTTCCCGCGTTTCATCGACAAAACGCTGCGCTTCGGGAGAATCGGCGATCCTGCGCGCGATTGTCGATCTTTCCGGCTCATCAAGTTCGCCCAGCGCGAAGGCAGTCAGTTTTAGATCATCAAGGTTCATTTTCATCAGATGGTCTGGGATTGAATGGCAAAAAATCTTTTGAGGCTTGTCCGTAACGTCGCCGCAACGTTTTCAGCGCAGTGTGAATGAGAACGCCCACATTGTTTGCCGTTGTTTTCGTGATCTCCGCGATCTGTTGGTAACTGAGGTCGTTTTGAAATTTGAGTTGCGGAACTTCCTGTTGTCGCGGCGGCAACGTAGCCACGATGCGCAACAAAAATCCGGCAGCTTCCTTTTCTTCAAGTTCTTCGTACGGCATCGGCTGCTCGTCTTCGCGAGATTCGATCAATTCTTCGTCGAGATACATCATCCGCTTTTCTTTCCGGCAAACGTTGAGCGCGCCGTTGCGGCAAACGGTGAACAGCCAAGTCGCCGGCTCTGCTTCATGCGATAAAGCGCCGTTTCGTTGAAATTTCAAAAAAGTTTCCTGGACCACGTCTTTTGCTCTCTCCCCGTCGCCCGTGATTCGCGTGGCAAATTGCACGAGCGGAATCTCGAATCGCCTCATTAGCGTTTGCATCCGCTCCGAATCCGCGTCCGCGCCAACATCCGGCATACTAGTTAAGAGGTTAACGCACGAACTGTCGGAAAATTAGGAAATTCTTCCTGTAGCTAGCCGATCAGCGCCGACCTTTAGTAAGATGCGCCGCTAAGCGTATACGTAATCGGCACCTGTACTTTTGTGACTGTTCCTGACTTAAATCGCCAGCGGCTCAGGGCACTTACGGCCGAATTGTCCAGAATAGGGCTTCCGGTGGACTGCGCCATGCGGGCGTCGGTGACGTTTCCCGTCGATGAGTCGATCGTGAGGACGACCAATCCTGACCCGATAGTACGCTGGCGCCGCGCTTCATACGGATATTCCGGACGCGGGGCAAAAATTGCCATCGCTTTCACTGAACCGAGGCTCGACCCGGACACGCCTGCGAATGAGGTTGGTCTTATCAATCGAGACGGTTTCAAGTTCTTCCGGCGAATTGGTGCCGGGGTGAAATTTTCTTCTGGAAACGCTTCGTCTGGTTTCACCGATTCGGAGGCCTCGGTCGGCAATGGTTCAACCGACTGGACTGGCGTCTGATTCGGCGTCGGATCAATTACTACGTCAATACCGTTATCGGTCGGCGGAAGAAAAGAGGCAGGCTCAGACTCATTCCTGGCGAGAGCGATTGCTGCCAAATGAAGTGCAGATGCGCAGCCGAACGCGAGCCAGATCTGCCAGCGGGCGCTCGGTCGATAGAGTAAAGCTGGAGCAGTCATAACAGTGTCTTTGTAAGAGAAACACTGCAGCCGCTGAAAACTTAGGCGGTTGGCGATTATCATTTTGAATTGCCAAATCGCCTGCGCAGTTTTGACTGTCGTCAGGATGGACTTGCGATCTTATCTAACTGCGCGGCAGATGGTCATCGATCGCGCGCTGGATCGGCATCTGCCCAAGGCGAGCACGAAGCCGCCGACAATCCACAAGGCGATGCGCTACAGTTTGTTCGCGGGTGGGAAACGGTTACGACCTATTCTGTGTTTGGCGGCGGCCG
>Ga0207146_10066_pt1 | contig 25156 bp, 32 predicted proteins | sample Alteio_BWMinHeat_36_FD_153539 | JGI IMG/M metagenome (GOLD analysis project Ga0207146, IMG submission 153539) | Enriched cells from forest soil in Barre Woods Harvard Forest LTER site, Petersham, Massachusetts, United States -... | ecosystem: Environmental > Terrestrial > Soil > Temperate forest >...
GGGTCGCATATCCGTTTCGCTACAAGCCGCAGGAACTGAATGAGCCGCCCAGAATCTATGCGCCATATCAGCCGCGCTTAGATTGGAACTTGTGGTTCGCTTCCCTGGGGTCGTGGCGCGAATATCCGATCGTGCCCAACACGGAAGTTCTCCTGCTCTCGAACGACAGGGATGTACTGGCACTCTTTGCCGGCAATCCTTTTTCGCAGGAGCCGCCACATCAGGTCCGCGCGGTGCTCTGGCAGTACTGGTTCACGACAATGTCAGAAAAACGCGCCACCGGGAAGTGGTGGCGGCGGCAGCTGTTGGGCCTGTATGCGCCCACGCTGGAGCGAGGACCTGATGGAAGTATCAAAGTTGTCGAGTGGCCGACGGCGGAACCGAAGGAATAGCTTATGGTGGCGCATTCGAAAATGAGCAGAACCGCGAACAGAACAAGGTTAGTTGGAGATTCGCGATGAGCCGCAAGGCATGCGTCGTTGGCTCTGGTCCGAATGGGCTGGCAGCGGCCATCGTACTGGCCCAGGCGGGCCTGCAAGTCGATGTGTTCGAGGCCGAGCCGGCAGCGGGCGGCGCCGCGCGCACCATGGAATTGACCATACCGGGATTCCTGCACGACTTTGGATCCGCGGTGCATCCGATGGGTGCCGGGTCGCCTTTCTTCTCTTCACTGCCGCTCGAAGATCATGGACTGGAGTGGATTCATTCTCCAGCTCCGCTCGCCCATCCGCTCGACGACGGAACCGCAGTCTTGTTGGAGCGCGACCTGCGCGATGCCAAGACTTCTCTCGGTGCAGACGGCGATGCGTGGGGCAAGCTCATGCAGCCGTTTGTCGGGCGCTGGAGTGAATTCGCTCCCGAAGTGCTTCGCCCGGTTTGCTCGATTCCGAAACATCCCTGGCTCATGGCGCGTTTTGGGATGAACGCACTCCGTTCGGCCAGGACGATTGTCCGCCGCTTTCAGAGTGAGCGCACGCGCGCTCTATTCGCGGGCCTTGCTGCGCATTCCTTCCTCAGCCTCGACGAGCCCTTGAGTGGAGCCTTTGGGATGTTGATGGCCGTGCCGGCGCACGTCGTGGGCTGGCCGATTCCGCGTAGAGGGTCGCAGTCACTTACAAATGCGCTATGTCGTTATCTATCCACCTTGGGGGGTGAGGTAAAGACTTCGTCGCGGGTTGAGTGTCTCGCGTCGTTATCGCACTATGACCTGATTCTCTGTGATGTGACCCCGCGGCAACTTCTTAGAATTGCCGGCCAACGCTTATCGGACAGCTACAAACGTCAGCTGGAGAGGTTTCGCTACGGCCCTGGCGTTTTCAAAGTCGATTACGCATTGAATAGCCCGATCCCTTGGAAAGCTTCCGAGTGCTTGCGCGCGGCGACCGTGCACTTGGGCGGGAACTTTGAGGAAATTGCTGCATCGGAACAGGCGGCGCGAAATGCGCAGCACGCGGATTCGCCATTTGTTCTGCTCGCTCAGCCGAGTCTCTTTGATCCCTCGCGCGCCCCTGCGACCAAGCACACGGCGTGGGCGTATTGCCACGTTCCTAACGGGTCGAGGGTGGGCATGCTGAAGAAGCTGGAAGATCAGGTTGAGCGCTTCGCTCCTGGGTTCCGCGAGTGTATTTTGGCGCGGCGGATCTTTTCTCCGGCGAAACTTGAATCTATGGACGCCAACCTGGTAGGCGGTGACATCGGAGGCGGAGCGATGGATCTTCGCCAAATTGTGTTTCGGCCGACATGGCGATGCTACGCCACCTCGGCACGAGACCTATACATCTGCTCTTCATCAACCCCGCCTGGGGGTGGCGTGCACGGCATGTGCGGTTATCACGCTGCCAAGATGGCGCTCGCGAGACTCAGCGGTGTAGCGTGACAGTCTGCCACTGGCTCAGGTTGGTTCTCGTCTGCACTGGTACCTTTCTCCAAGTCATTGGAGCGGCTCTCAACGCTATGACGCTCGCCATGGCCATCGAGCTGGAGTCGACCGGGATCAAGGTCAACGCCGTCTCGCCGGGCTTCACCAAGACGAACCCCAACAACAATGCCGGCACGGAGACTGTCGAGGAAGGCGCCCGCGAAGCGGTTCGCGTTGCGCTGCTCGGCCCGGACGGCCCGACAGGTACGTTCACGCACGCAAAACTCGGAACGCTCCAGTGGTGAGAACTGCTCGTGCAAAGGCGTTGGATGATAGGTCGTGACTAGATCTCAAGCAGTTCTTGATGGAACTCCTGCAGCCACGCAACAGTGCTGTCCTTTAATTCATTGGCGAGCTCTATCATTGCTTCCAATTCCTGGTCTGAGATCGCGCCGGCAACGTCGTAAACCGACTTGTTTCGCTTGTTGTTGAAAGTCTTGAATCTCTGTATGAGCTTAGGACTGGCCTTTATAGTGAGTTCCAGTGACTCGATTGTCTTAACGTGGTGACCCGCTTGGGTTGCGGTGCGATGACCGGATGCGCGGAGCGCAGTCATAACGACGCAGAGCGCCGCGTTGAATGCAGCGATGAATCGAAGATCGGTCGATACGGCTTCGACCTTTGCATCGGCGAGGCTTCGTTCCACAATTCCCAGAAGACCTTTGATTTCACTGGGGCTAGTCGGTTCCCGCTTTAGCCAGCCGTACTCCACCCACTTTTCTAAGCTCATCCTCGTCTCCCAGCAGGAATGCCTTTTGGCCTTTGAGCACGGCGTTCAGGAAATGATTCCCGCTCGCAAGTTTCGACTTGAATTCCAAGACGGAATAGACCGTTGGGTTGACAGGGCGGCCGATGGTTTTCTCGACTGTAGAGAGCCGTGAAAGGACCTGGTTAAGTGTTGCCTTCCCAACAACCATGAGATCGACATCACTCTGCGCCGTTTCTTCCTCGCGTGCAACAGACCCGTACACGAATGCCACGAGGATTCGCTTCGCTAAAGGGTGCAGTGCGGACCGCAGGACGCTAAAGACGCCAATTGTCTTGTTCACTAGGGCGTGCATCTCTCGAAATATGGGAGCATCTCGGTTCGCCTGATAAAAAACTTGACTACCCACTGAGCTGCGAACGATGAGTCCCACTTTCGAGAGGTTCTCAAGTTCACGCTGGACTGCGCCAACGCTCCCATCGACTTCGCGTGCGATTTGGCGCGTGTAAAAGGATTGATCGGCCTTGCCATACAGCAAGGCGAGGATGGCGCCGCGCGTACGTCCGAACAGAAGGTCCGCCAAACCGTTGTGTGTACTCATTCCGAGAACAATTGTACTCAGGATGAGAACACCATTCAAGGCTCAAATATTGGCTTCCGGATGAAAACAAAGCGGCCTTTCACGCAGGAGGCCGCGGATGATTCGCGGTCAGGAGAAATGCGAGGAGATAAAGCTGTGTCGTATTCGTTCGGAAGACCTCACAGAAATCGGTACGTTGCATAGTCGTCACGAAAGTCTCTGACGTGTCGTCTTGAATTGGGGCTCATGTGCGCCTCCGGCTGTCTGCCTCTTAGAAGCCGTCCACGGGGCCTACTGCGGCCGTTGTTCCATTTGCTTCAGCTGTTTCTCCAGCATCTTCTTTTTCTGCTCCTGCGACAGCGACAAGTGCGAGAGAACGCGCGTCTGTCAGATGTGCATAGCCGGACAGATACCCAATGATGTCAGACGCAAACATCCGAGCCTCTGGATCATTCGTGGGCAAGAATTCGACCTGCAGAGCCAGTCCTTCTCATCTTGCCAGTATGGTTCCAGATCATGATTGCCGTTCGTTCTCAAAATCGTCAGAAAATCCCAATTCTCAGAGTTGCCGTGCCAAAACTCGCGGTACAAGGACGGTACAACATGGGCATGTTCTCTAACGTTCCCCCGGGCTCCTTACAGGGCATTGCAGAGCGACCGCTGCCTTGTAGTTACAACGTGATCCAGTTTGTTTGCTTTCACGGCGGTAACACGGGTTCAAATCCCGTCGGGGACGCCAAATCTTTTCAGGAACTTGCGGGCAATAGTCGAAATTTTCGTAGGCACAAAAAGGCACAACTCTGACCGGATTACGACGAGCTGTGCTGTTCAATCGCAACTGTTTTCGCGTATTTCGGTCATCTTTTCACAGGCACAACAAGTTTTCGGTCGATCAAACACACACAGCAGCGGACGCCCGCCCCACCTGGCCAGATGCTCGGCCAAGGTGCGCGCCAAACTTTCCACAGCCTCGTCCACCACCACACTCACCCGTACCCAGCGCGAGTACTTCAACCGGGAAGCGAGAAAGTGGATCCGCGGCTTGCACCATTGCGGAACTCCAATTCCACTTGCCCAAAATCGTGCTGACTGAACTCTCCGGGAAGACCTTCGAACCGCACCAGCGGCTTCACCCGCTTCGGGCGAAGCGAGGCCACGAGCGCGTAGAGCGCGGTCTTGCCTCCGGTGTAGCCGCTTTCCCTAACTCGACGCAGAATCTCTAGCGACGCCAGATCCGGCGTTTCCTGCACGATCTCGATCACCTGTTTTCGGAAATGCGTGACCGTGCTGGGCCGGCCGATCTGCCGTTGGGCGCGCTCCTTCGCATCATCAACATGCCCCACCGGACTCTCTTCCGCGATCCGTTTACTGAGCGCAGCGATATGCCGCTCAAGCGCGCTACCTCAGTCTTGGCATGACCGGCCTTCAGCAAAATCTCGACTTCGTGTCGTTTTAGCATGCCCAACATCCTCCTCCCTCCGCTCCCGGCATAGCCGGAGCATAGGGAGTTTTCTAATCTCTTCTGTGGTTATCAGGCGTGCCAGAGTTTCCGGAATTAGGTAGGTCAGAATTTCCGGTACTCACACGTATCCAATGTGACTCGACTGGAGGCGTGCCGAAGCAGTTCGCAACGGTGGAGCCGGAGACTCGTGAAGTTCCCTGCAAGCCGAAGGAAGGGAGAAAGGTCTCATACCAGTTCTCAACTCACTCTCTATTCCAGCCCTCGCAGCAGTGCTGTCATGGGGTGTTCGCGAAGAATTGACATTCAAATGACATTCTTGCCGTATCTCGTCGCTTGGTCGCTGAGTCTTACGCACAGTACCGCTGGAACAAAATCCTAAGCAAGGAATTGGAATGCAAACCATGAAAGAAGGCAACTCTCCATCTACGGAAGTGTCCGAGACAAACTCAACTAAACGCTCCGCACCTGCGCATCAGGAGGTCAACATGAACTCGAAATTCGCGAAGAAATACGCTGTGTTTTTCTACTGCGCAATGCTGCTTGTCGTCACGGCTTCCGCATCTGGTCAAGCTGGTAAGCTCGATCCGACGTTTGGCATTGGAGGCATCACCATGGAGCAAGCCGTGGAGACGGGATTCTCCAACTTCTTTATGGTCGGGGCCGTTGCCGTCCAAAGCGACGGCAAAATTGTGGTGGCCGGAGGGGTACCCGGCAAGAATGGTTTTACGGTGCCAGCCGTGTTGCGCTTCCTGTCCAATGGCGGCCCGGACAAGAGCTTTGGAGCAAATGGCACTGTTGTGCTCCCCAACCGCTTTGGATCATATGGCGCGGCAGCGATTCAGCCGGATGGCAAAATCCTGGTTGCGACAAGCGGCGACGGTGTGGATGGCGAGTTGGATCGTTTCACCTCCGCAGGCAAGCTCGACTCGTCTTTCGGCAGCCAAGGCGCCGTCATTTTCAAATTCAGCTCGCTGAGTGGAATTGCCTTACAGCCGGATGGCCGGATCCTAGCCGGCGTGCAGAGCTTTATCGTCGTAGGGGCACGGGTGGCGCGCCTGCTGGCGAATGGCAGCATCGACACGAGTTTCGGAACGAACGGCTTTGCATTTCCCCCTGGAGGCACGGGCACTCTTGAGGTTCTGTCGACCGGCGAGATCCTGGTGTTTGGTCGTCTTGTTTCGCGCCTGACAAGTTCCGGCGCGATCGACGCGGAGTTCGGCGTCAGTGGGCAGTTGATGGCTCCCAACGACGGCCATGCCTTGGCTGCCAACGGTGACATCCTGGCTGCCGGGACGCTAGTCAGTGATCCGACGGTCCCGAGTTCCGGATTTGCGGCGTTTGCTTATCAGAACGTCGGCATTGGCGACCCGGCATTCGGCAAGAATGGCGGCGTGTCGACAACGCTCTCGGCCTTTCCGACGATCACAGTTGCAGGCATGGGCCTCGAATCGAGTGGCGCGATTGTGGAACTTGGGACTGCGGCCACCCGCAGCCTGGGGGCGTTCGGCCTGGCGCGCTACACTCCGCAAGGACAACTCGATAGCAGCTTTGGGTCCGGTGGTACCGTCACGACATCGTTTGGCAGCAGCATCGCCACCGCTTCTGCCATTGCGATCCAGTCCGATGACAAGATCGTTGTCGCCGGAACGTTGCTCAAAGGGGAGCCTCACGGCCAATCTGAAACGGCTCTCGTTGTGGCGAGGTATCTGGGCAAGTGAGCTTGAAGAAGTGAGTACGGCTTCGCGCTTGATGCGTAATCGGTTGCTCGTCAACGTTCCCGCGTCCAAACGGGCAAGGCGGAAATTCTAGCCCTACGGCGAAGACTTCCGCCTTACCGTTGGACATGGGCCTACCTAGCTCGCCTCAGTTTCAATCAGTTTGCCGGCAGTACGCTGAAATTGAGTGGCACATTGAAAATTCGAAAAGGACCCAGAGTAACGCACTGTCAGCAACGAGTTCCATGCAGCAACTCTTGCATGCACAGGTCGCCGAAGCGCCGTCTTCGCAGATCTTTAAGGTCGTGCACACGCCCAACATCCGGCAATTTCCACTCTGGCCAACGTTTCTGCTTCCATGTTCGGATCTTCTCCTCATCCCGCTCCAGCGCCGACCCGGCGGGACGCTGACAGCTCCATTCCAACTGCCGCAGAATGCCAAACCTGCGAGGCATGGTAGCCGCTCGATCAGGTGCGCCACCCGCCACGCGGTCCACAATCCGGTTTCGTATCCCAGACCTTCCGGCCCGTGCTTCAGCCCGCGCTCGATCTTCTGCAGGTCTTCCGCACTCAGCCGAGGTTTGCGTCCCGCCCCGCTTTCCGCAAGCCGGGGACCCCGGCGGCCTCCAGTTGCTGCGCCCAGCGGCTCACCGACTGCCGATGGGCTCCGACTTGCCGCGCCACCTCGGACTGATGGACTCCCTTCTTCAGCAACCGCGCCGCCCGCAAGCGCCGCTGCTCCGGTGCCTGAAAATCTCGCCGCACTCCCGCTGGACTTCCGATGTACGGACAACATCACAAGAAGTCGGGAAGGTCACTATATTATGCAACACTCAACGCAAGACTGAGAACCAAGCCTCGATATTGATTACACAGCGCTGAGTCTGGTCGCGGTACAAGGACGGTACAACCAACAACCGTTCCATTGCGTTCTCCGTCATTCCTTACAGGGCATTGCAGGGCGACCGCTGCCTTGTACAACGTGATCCGGCCTGTCAGCCCTTCCAAAACTGTATTCAGTCCTGCATGGGTGATACAAAGCGATGCACGTTTCAGTAATTCAATTTGAGGAGCCGTGTTGACGATGATTACATTCGATGCAATTGGCCGAAGATCATCGGGATCGATATTCTTACCCACCGAAAGGACAACTTGAGTCTCGGGAAATCTCCCAACCGCCTCAAGGATGGCACGATAGACGTGCTCGATGCCGTTCAGCAGCGTTCCCCGGGGAAGCGTAGATCAGAGGCGCCCCGGTCAGTTTTTCCCAGGGAAAAGGCACTTGCTCCCGTCCTTCGTCGTCGTGAAAGGGGCCCGCGTAATGAAACTGGGAAGGCCAATTGAAGATTGGAAAATCGAACTCCTTCGGCGTCTGCGTTATGACCGCCAGTTTGGAAACGGTTACGGTGGGATCGTTCTAGTCGATCTGCAGGCCAATGTACTCATCGAGCAATCGTGGGATCCAATAGGCCCGCTGTCACGGCAGAGGTCGCGAGTTCGAGTCTCGTCGTCCCGGCCATTCTTTCTAAAGCACTTACGCTGGTTCTCACGAAACCATCGTCGACCCAAAAGGGCACTTTTCCGTGCCCTTTTTTGTGTCCCTTTTCGGCCCGTGCTCTTCTTGCCATGTCGATTTCCTCATGCTGCAACGTCACCCGATGACGATTGCGACGTTCCATTGTTCCATTCGCTTTCCCGCGAAAACGCCAAGGACAAGACCGCTGCCTGAGCTGCGTGCTTGGCTGGCGTGATTGCTTGGGTATACACGGTGTCAGTTGGAATCAACAGATGATCTATTTGGAATCGCGGTCAGCGGTACGGAGCTGGAACCAAGAGGTTGTTCCCCCGAACGGACTGTGGCTGGCAAAATCCGGAACAGGCAGCGGGTAGCCACTCTGCATGTGTGAAGTCTCTTGCATCCAAGGCGAGTTGTATTCGACGCGCTTTCCCACCTCAGACCAGCGGCATGCGAGATGTCCTGTCTCCGTTTGCCATGATGATCTCATTGCAGCTTACCTCCGACGTTCTGCCCAAGGCTCTAACGCACACTCATTCTGCTGCTTGACTCCTGTTCAGACGTGCTGGGACATTGTTTCGGGGAGGTTGCTTGGAGGGAGTTCTGCGTGTTGCTTTTCGCTTGAAGCATCTTATCAATGCGGTCCAGCAGCTTTTGCGCTTTGCGGTCTTGGTGACACTGCGGACAGATCAGGCTGGTTTTCATGGAGCTAGTCTGCCAGACGCAGTCTCAGAGCGCAAGAGTCTCTGACTCCTCTGATTTGAGCATTTGAAACCTCATTTCTTTCCATCTTTCTTACTGTCGTCGGTCAGACGGAAACGTTACACTTGTGCAACAAGAACTTCTGTTCTAAGTAGTCCCGCGCGCCTGTAGCGTCAAAGCGATGGGAGGGTGGCGAAAGATCATACAGCGTACCGTCACACAACGGCTGACAGGCCCAGTCTGCGGCTCAGAATGAGCCACTCCCACATGGGCAGATTATGTCGTGAACCAAGATTCTACCGACGTACACGGTCGCTCCTTGGCTCTAGTCAAACACCTGGAGGTCCGGATCATCCCGACACCGGGAGCGACCTGGTTGGCAGAGTCAGAAACGAGCGTCGACGATAGTTTATCAACCAAAGGTGGTGACACGAGGTCGAGTGCAAGTTACAAACTGTTGACAGAGCGCTGACAAAGTTCTTACAAGCGGAGGGTATTCAAATCATCCAATCCGCAAGCACCGGGGAGGTGCCTTAAAATTGAGATTCGTAAAGGCGGCACACTTTGTTCTCGCGGAAAATAGCGCTGGTCGGGTGGACAGCTATGACGCTACTGTCCAACTGCTATCCGGATTCAACATCCCGCTTCCCGTCAACGGTACTGTGGCCTTTGCCGACCGCCCCCACGATTCTGACCAGGCATAACAGGATGTCCAACACCTCTTCAACGACGCGATATTCGTCTATGTCCCTGAAAGACGTCGTTTGTCTCTGCGCCGGACCTGGTGATGACGCGGCATGGGAGGAGTTCGTTTCCCGAGTCGGAAAGCCCATCAGCTTAACCATTATGCGCACAGCCTCCCTGTGGGGCGAGCCTTCGCGGCCCCTAGTGGAGGATCTGATGCAAGTAACCTACCTTAAACTCTGGGAAGGCGGCTGTCGCCTCCTGCGGGACTTTGCCATCCAGCATCCGGGAGCTATTTTGGGATACCTAAAGAAAACGGCCGCCAATGCCACCCACGACTATTTCAAGCATGGCCGTAGTCAATCATCGGGCGGCGAGCAACTTCATATTTCCACGAGCGATGTCGACCCCGAGGCGGGGAAAGAAGTTCATGGGAGCCAAGAGAAAATCGCTTTAGGAGTCTTTTTGAATGAGATCGATGAACACCTGAAGCGTGTTTTGACCGGGCCCGACCAGGAGCGCGACCGTATGATTTTCTGGCTCTACTTCCGGCAAGGAATGAGCACCAAAGAAATAGCCTCCCTGCCGACCATCGGACTGGGTGCCAAGGGAGTTGGCAGCGTCATTGCACGGCTGAAGCATGGTATTCGGGAGCAGATCCTTGGGATTCGTTCGGATTCCGACGATGGCGAGGGGTTGGAGCCAAAAGCAAATTCCCTCGAGAACTCGTATTGGTTATGTGGGAGTTCATAATTTGGGAAGTCCATTCGATAAACATATTGATAACGAAGAGCTTAATGCTCTCGTGCCCTCGTCTGCGGAGACCGCGCAAGAGCTGCATGGGCTTTCTCCGGACGCCATTCGTGAGGCCGATCGTCACGTGGAGATATGCGGGGATTGCAGCGGGAAGGTGTCGAAATACCGGCAGTTTGTGAACTGGTTCTCGAATGCCGTGGTTTCGGAAGCCGCACCGCCGGGAGCTGGATGTCCCAAAGACGAAGATGTCGACTGGCATGAAGTGGCCACCGGCCTGTGGCCGGAGTTGAAAGCAACGCAGTTGATTATGCATGCCGCGCTATGCGACCACTGCGGACCTCTGCTTCGCGCGGCCACGTGCGTGGACGACGACCCGACTCCTCAGGAAGAAAAACTGCTGGCGCAACTGAAGGCGCCGTCGCGGCCTGATCCTGTCCCTTCATCTGTGCCGGCTTCGCCACCACAATCACCAACCTGGCGGTTCATGAGGTGGTTGGTTCCAGCGGTAGCGCTGCTGGTGATTGTCGGAGTGCTAGGTATGAGGCCGCCGTCATCACCAACGCCACTCTCTGGGCCGAGGTTTGCCGAATTCGCGGTCAGTACTCACCGGCAGCACGCTCAGGGAAATCTTGCGCTTGATGTTCGCTCGGATTCGCAGCAGACGATCAATGGTTGGTTTAAAACGAAGTCACCGTTTTCCCTGGCTCTGCCGGCGTCCCCTGCGCCCCCTGGCGAGGAACGCCCTTACCGTCTGGAGGGCGCGCGACTGGTACAACTCAGCGGCAAGACCGCTGCCTACATCGCTTACCGGATGCAGACCGGCCCTGTGAGCCTGATGGTAGCGCCCGATTCAGTGGCCGTTGCTTCAGGTGGCGTCGAAGTCGATTATAAGAAGGTAAGTTTTCACTACGCCATAGTCCAGCGCTACAAAGTTGTTACCTGGTCGCAGCACGGTCTGACTTACGCTCTGGTTTCCCAGGAAGGAAACAGCACGCAGCGATCCTGTATGGTTTGTCATTCCGCCATGAGAGACCGCGACCTAAGTCAGACGCCGACGCCGTTGGGCGCCGAGGCAAACGCTGTACAGCCGGTCCTGCAGTAACAACTTCCGAGAATAAACAATCCCGAAGCGCACGGTGTCAAAAGAACGACGATCCGTCCATACCTTCTGACCTTGAGCTGAACTACGAATTTCTTCTCTCTGCACAAATCGTCACTAGCATCTCTGTCTATTCACCGATACAATTCGCTTCCACGAAAAGCAAAACCCTCCGAGTTCTCGTGATGTCTAGTGAGGCCGATTACGCCTTCCAAGTAACCGTTCAGTAAAGGCACTAACAAACTAAACCATAAGGCTGTTTTGATTTGCACGCGGTGACGAGACAGGCCCCGAGTTAGGTTGTTGTGTGTCTTAACAACTCAACCATTCGCAACCCGTGAAATAACACAGAGAACTGGAGAACAAATAGATGAGCCACAACTTTTGTCAAGAAAACAACAAGACTGCGCGAGTTCGGAGCCTGTTCGTGGCCGCTCTCGTGCTCGCATGTGCTTTCGGCACAGTCACCCTCGCTGCGGCGCAAGTCACGCCTCCACCCGTTCCAGACACGATTGCGGTACCGGCAGGAAACTCTGCATATTTGGTCGGCCACGCCTTCGGTAGCCAGGGCTATGCTTGCCTGCCGACGAGCACAGGTGGCGCCGCCTGGAACCCCACGGCCCGCCCCGAAGCCACCCTGTTTGCGGATCTCTTCGGAGTGCAGTTCCAGATCATCACGCACTTCCAGAGCATCAATGAAAGCCCGAATCCGGGCATCGTCCCCCCTCTGAGTGGGAACGCGACGTGGCAGAGTTCCCTCGATAGCAGCCGGGTGTGGGCGGTAAGGGTAAACGGAATCAACGCGGGCTCCGACCCCGCGAGTTGCCCGAATAGCGGTTCGATTCCGTGCCTCTTGTTGCAGTCGGTGGGGAACAAGAAGGGGCCCACGGGCGGTAACCTCCTGTTCAAGACCACCTTCATCCAACGTTTGAACACTGCCGGCGGAGCTGTTCCTACCTCCGTCTGCACCGTGGGTCAGACTCAGCTCCAGCCCTACACGGCCGACTACTACTTCTTCCGGGCGGACCAACAGTAGATTCACTTTCCTTAACCGAGGAGGCGGATTGCGCACGCGAAGTCGCACCAAGTTGGTGCTCTTCGCGAGCGCGCCCGCTGATCAAGACTAAGCGATGTCGGGGAATCGGAAGATTAGGCAGCGCCCGGAGATTCACCAAACCGGACATTTGACTTACTACAAGCATAACGAAGCGGAGGAGCTATGAAGCGCAAGATGTGCTTCATCACAAGCGGCACTCAATTGCTCTTGCGAAAGACTCATGCCTCCACCTTGCCGGATGGATTTCGAAGCAAAGATCTTGATCAAGTCAGCGCCAGCGGCCTTCTGCTTCCTGATGAACGCGCGAATCGCATGGGGTGTACCTGTCTTCTCGCCCTGCCCTTCGAGCGGTTCAACCGCCGTCAAGGGCTGTTCGCCGCGGCAATACAGCCATGGCCAGAATTCGCTTTCCCGAGGATAGAGCGAGGGCTGAAGCCGTATATCCATAAACGGGCTTCGGGGAGATCGCTCCTTTGCGCCTTATCCGGGTTCGGCGGATGTATCGAAGCTGACTTCGGGCCAGCGTCAAAGTCCGCGATCAAGTGTCGTATCCGCTCCGCCGTGACTCAGGCAAAGTAGCAATTGCAATTGCCACCTCTCTCCATCGGTAAACACTGGGACTTATCGTTACTAACCCAGATCAGATTTGCTTCTGAGCTGCCGACCTGCTCGATGTCGTCCGACTGTTCACAAGGGCATTTCTGGATAAGTTCCTGTTTGCCGACAATCCGCGAAGTAACTTGTTTTGCAGAGATCACGGAGTTACTCGGTACTGATTCGGCTCCAATGTGTCGGAGCTTAATCAGTGTGGCTGAAAGGCGGGAATCACTCTGTCAAAGATGCTTTTAGCAAAGGCTTTATCAAGCGGAGCGTGTCCCTGCAGCCATCGGAAGAACAGGGGGCCAGTAAGCGCGTCGATCAGCAGCTCTGGATCCGTCGTCGACTTCAGTTCGCAGGACGCAATAGCGTCTTCGATGATTCTGCGTTGGATCTGACGTCTGTGCTTGACATATCTCTCCAAGAACGCCTGCCGGAGTCGCTTATCCTCGTGGATACCAGTAAGGACGCGAGCCATGACCACACCCTCTTCTGATACCAGGAACTCAGTCGCACGCAGGACGTAGCGGCGAAGCCGCGTCAAGCCGGAACCAGTCTCAGGAATCGCAAGAATAGGTTTCATGCGTTCAAAGCAGGCGTCAAACAGGATTTCTTCCTTCGACTTCCACCAGCGGTATAGCGTGGCACTGCTCACGCCGGCTGCCTGTGCTATCTCGTGTGAGCCGACAGCGTTGAAGCCTTTGTCTCTCAGCAGCTTGTAAGCGGCTTCCAAGATTTCCTGCCGGGCGTGCTCACTCCTTGGCCGACCGCGGGGTCTTGGTGCGATCTTGGTTTTAGGTCCTTTCATCACCACGGTTCCACTTACGAAAATAATTGTTTCGTTTTATTTTGACAAGCATCTACTGCAGTGTAGAAACGAAACTGGCGGTTTCATATTTCGTGGCCACTTACGGGCGGGTGAAACGGTCAGCGTGGCAAATCGCATGGAAGAAAGGAACCCATCATGAAACGGCTCGACCATAAGGTTGCGATAGTGACAGGCGCTTCAAAAGGAATCGGAGCGGGTATTGCAAAGGCTTTCGCCGCGGAAGGTGCCGCGGTGATCTTGAATTACGCGCGCGATCAAGCGGGCGCGGAGCGGGTGGTGCGCGAGATCACCGGCAAAGGCGGCCGGGCCGTCGCCGTGCAAGGCGACGTGGCGCAGAGGTCCGACGCGCAGCGCCTCGTCGCGGAGGCGAAAAAAGCCTTCGGACGCCTTGATGTTCTCGTGAACAACGCGGGCGTCTTCTCGTTTGCGCCATTCGAGCAGTTCAGCGAGCAGGAATTTCACCGGCAGTTCAACACGAACGTGCTCGGCACGTTCCTCATGATTGAAGCCGCTTTGCCGGTGTTCGGGGCGGAAGGCGGCAGCATAATCAACATCGCATCGACGGCGAGTGCCGCTGCCTACCCGACTCTTTCGATCTACGTGGCGTCAAAGAGCGCTGTCAATGGCTTGACGCGCGTGCTCTCAAAAGAGTTCGGCCCCAGAAAAATCCGCGTTAACGCTCTCAATCCCGGTGGAACCGAAACGGAGGGTGCGTACGCGGCGGGCGTCATGGGAACGGAGTTTAAGAAGCAGATAATCGCGAGTACGTCGCTGGGCCGCGTCGGCCAACCTGAGGACATCGCGCGCGTGGCTACATTTCTGGCCTCGGATGATGCGGGGTGGCTCACGGGAGAAATCATCTTCGCGAACGGCGGCAACAAGTAAAACGCCTTCAGGAGAACACCAGAAATGAGCGCCTACTTGACATTTACACGCGAGAAGGCACTCGATGAGACGGACGGCCCAACCGATCTTCAGGCGAATAGCTTCAGCTCGCGCCCGATGCTATCTGATGGGGCAATCAACATAAACCTCTGGCTTTGACTGTTACTCAAAGCATGGGGTTACGAACACTCTGGAGGTACAATGATTGACCATATCTATCTTCCCGTGACCGACCTGAAGCGCTCGGAAACCTTCTACGGTGCCATGCTCGGCCCGCTCGGTAAGTCCGAGCGCTGGCACTTCAAGGCGCAGGCCGGCTATCCCGATCTTACGGGCTTTGGCGAGCCGGGCATTCCGGGCTTCTGGCTGAAGGCCTCAAAGACCACCTGCGCCGAGCTTTACGTCGCGTTCGCCGCGAAGAACGAGGCGGCGGTGAACAAGGCCTACGAGGCAGCGCTTGCCAATGGCGGCAAGGATAATGGCGCGCCAGGGCTGCGGCCGCAGTGGGATCCCCGCTATTACGCGGCCAATGTGCTCGATCCCGACGGCTGCAATGTGGAGATCTGCTACAAGCCCTGGCTTTACGAATAATGTCTGCGCTGCGCACGCTCCGAGTCGGCGCGCCGACACACCGGATTGGTGTATCCCCCCTCTCGGATCTTGCGCGGCGTCGCGCTTCACTGCCGACGGATGCCGGTTGTGTTGCTCAACTCCGGAATTGTCGGCGATCCCGAAGTTGGCAAAACGGGCATCTGGGAAGTCTGAGGTGACGCTCCGGGAACTGACGCTTCGGTAAACAGGCGAACGCCACTGCATTTAGGCAGTGGCGTTCACGGTTGCGGTGGGCGGATTTGAACCGCCGGCTCGTAAAGCGCTTCTAACGATCTTTTTACAGGGCTCAGAGAGCCAACCCGCCCTTTGCTTTGAATTTTTGCATGCAGAAGGGCGGCGGTTTCGAGTTCCGTGTCTCCCGCCGCCTTTGGCGGAAACTTCTGAGACCCTTTTATATCTAAGGACGAAGGCGGGACGTGCAGCCCGCATGTAGGCTAAGATTCATCAAATTCGGAGCTTCTATTGCCAATGGTGCATTTTCTAATCATTCTTGCGCTTTCTGTCGCGTTCATCGCCGCGTTGGGTGGCTGGAGCCGAGATCGAAAACTCCTCTCCGAATCTCGTAAGCGTTCGCAGGATCGGGACGCTGAGGGAACATCCGCACTTGAAAAAGCGAATAAAGATCTGAAAGCTTCGCAAGCCGATTTGCAAAGACGATGGCAGTATTTGGCAGAGGCGCAAAGGCTGAGCCATTCGGGGACTTTTGGATGGAAGGTGCACACCGGCGAACTCGTTTGGTCTGACGAGACCTACAGAATTTTAGGCTTCGCACCAGAAACGCACCCCACACTCGATCTGGTATTCAACAGAGTTCACCCCGAAGACCGGCATCGCCTGCAGCAGGTTAGGGACAGCGCGACCCAGAATGGTATGGATTTGGATATCGAGCATCGAGTGCTCTTACCTGACGGGGTCATCAGACACGTTCATGTCGTTGCGCATGCAGGAAGAGACAACTCCGGCAACCTCGAATATGCCGGTGTAGTAACAGACATCACCGAGCGCAAACGAGCCGATGACGAGCGCGAGGCACTGTCCCGCAGCCTTCAAGAAAGCAAAGCAAGACTTGAAGAAGCTCAAAGTGTCGCCCATGTCGGCTATTGGGATTGGGATCTTGAGACGGGCGAGATCATCTGGTCCGACGAGACCTATCGAATATTCGGGTTTAAACCGCAAGAACGCCGGATGGATATTGAAACGGTTAGCGGGTTGGTCCACCCCGATGACCGCGAGGCACTCTACAGCACAGTAGACGAGGAGGTTGCTGTTGGCGTACATCCGGTTCACCAACATCGGATCGTCCGTCCGAGTGGGGAAGTGCGTAACGTTCAGTCCATTACCTCGAAGCTCTGGAAGACGACGCCTTCGGGACTGGAGAATGGGATTCCCAGAGGTCACAACAGACTTTTCGGCACCGTCCAAGACATTACGGAATTGAAGCGGGCCGAAGAAGCGAGTCACGCCTTGTCTCGTGATCTACAGGAGAGCAAGGATTGGCTCGAAGAAGCGCAGCGTGTCGCTCACTTGGGCTATTGGGTCTGGGATCTAGAGACAAATCAGGTGATTTGGTCCGAGGAGACGTACCGCATCTTTGGGCTGGTTCCAAAGGGGGACTCTTTTGACGTTGCGCTTGTGCGCGAAATGATGCATCCCGATGACAGGGAAGCTGTATTTATCACGGCAAAAAAGGCGATCGATACTGAGACACGCGCCGACTGTGAGCATCGTCTTTTGCGTCCCGATGGGGAGATGCGGGTAGTTCATAGCTTGGGTGATGTGAGAAAAAATTCACAGGGCCGAATTCAAATGTTCGGTACGACCCAGGACATCACCGACCGGAAACGTGTAGAGGAAGATCGCCAGGCCCTATCAAACGCTTTACAACAAAGTAACGCGAGGCTTGAAGATGCTCAGAGATTGGCGCACATTGGGCACTACGAGTGGGATCTCATCGAGAATCGCGTTACGTATTCTGAAGAGCTTTGCCGTATCTGGGGAATATCGCCGGTGAAAGACTCTTTTGACGTGAGTGCGATTTTTGAAAGAATTCATCCGGAGGATAGGGAAAAGGTCTCCCGCGAGGCTGCCGAAGCCATTAGCAACGGGATTCATGCCAAGTCGGAACATCGAATTGTGCTTCCCAGTGGTGAAGTGCGCGTCATCCTGGGTCTTGGAACTGTAAAGAGAGATGCATCGGGGAAAGCCTATGAGATGTTCGGGACCGGTCAGGACATCACCGAGCGAAAACTAGCAGAACAGGCTCTGCGACAAAGCCAGTTTTATCTGAGCGAAGGGGAACGCCTTGCCCACATCGGGAGTTGGGCGTCGACAGATTTGGGCATTCGTTGGTCAGAAGATTTGAATATCTACTGGTCTGACGAGGTCTACAAGATTTTCGGGTTCGATCCCAAAAATGGAACTCCGAGTCTTCAGCAGTTCTTGAGTGCGGTTCATCCCCAGGACCAAGCCTCGTTGACAGCAACCATGAAGAAGCTGCATGAGGAGCACTGCGGCTGCGATGTTACGAACCGGATAGTTCGTCCCGATGGCGAGATTCGATATGTCAGGTGCGTCGGCATTCCAGTCGTAGAAGATGGAGTGTTTAAGGGATACCGCGGCACCACGATGGACGTCACCGAGCAGGAGTTACTGACGCAAGAGTTGCGACGCGAAAAAGCATATCTCGCCGAAGCGCAAAGCCTCACCCACATCGGTAGTTGGGCGACCAATTTCCACACAAAGCAAATGTTCCACTTGTCGGACGAAGTTTATCGTCTTCATGGTTTTGAGCCAGACCATGGCTATTTAGTACTCGACCGTTTTTGGGACACCATTCACCCGGAAGATGCGCCGTTCGTAAAAGCAACGCTTGAGGATGCGATGCGAAAGAGAGCGGACTACGACATTCCCGAGTTCCGGGTTTGTCATCCCGACGGCACGATACGATTTTTGCGCACCATAGGACATCACAATCCGGCTGCAGAAATGGGTGATTACGTGGGTATCACGATGGATATAACGGACCGTAAGCGCGCCGAGGAGGAGAGTGAAAGACTGCGCCAACTAGAGGCTGAGCTTGCGCATATCAACCGGGTGAACATAATGGGAGAAATGGCCGCGGCTCTGGCACACGAAATCAAGCAGCCCATCGCCGCTTCCATCACCAGCGCGAACGCCTGTTTGCGATGGCTTGCACATGACCCGCCCGACCTCGAGAGGGCCCGCGCCGCGGCAACTCGAATTGAGCAGGACGGAAACCGTGCAGCCGATGTTATTGACAGTTTGCGATCCTTCTACAAGAAAGACACTCCCTCCGAGCGCGAGATGGTGGACGTCAAAAACATTATTCGAGAGATTAGCACCCTGCTCAGGGTCGAAGCGGTTCGGCACTCTATTGCTCTCCATTCCGACCTCGAAGCAAGGATGCCAAGCATCTTGGCAAACCGAGTGCAAATTCAACAGGTGTTCATGAACCTGATGCTGAATGCGATCGAGGCTATGAAAGACACTGGAGGCGAACTGAGGATTAGTTCGCGATTGAATCCCAAAGATCAGCTTGTCATTTCGATCAGCGATACCGGTGTAGGATTGCCAGCGGATAGTAGCGAACGGATGTTTGAAGCGTTCCATACGACGAAGCCACAGGGGACGGGCATGGGTTTGGCTATAACCCGCTCGATCGTGGAGGCCCACGGAGGACGAATCTGGGCCACAGCCAATCAGGGGGCGGGTGCAATATTCCATTTCACTCTGCCCATACAACCTGAGGCAGATGCATGAAAACGGCGGGGATTCCCACGGTGTTCATCATCGATGATGACCGCGGCATGCGTCAGGCGATCCAGGATCTCGTAGAGTCGGTTGGCCTCCGCGCCGAGGCCTTTGCAACTGGGCAGGACTTTCTTAGAAAACAACTCGGCGGTAATCCCAGCTGTCTAGTTCTCGATGTAAGACTGCCTCAGCTGAGTGGACTCGATTTCCAGCGCCACTTGGCGGAGACCGGCGTGCAAATTCCCATCATCTTCATTACGGCCCATGGCGACATTCCTATGTCTGTCAAGGCGTTGAAGTCGGGCGCCGTGGAGTTTTTGACGAAACCTTTCAGGGACCAGGATCTCCTGGACGCGATTCAGCAGGCCCTCCAGCGTGACAGCGCCGCGCGAGAGCAGCAGGCCGAGATGCACGCATTGCAGGAACGCTATCACGATTTGTCCGTACGAGAGCGGGAGGTTATGACTCTCGTGGTCTCAGGACTACTCAATAAGCAGATCGCCTACGAACTCGGAACCAGCGAGGCAACAGTAAAAATCCATCGCGGTCATGTGATGCAGAAGATGGAGGCCGGTTCGTTAGTAGAGTTGGTCCGTATGGCTGACAAGCTCAAACTCTCCCCGCGCGCATAGCCTCGCCTGCTTTTCAGCCTGTCGGTTTTTCCGACGTTCTTTACTTCTAGTACCGTGACCACATAGAGAGTAATACAGTTAGATACTTGTCGGTGCTCCTATCCAGGATCCAGGCGTATTGCTGGGACATGGGAGCCAGCGCAAAAGTTCAGGTTCGGTTGTCCAGGCCCGATCAGGGGCAATTGGACGAACTGTTGCGGGGCGGTCTGCAGCCGGTGCGAACGGTGCTACGCGCCTTGGTGCTGCGGCAACTGGCGGACGGGCAAACGATCCGCAAGGTGGCCCGCAATGTGGCCCGCAATGTGGGGTTAACCCCGAAGACGGTCTGGCTGACCAGCCAACGCTATCAGCAAGGAGGACTAGATCGGGCCTTATACGAGGGGGCGCGGCCGGGGAAGGAAGCGCTGTTGGATGCCCAGCAGCGGCAATGCATCGTGGCTCTGGTTTGCAGTCAGCCACCGGAGGGCCGGGCGCGGTGGACAGTGCGCTTGCTAGCGGAGGAAGCGGTGAAACGCAAACTGGTACCGCGCGTGGGACGAGAGACAGTCCGCATCCTGCTCGAAAGCCACGATCTCAAACCGTGGCGGGGAAAAAATGTGGTGCGTGGCCGAACTCGATGAGCAATACATCGCGAGTATGGAGGATGTGCTGGCAGTCTACGAGAAGCCGCTCTCGGTCCGGGAACCGGTGGTGTGTATCGACGAGAAACCGGTGGTTTTGCAGCAAGAAATCCGGCCCCCGATAGCTAAGCAACCGGGGCGGGTGGCCCGTCGGGATTGCGAATATCGGCGTTGCGGAACGGCCAATGTTTTCTCCGGCGTCGAACCCAAGGCGGGACGGCATTTCACCAAAGTGACGCCCGATCGCTCCTCGCGCCAGTTCGCCGATTATCTGTTGGACATGGCAGCGGCTTACCCGGAGGCCGATACCATTCATCTGGTGATGGACAATCTGAGTTCGCACACCCGCAAGGCGGTAGTTGACCGCTTTGGCATCGCGGCAGGCGATTGGCTCTGGAATCGGTTCGCCGTGCACTACACCCCCAAGCGCGGCAGTTGGTTGAACCAGGCGGAGATTGCGATTGGACTGTTCTCCCGGCAATGCTGGAGCCAACGCCGTATCGGAGATCGAGCTTCTCTGGGAAGAAAAAGTCGAGCCTGGAACCGCCGCGTGAATCGCGATCGAGTGATGATCCACTGGAGCCTTACTCGCAAGAAGGCTCGCCAGAAGTTGGGCTACACAATCACGCGGTCACGGTACTAGAGCTCCAACTCGATTCCCCACGCTTCCAGCAAATCTTGCGGAATGTACTTGCTGTCCTTATGCCTTTGCGTCCATTGCCGCAAGGGAATCGAACTCTGATATTCCCTTTCAGATAGTTTCAACGTATCCGGATTCCATCTGATCTCCGTGTGCTTCATGCTCTAGAGTTTCCCACGAGCTGCCACTCGGAAGGTGTACCTTTAGCTCAGTTTTTGTTCCCTATTTCCGCCTATGCTGTGTCATGGACGAACTAGAGGAAGCGCGTCTCCGGGAAGCGACGATGTCCCACCACGAAATTCTGACGCGATTCAAGAAGCTGTTTGGCCGAGAGATGACTCCTAAAGAACGGCAAAGCTTTTTCTTACCGTACGATTCTAAAAACCCAGAAAACCCTCCTAAATAATTCCTGAATGTCTATAAACAAAACAAAATGGAGCGCGAAACCGCCCCGGCAAGTGTTCGCTATCGAACGGTGCGCTACCGGACATTTGGGTGTACAATTTCGTGCAAAATATGGACGATGACTACCAGAACGAGAGCTGGGTGGGCCTCTATCGCGCTGCGATGGTGGAGTTGGAACACTCCAAGATGTCAGGCCGAATTGACGCCGCTCGGTCTGAGATCGTTGCACGCATAGAGAAGCTGCGCTCCATGCCTGGACTGCACATTGACGAACGGCACGCGCTCCAGGATGCGCTTTCCGGCCTTCGTACGTTAGCTGAAGAAGAGGCGCGTTTTAACGACGAGCAAAAGCGAAGGTTGGAGCGTGAGAGCTTGCGCTCCGTGCCGCCACCGAACGCCTGAGAAAGAGGATATTTTCTGCGACTATCGTATCCACTATCGGCGTTAGAGGGGCGGTCGTCGGGCACGATCTTTGTCAGGTACCTCGCCGGGACGCGGGGGCGGTTCTGAACCTCTCTTGGAATGGGCCGTTTGATTCTCGGCTCCCGCAGTCGCGTTTGTTCCTTCGTCATCATGAAGAAGAACACCAAGGAGCGAATTGTGAATATGCAATTTCTCCCCAACGGCATATTTGATAAAGCCGAGCTTCCTGAATCGGTTCATGAAAAAGTTGACCCGCGAGCGTGTCGTCCCTACCATCTCTGCCAAAGTTTCCTGACTTAGTCTGGGCACCGAGATTTCAGGAACTCCGTCGTTGCCGAACTGCGCCATCAACAAAAGAACACGCGCTAGCCGCTTTTCGCTGGAATTAAAAAGTTGATCGACCAAATCGTCCTGATACCGGATGTTGCGCTTCACCAGATACTTAACAAACATGGCTGACAACTTTGGCTCCTGACCCATTGCGTGCATCATCGCCTTCTTCTCGATATGCAGAAGAACGCAGTCTGTCATTGCGGTTGCAGATGACATTCGGAGAAGCTGACCTGCAAGGCCACCTTCGCCAAAGAAATCGCCTTCGCCCAAAATGCCAAGTGTTGCTTCTTTCCCGCCTTCCGATACGACGCTGAGCCGCACCTTCCCCGTTTGGACAAAAAAAAGTCCATCCGTGGTATCGCCTTGAGCGAAGATGGTGTGCTTCTTTTGAAAAGACTCCATCTCCCTGCCCTTCCCAATGGTTGAAAGAAAGGCGTGGGGAGTAAAGTCGGATTTTCTCTTCGAGTGCATTATTTGCTTTGCCAAAGATTTTCACCAAGGGGAGGTCGCACCTGTCAATTATGGGGGAACGGGATGATGCGACGCTGGTCTGTAATGCTCACAATGACTGAAACAGAGATGAAAAAAAGCCGATAGGCGGGACTGACGACATTCGGGCGGGACTGACGGCATTCTGGCAGCAGTGCCAGTCTTCCGGCAGTAATATTGTCTAACATTACTTAAACAATGACGTTATTCCTCCTTTGTTAGTTCCTTGTATTCGAGGTTTTCAGAGTGAGTGAGTTTTGCACCGTGTCTCGACCAAGGACGGTGCGATCCAAAATACGACGCTGAAGTGTGGACAATCCGATCTTTCATTGCTGAAAAAGCAGTCAGACACTAATCGGGTTTTGCGGTATCGCCAAAAAAACTGCTGTGCCATCGCCTTTCGAAATGCCTCATCCCCGACGCGCATGCGTGTTTCATAGATTTCTTTCGCATCCGCACCAGCGATGTAGCCTAGCTGATCCCTTCCGTCGCTGGCGGCTTCAATCATCGGCATGTCTAACCCCTTTTTTCGATGGTGTTCTAGGGAGCCACCCACACCTTTCCCGGCCCCACCAGATCCGCATTCTCCGGTAATTCAGTCTGCGAACTTTTTTGACCATACGGGATCACCCGGGCCGTTCGCCATCACACCCGCAACAGCTTCTGCAGCAAGTCTGCGGCCGGTCTTCCAAAGCGGCGCGTGGTCCGCCGCAACAGCTCCAAATCGAGGGGCTGATCGGCGGTCTTGAGCGCTTGGACCGCATCGGCGATATCTTGAGGACCACCGGCAAAGCACTTCATGGCGACAAAGTCCTCCCGCCCAATCACACGCAGGGAACTGCCGTGAAAGGGCACGGTGATCGAGCGCGACAAGGCCAGTCGGTCGAGGCCGCGCAGGCCCGCCAGAAGATCCACCCGATTGTCGTGCCGGTCGCTTACTGAGAGCAGCGCGGGAATGGGATCGTCCGCATCCCCGCGACGCAACTCCGTCGCAAATCCCGCTTTCTTGAATATTTTTTCGAGCTGCCCGAGCCTGGCGACGGAAACGGATAGCAGGGCATCCGCATCCGTCGTCGCACGTATGGCGCCATACACTGCGGCGGCCATGGCGCCGATGACGGCGTACTCGACGTCGTTTTCTGCCAACACCGCGCTTACATCGAGCAACAGATACGCAGATTGACCTGCCCCGCGCGCTTTCATCGAGCCCTGCTGCTCTTTCGGCCCGCCCGGTGGAGAGCGACCATCAGCTGGCTGTGTCGGGCATGCGCTTCGAGCCGTTGTTGCGGAGTCAGATTTCTCAGATCCTCGCTCAACGCCTGACGGGCCTCATCGGCAACCTTCGACCTCAGGATCCGACTCTCCTGAAGTGGCTCGCCGGCGACGAACGCTCCCGCCTCTTCCGCATCCTTGCCTGTTTGCAGCACCACCGGCAATTCGGCACGCACTGCAATGCGGATCAGCAACTCGAGGGAAAGCTGCGAGACTTTGCCGTGCATGATCTGGCTCACAGTCGGCTGCGGGACAGCCAGCCGCTTCGCCGCGGCGACCTGGGTTTGGCCGCTACACCTGATGTGGCGCGCGATCTGCAGCGCCAGATCGCTGCGCAGCGCATGGACGGTGCGGGTATCGATATTAGCTGTCATAGTGCATTTACTATAACATTAGCGAATACACTATGGCAAACGGGAGCTGGCTCAGGCTGAGTCAACCTCCCTCGCTGGTGATACAAGGCTGTCCCGGGCCCTTGACCCGCCCTCTCCTCCTTCAGACGGTTGTGTCAAGAAGACGCGACAGCTTGACGCCGATTGTCTTGACATTGAGCCGCCTTGTCAGTGCGCGGCGACATTATTGCGGTACCATGAGTTGAATAGTCAGTGGGTGAAACTCGTTTCCCGAATCCTGGAAGTGCTCCAAGCGGGTCAACGTGGGACTTCCCTTTGAATGTGCACGAATCCGACGCGATTTGCAGGCGAGCATCTCGCTACCTGCCGCAAACAACGCCGTCGTCTGGGTGCTTTTCCTTTCCGTCTTGGTTTTTTCGTGCAATCTGCACCTGCGCGCCCAAACGTTCACTGCACAGAAAGGGGAATTCCGTCAGAGCTCGTGGGGGGCTGAGGACGGCCTCGGTGCCGTCTTTGATATCCAACAATCCCACGATGGATTTCTTTGGCTTACCACATCGCGGGGCGTTCTCCGCTTTGATGGCGTCAAGTTCGAAACGATGGAAGAGGTCTCAAACGGAGCCATTCGGAATGATGAGGCTTATACGGCTCTGGCCGGACGTGGTGACTACGTCTGGTTGACGACGCGCGCTGCAGGGTTGCTTCTGTGGAAGGACCGCAAAGTTACAGCCTTTCCTTTCGACCGCCGCTGCGTTACCTCTTCTCTCACGAACGGCATGGTAGAGGACCTCGACGGCTCTCTGTGGGTTCGAGCCCTTGCGGGACTGTATCACCTGAATGGCAGCTCGTGCGAAAACATCGGGCGAGAACAAGGTTATCCCGGAGGGTTGCCGGCCGCTGTCTTTGTGGATACGAACGATACTGTCTGGGTAAAGGCGCCCTCTGGGAAATTGGTTTCGCGGTCACGCGGTGAATCCGAGTTTCGTTTGCGTCAATATGTTTCGGGGCCCAGTCCGAATCCAGCTTTCCTTGGCGAGGATCCCGAGAGTGGAATCAGGATTTCAGACGATAATGGAATTCGACTCGTGAATCTTCAAGCG
>Ga0207146_10081_pt1 | contig 25110 bp, 35 predicted proteins | sample Alteio_BWMinHeat_36_FD_153539 | JGI IMG/M metagenome (GOLD analysis project Ga0207146, IMG submission 153539) | Enriched cells from forest soil in Barre Woods Harvard Forest LTER site, Petersham, Massachusetts, United States -... | ecosystem: Environmental > Terrestrial > Soil > Temperate forest >...
CCAGCGCAGACTTCAGATGCGCCTGCGGGCCGTTCGGCAAGGTAGCTCGGCCTCTCCGCGCCTGGAGCTGAAGACACGCCTGCACAAGCTCGACGCTGGCGGCCTCGATGAGATTCGCGCCTGGCTCGCCGACCACCCGCAGGCTCGCATGGTGGTGATCGACACCTTCCAGAAGGTCCGGGGGAAACCCCCGAGCCGTAATGCTGGGGTGTATGAGGCCGACTATGACGCGTTGTCGGGCCTAAAGACCCTCGCCGATGAATTCGGCGTCGCGATACTGGCAGTTCTCCACCTCCGCAAGTCAGCGGCGGACGATCCGCTCGACGAGATTTCCGGCTCGACGGGGATGACCGGCTCCGCCGACGCGATTCTGATTCTCAAGCGCGACCGCGCCAACGCCGATGCCGTCCTTTACGCCACGGGCCGCGATATCGAAGAGATCGAATCTGCTCTCCAGTTCGATCACAACACGGGCCTCTGGACGCTACTGGGGAGCGCTGCCGAGTTCCGCCAATCCAAGGAACGCAACGCCATCCTGCGCGTCCTGATCGACGCAGGCGCCCCCATGACCGCCAAGGACGTTGCAGAGACGCTCTCCAAGAACCCCAACACCACGAAGGCTCTGCTGCGGAAGATGTCGATCGATGGGCTTGTCACCAAAGCCGACCGTGGGAGGTACGCAGCCATATGCTGATAGAGCGTAATCAATCTAATCATCATCATCTGTGTAATCAGCGTAATCGGTGTAATCGAATGAACGATTACGGGATTACGTCGATTACGGGGTTACGGGGGTGATGCGGTGACAAACATTGAACCCCGCAAGCCTGGCCGTCCCACCGACTACACGCCAGAACTGGGCGAACGTATCTGCGGCCTCCTCTTGGAGGAGAAATCTCTCAGGCAGATCGCTGATATGGAGGGGATGCCGGACAAATCCACCATCCTCAGATGGCTGGGGAGGCACGAGGATTTCGCGACCATGTATGCGCGCGCGAAGCAGCTCCAGGCAGAGGGCTCCGTGGATTCAGACGTTGAATTGGCCGATCTAGCCACGCCAGACGATTGGCAGGTGCGCAAGCTCCAGATCCAGACCCGTCAGTGGCGCGCGATGAAGATGCTCCCCAAGCGTTACGGCGAAAAGGTCGAGGTGGAGCACGTTGGCGAGCCTCAGCAAACGGAGGCGGACATACACAACATCTGTCGGCGCCTGGCCTATCTGCTGGATCGCGGACCCTCAGTTATCGACGTGGCGGAGCAGGTCTCCGCCCAATTGCCGCAGAAATCCGCCGTTGCGCTGGCAGCGCCAGACTCTACCCACAACGCAACCAACGGGGCAGCCGAGCGCGGGCTAGGTGAACCGGCCTGGCGCTCGCTCACCTCGCAAGGCGTCACAGCAACACCAGCGAGGCGGATCGACGGTTCGGGGGTGGCGTACCCCCGGGAAATAGAATCGAACGCTATGCCTTCGGGTGTCGGGGTGCTCAGCACTGCCGAGAAAGTTGACCTCGAAAATCTGGAAGCGGCTCTTCGCCTCCAGAAAATTTTAAAAACCCTAAAGGAGTAACCATGACCGATCTCACCACGAAAACCCCTGAAGCTTCCGAGCTGCCGAAGAAGGGTCCCATCCTGAGTGACAACATTCAGGAAGAGGAACAGTGCCGGAAGAGCTTCATGGTCACATTGCCCGAGCATTGGACCCTTGATGACCTGAAGGACGATAAAATCTGGAAAACGATCCAGAGCGGCCCGCATCCGCTGAGCCTCTTGGACAAACTTTTCATCACGGATTTCGAGTGCTCTTGGTACTGCGAATGTATTGTCGCGGCTGCCACCGAAACGGGCGCCTCCCTGCAAATCCTGGTGAAGAAGGATTTGCCGCCAAGGACTCAGACTTTACCGCAGTCTGAAGACTACCGCCTCGTCTACGCCGGCAAGGGTTATCAGATTCAGCACAAGAAAACCCGCCGGCCTATTGGCGCGATCTACATGAGCAAGGCTGCGGCGACGCAGGCGCTCTTCGCCATGACTCCGAGGGCCGCATGAACCCAGCGCCTCTCCACGGCTTCTCCTTACGTCCGGTTCGCTGCGGTGGCGGGTTCTACGTCATTCACAACGACGCCTGGGGCGAGGCGGTTTGGGGACTGGGCGCCGATGAGCAGCAGGCCACGGAGATCATGCGCGCCCTGGTCCTCGCCACCTATTCCAAGCTGAGGCCCGACGCATGAACGAGGAGAACCAACTTGTCCCCACCGACGAGCTATCCACGGAAATCAGTCAGATCGAGAAAGAGATCGTTGACCCGGCCAGCGGGTATTGGCGCTCGCCGGACCGTCAAGCTCGGTATGGGAAACTGCTTGAGGCCCGTCAAACTGGGACCCCGGCGCCGAAAGCGGATCCCCGCCTCTCGGAGCGTCTCGCCATCGAAAAGATCATGGCCGATCCAGCGAGGAGGCAAGAATACTGGAACAGCGAGGCGATGCAGCTCCGTTACCGCGAATTGTTGGCGGACTCAGCAACGCCAAGCGGAGAAGAGTGGCGCGCCAGCCCAACGCAGGCGAGGGCGGCGATTGGACCGACTCTTGCGGAAGAGTGGGGCGAAAGGTTCGCGGAGAAGCTGCGCCGCGTGCAGGATATGGCTGGCCTGGCTCTTGGAGCACTAGACGAAAGCGGTCAGACCGCGCTGAAGAACGCCTTCGATCTTCTGCCTCGCACGATCCAGGAGAACGTCTTTCGCGAGCTATCGCGACCGGAACCTGGCTCAGTCGCGCCCTTATCCGAGAGTGACATTGCATGGTTCGGCCAGGAGAAGCACGGCGCTGGCGAGATACTCGCCGTTTGGGGCAAGTCGGCTCCGCGCAAGGTCGCCATTGCCCTGGACCGTCTTGAGCGCATGGAAGACGGCCTGACCGACCCCGAAAAACAGAATTTGAAAGCTTGGTGGGACCGCCGCACGCCCCGGGAACGCCAGATGATGCTTTTTACCCTGGGCTCATAACGGAGATAGACGAAATGGCTTACTCACCTACTGGCAATCGCCCTCACGCAATTACTGATGGCGGACTGAGCGGAGCAATTAACAAGCTCTGGCTCTACATCAGCACCGATTCTGATTTATCGGGGCAGTACTTCTCAAACGGCGTCCAAATCGGAATGCATGTGAACGACATCATCATTGCGATCGACACAAGCGGCAACACGATCAAAACGTACCGCGTTACCGCGCTCGCCGCTTTCAGCTCTCTTACTCCCCTTGCCGACCGCGCCGCCACGACCACGGCTGGCTATCAGATCGGGAATTAGGATGGTCTCGGCTTCTCTCGACCAGATCTCCGGCGTTCTTGGGGATTTCGGGATATGGGCACCATGTCGTGTCGTAGCTACGGCACCTATCACCCTGTCTGGCTTGCAGACAATTGATGGCGTGGCATTGGCGAGCAGCGATCGCGTTTTGGTCACGGCCCAGGCCAACACCGCGACGAATGGAATCTACCAGGCGCAAGCTGGAGCCTGGACCTATGCGCTGGATTTTTCCTCACCCCAGAACGTGACTAACGGTAAGGCAGTCTTTGTCACCGATGGGACCGTGAACGGAGAGACTTTCTGGTTTGCTGAAATTACGAACCCCTACGCCCCGACAACCTCTGCCGTAGTCTTTGAGCAGTTTTCGGCTGGTGGAACGACAACGCTCACGGGCGATGTAACCGGCTCCGGTTCCGGTAGTTTTGCCACGACCATTGCGGCGGGGGCGGTGGACAACTCGAAGCTTGCTGCTGGCGCTGCACTGGCGAACCTCGCCAGTGGATCGGTGACCAACGCCAAGCTGGCGAACATGAACGCCCATACCTACAAGGGCAACAATACCGGCTCCGCTGCTGCACCATCGGACGTGAGCGCGGCAAATCTGGCGACTGACATCGGGGCGGCTTTGCTCGCATCGGCCAACGCCTTCACCAAGTCACAGACAGGGCCACATGGAGCGTTGACTGATGCCTCTACTGTCGCTTGGCCCGCTGACACCGTTCAGATCGCAACATTAACGATTGCGGGGAACCGGACCCTCGGTGCTCCGTCAAATGCGGTGTTCGGAACCTACGTCATCATCATCACGCAAGGCTCCGGCGGCTCTCACACGCTTGCCTATAACGCAGTGTTCAAGTGGCCCGGCGGCACAGCCCCGACGCTCTCAACATCGGCTGGCGCCATCGACATCCTCACGTTCGTGAGTGACGGCACGAACTTCTATGGCGTTGCCCAATTGGCATTTGCCTGATGTTCGTCGCCCCCGTCACGCTATTCGCTGCAAGCGGCAGCCCGCCGCCGAGCGGTAATCCTGTTGCGCTCGGTTCAGGTGGTTCAACGGGGCCGACCATCGTTATCACCACGGGGGCCAACGCGCCCGCCGGGTCGGCCATTGTCTATTGCGGTTTTTCGCAAGTAGCCCGTCTTGATGCAATCGCTAGCGTCACTGACTCCGCAGGCAATACCTACACAGTCGTTTCACCCCCAGGCGGCAGCAATCAAGCCTGTTACTGGGCCTATGCGCTCAACATCACAAATCTGCCGAACGGCGGGACGATCACGGCCACCCTTGGGAGATCATCGGGCAACGGGTCCCTGGGACTGGCATTCGTCATTCCGCATGTTGCTCTCACGTCTGCGCTGGACGTGAATGTGAACTCGCCCGATAGCGCGTCAGCGACAGGGCAGACGGTCGCTAGCGGCGTGTTGGCGCAAGCATCGGAAATAGTGCTTTCAGCGATCGGGACAATCAGCGGCGACTTTAGCGGCGTCTACAACCCCTCGGCGCCGTTCACAAAGATAATGGAACTCACCCAATCCGAAGGCGGCCAGGTCGATTACATCGGCGCCTATTACGACATCGTTGCCAGCACTTCATCGGTCAACGCGACAATGACCAACGTGAACTCCGTGAACGTCGGCAGCGGCGCCGCAGTGATCTCACTCAAATTGGTGTAGGTGGAAATTGGACTACTGCCTCCCGCCAGAGCTGGGGAAACAGGCTCTATCGGACCTCTGCGCCGTCGATCCAGCGGGGCGTCGTAGTATCCGTGAACCACGTGAAGGGGTGGCTTGTACTTCGCGGGATGCCAAGCGTCTTGTAGTGCACTTCGGCGGTTACACTCGCAGACTTGATGGGATCAGCGATGAATTGAATGGAACATCGGTAGTTTTCGATTCCCCTTGGCTCGATTTCCGCCGTGCCGCCGCTTTCAAGCGCGACATTGTCGAATGTGTTCCCAGCTTGGTCCTCAACATGCACGAGACGACACGTCCATTCCACGTCGCGCGCCGCAAAGAACGGGCTTTCATTGCGAACAGCGAATGGGAAGGCAAATGCTGACTGCGGGTCGGAAGCGACGAGCTCTATCGAGGGTATCGTCTGGAAATAAGACTCCCAGATGGTAATTGCGGCAGCGACAAAACCAAGAAGCAATGCGGGAGTGCTTAGAACAGTACGCACAAGAGTGCGTCTTGGCTTTGTGGGTAGGGCCTGTGGCGGGGCTCGCGGTATGCGGCTCGTCACTTTTTTTCTTCGGTTCTTAGCTATGGGCATTCAGCGCACCTTGAATTCGCTGTGTCGGGGAATGCGTGGTTGCGGTCGCTCCTGGGGGACGCGCTTGCTCAATAGGGGAAGGGCGAGCGTGATGAACTTCAGGCGTCCCGCTCTTTGGTTAATTCCAATAGTGATAGTATGGGTGAATATCTGCTTCGGGGAAGTAGCCGCTGGTACCTCCGTCACCGATCCGCAACAAGAACCCCCAGGTGTGGGGCTTTCCCCAAATGTCGAGATACCAAATTCGACCATAGACGACAGGGTCTCTGATGCTTGCTGGAACTGGCGGTCGAGCAAGCTGGACATCCCTTTCGCCCGCGTAGAATTCGCGCCTATACGGCGTTCTGGCGTAATCGGGATCAAGATACTTTGGGGCCAGCGCGATTTCAGTGATGGGGCGAAATTCGATACAGAACTCCAACAACGTCCCCGGAGTCTTACCGTTGTTGCTGACCTCAAATTTAAATCCTCGATCCGCTTCTCCAATAATCAATGGGCCGCTGGAGGACAAATACGCTCGTTCCAAATCGCGGACGGTGCGTTCGCTGCTTCGAATAGCGGCAACGCCTACGACAATGAGACAATAGGTGAAAAATACGATCGCGGAGTCAGTTACAGTCGCTCCGCATCGGAAATTGTGCCACCACAGTTCTTGATTGCGGCCCTCATTCTTGGGGCTGGTATCTGGCTCTGCGGGTGGGGATTTCGCCGCATTGACGATGGGCGCGGCATTAGCGGGGGCATTGGTTTGCTGGCTAGCGTTTGTATCTTTTGGTTGGGTGGTTTCGTTTTGTTGGGGCTCGCATGACCTGCCGATCAGATTCACCGCTAATGCTTCAGCAGCTAAGCCGATGACAATTGCGAGAATAAAGATCAACACTCTAGACATTTCAGCACGCCCGGATAGCCGCCTCGAATGTCAGCGTTTCCCCCTCTCATCTTGACACAACCCCTGATCGAGCGCACCGGACGCAGTCAGCGCTGCCGTGAGTCTGGATTCGCGACAGGCGGTTTTGGCTACTCCACCAGCGCGCGAGGGCTCAGCGCTAATCCTGGGGCACGGGGCGAGTCTGGGGCGCCGCTTGGGCGTTCTACGGCACCCCCCTCGTTCTCCCAGCGCTGGATGGCCCTGAGCGAGGGCTCGCGGCGCTCAGAATCGGCTGGCGGTTTGACGGGTTCGGCTGTCATTCCTGCCTCGAATGCTTTCCCTCACATATTGACACGGCCTCCCATCGAGCGCACTCGATGGCGGGCGGGGAAATCAAGGGATGGGTAGTAATGCGCCGCAGGAAGCCGCTGCGACGGGCCGTGCCCGTCAGCATCGAAATCGAGAAGAAAAAGTACATCGGCGAGTACCACGTCGAACACGGATTGATGACAGTGTGGTACGGGTCTAGGCGGAGAGTCGCGCGGCGGCAATTAGGCGACCCCCGCGAGCTGACAGTTGCCCGCATCTTGTTGCTAGAAATGGTCGAGGCTGATCTCGCAGATCGCGAGGGGCTTGCTCAATAGCCGAGCGCCACTAAATCCGCCTTTCCAACTATGAAATCGCCTTGTTCGTCTGAAGCGAAGGATTCAATTTTCTTCAGGGCTGCCTCAGAAAACTTTGCTTCATGCAATTCGAAGATGGCAACGGGATCCGCTTTCGCTTGATCCCCCGAGCCCTCGCGGAGATGGTCGATTGCTTCTCTTAGCGCGACGCACCTGTCGTACCGGGTGGTGTCCCTTACCCTTTCCCACCTCACGCCACCCACCGAGCTGTCCCATCGTGGATTGTAATTGACATGGTCTGCCGACATTCCAGCCTCCCAAGGTGAGTGTGAGGCAATCTTGACACAAGCCCTGATCGAGCCCAGTAGCGTCTGTATGGGCTGTCGAAGTCGTGAGGGCCCCGGCATTTGCGATGGTCCTCAGTCACGCGATTGTGCAGTAACGCGTGGAAAATGGTGCCTAGTAATACCCGGCTCCGAAGCTCCTACTTTTGAATAATTCGATTCCGTTGTTGGCTTCTGCGACAAGTGGTTTCAAGTCATATTGGAAAATTTTAAACTTATAACCTTGGTCGTCCATCGCCGCAGCAACTCCGGAGTCGAGAGGAAATGCACTTTCATGGTATCCAGCACGAGAATCCGTATATTGAATTTCTAAGCAAGTGGTGATGTTCCTAGGAAACCCCTTCGATCCATGTTGGACGATGTAGAGAGGGTGAAAATTCACTATTTTTGTTACAAAGCTACCTGGCGGCAACGTTAGAGGGTTTAGATAAAAAAATGAAATCGGATTGATTTCGGTGTCATCAACATCTCCGCCGTAATAATTTTCGTCGGGCTTTTGCTTTTTTACCCAAGCTTCTTGCTCTGCGAGGTCGTTGACAGCTAACCACCTGTAAAGTACCTGGCCTCCTTGGTAATCACATCCATGCTCGTTTTCCGAATAAAAAAGAGCGATTTTGTATATTAATATCGGCTGGTTTCCTGCGTTTACAAATGTCAGAGAAACCCAATATCTTAGTTCTATGACCTGATCTTCGGCCGAAGGGACAACGGGGGGCCACACGTCCTTTCTCACAAATTTGTAAGTTTGATCCTCGATGATCTGGTTAAATGAAATTCGAACGTTGTTAAAGTCCGTGTACTGCAAATAAAAAATTCCTAGGGACAACACTAAGCTCGTGACCGACATAACAATTGCGGCATGACGGGCCCAACCTTTGATTTTCTGAATGAGACTGCGCATAAGCGAGGATCTTCAGGTGATCGGTGGGTATCTTGACATACTTAAAAGCGAAGCGCACGATTCCACACGGTGCTTGTAACACCACATTAGGCGGCCGCCGTCCCCGACAGATCGACGGCATTTTTGCGCCCGCAGTCTGAGTCGGGAGTCGGCGAATACAATACCCGCAAGGGGAATAAGTCGGCCGTTCCTAAAGGCGGTTACAAGCTCCCGGCACCCACGCCGCCCGTGGGTCGCATAGAAGGGGGTTATTCCATGAACGCCATCAAACAGAAGATTATCGACCAAGAAGAAGCGGCCTGGTCGCAGTGTTGTTTCATCAGCAAAGCGCGAGCCAAAAACGGATACCGGATCGCCTGGCAGCCGCCCCAGTTCAAAGGGGACACCATGCCAAATTACATCGCAAAAAATCTTTTCGGCTTTGCTGCGGCGGCAGACTTCGTCAGCTTCTTGCGTAGCCCATCTGATTACGACGAAGCAGACAGGCTGACTGACGTGGTCGAGGCCATGACCGGAGTGAAACTTGGCCCGACTGAGAGCTGTTTCCTGCGCGGTATCTCGGCTTACATCATACGGGGGCGTATCGACGTCACTGCGCACTTCGATCTAGTGCCATGCGATGAGCCTGCGCCGCTGGAAGGCGGTACGGCATGAGCGCCGATATCGTCAAATTTCCCAGTCCCCCGCGTGAGCCGATGGAATTGCCGCTCCAGTGGAAATTCGGCCACGTCCGTATGCATCTGGATCGAGCCAAAGAAGCGTTGGCTGGCGCCAGTCTGGACCGACGCAAGGCGTTCCCAAAGACCATGGAATATCACCTAAAGAAGGCCACCGATCTATTGCAGGACTGCGAGGCAGCCGCCAATCGGCAGTCTGATATGACGCTTTGCAACGCGATGCTCGGGGCCGTCACCGCCTTCAGCGGCGATATGACAGTGAGCGAGATTTCCGGGATTACGAATATGCTCTACGCCTTGTACAACGCGATGGCCACATTCGGGACGCCTCCTCCCGAGCAACCGGCGCCGGACCTCCCGGCCTAGCGTCACTCAGCCCCGCCCTCACCGGCGGGGCTTTTCTTTTGCGCCACGTACTACATGATCCGCCCACTGGCCATGTTTGATGGTCAAAAATCGGGAGCCCTATAAATGATCAAACTAAGCTTAGGTGCATTTTTGGCGACGGTGATTATCTCGACCGCAGCTCTAGCGGACGATCTCCGCCCGACTGGGCGTTACCAAATGATGATTCTTGAACAAGGGACCGGCGTAGAAGAGGTGCTGATCCTCGATACCCAAGAAGGCAACCTATGGCGATATTGGCTTGCCTCGACAGTCGGGAAATACCCGGGCGGCGAGGGTGTCAAATTCATCACTAAGGTGCAGCCGGGGACAAAGCCGGGTGAGATAATTTTCTCAGAAACGTTCAAATGATTTATTCGGCACTAAATCCAGCGGCTTGCTTCCGAGTCGGGTTCAACTAGTAGCGGATTGCCCCTTGGCCCAGCCCATGCTGCGATAGCGCATGGACCTCGTAGAAGCCTCACCAGAAGACCTCACCGATAGCCTGGCCTTCGCCCTGCTACAGCAGCGCAAGACTCTCCAGCGCCTCGGCAGGCGCCCCGGGCACGAACCCGGCATGGAGGATTGCCAGGCCATCGCCAAAGCGCTCGTGGAACACTTGAAGCGGACCGGCGTGGAGAAGGTGGTCCGGCGGCTGAACCAGTCACACGGGATGCTAAAGCCGGGCCGCTAAAATCGTGGTTGTGAGCCGGGCTGTGGGCTGGATGGCCCTTCCCCACTACGCCTTTGATTTGACTCACAAAAACCGAATTATGGGCGGACACCCCATCCGCCAAGTAAATCGACTATCTATTTGATAAGATTAATTAAATAAGCAGGCTCTAAAATAATTATACAAGCCGTCATACAACCGCGCGCCCGCTTGGAAGCCTCTAATTCACCAGCTCATCATCGGGCCGAGGCCGGGTCAATTCATCCACGGCCTTGAGGATATGCCGCCACACAGCCGTACCCTCTGCATCACCCTGATCCCACAATTCAGACGCGCGGCGTTCAGCTCGTTCGGCAGCATCTTCCCGTGCTGATCGATCAAGATTTTTGCCGCGCGGTAAATGTCGGGATCGTCGATCACATTTATTAGAGACTTTTCAGCCTCCGGCGAACCTGGCGGCCTCTGAGCCGTCCAGCTCGTAATCAGGGCCACCAGGCTATGCCAGCGCTGCCGGATTAGGCCGTAGTGAGTGCGTTGTTGATGCTCGTGAAGATGTTCTTGACCGACGTACCCATGCCGGTCAACAGGGTGATCGCAACCACCGAGATCAAGCCCGCGATCAAGGCATATTCGATCATCGTCACGCCTCGCTCATCAGTCCTGAGGTCTTTCAATAATCTCCGCATGATAATTCTCCCGGTCCCTTCCGCCCAATTACCCCCTCGTCTATAACGAGAGGGCGCTTGTTTTGCTGAATTTGAAAGACGTTCGAAGGGCGTAGACGGGCGAGGTGGCTGGGCATAGCCACGACCTACACGAAGAAAGCCCCGCCGGGTGAGGGCGGGGCTGAGGGAAGGCGCCAGTCACAGAACGCGCTCAATGATTGGCAGTTCCGGCTGCCTCATTCTCGGAGCCAGGCCGACAGTTAAGGCCGAAGCAGCCTGCGTTAGCCCTTGGACGCGCCGCGTGAATTGCCGCGCTCGACGGACCGACCTCGACTCAACCTTTGGCGTAGTTACTTGCACCGAACCAATCGACTACGACCACCGGCTCGTCACCAACGACCCAGGCGTCGTGACCGCTCGGCAGTGAGGTGATATCGCCTGGTCCGGCGATGAACTCGCTGCCATCGTCCATACGGATCCCGAGGCGACCGCTGATGTGATATTGGACATGCGGCGCTTCGCAGCTTTTGGTTTTCGCGATCGGCTTGATATCGGTCGACCAGCGCCAGCCAGGCTGGAAAACAAGCCGCCCTACTTCGCCGCCGCCTATTTTCAGGATTTCCGCGCGGCCGCGAGGAAACTGTCGGACGTCATCGGGTTTCGCGAAAGACTTGTGCTCAGTCACGTGTCTATCCACAACGGCCTCCCACTTTTGTCGACATTTGCATGCTCCGTCTGCTCAAGGGCAATGTTGCTTGGATCGAGCCTCAAACACAATGGGGCACGCCGCGCGGCTCAGTAATAATTCATCACCATACTTTTCTGTAAGGCGACCGTTCGGAAACAAATCCGCCTTCCGTGCTGACGCCCTTACGGTAAGCCAGAAAGCTTCGCCGTCCGCTCTCCCGTGCTCATCGCCTCGGTGAGCAGCACTGCCTCGGCCGAATTGTCAGTCACGCAAGCGGTGTGGAAATACTTGATCTGCGGATCCATGCCGTAGCGCTCGCGAATGCCGGCAAGCCACGGCCCCGAATAAAACGCCTCGGCGTCGGCGCGCGTCGTCCACAGATAGACGCCCCCGGCCCAGCCGTCCTCTGCATAAATGAACTGCTTGCGGATGAGCCCCGGCACGGTCCGAAAGACTGGCGCGATCTTGCGGAAATGCTCGGCGCAGGCCTTGAGGTCGATGCTCGACGGAAGGCGATATTGGACGATTGCGGTAATCACGGGGTGCACACTCCCAGGACCTTGAATTATCCTTCGCCGCCCGAGCTAGCCATCCTGCTTTTCGCCCTAGGCAACGACCTTAAGCCGCTCCGCGCTGCTGGAACTCAGCGGCATGGACCTTCACGAAGTCGCGCATGTTCGTCGGCGCTTCGCCAGTGAGCTTGCGCATGGTGTCCGTCATGCGATCGTAACGCCCCTGCCTGGTCAACTCGGCCATGGCCGAGAGATGCCTGACGACGTATTCAGGAAACCTTGCTTGACGAAGGCTCTCACTCCACGCCGGGAGTGGGACGTCGCGATATCGGATAGGCCTGCCGAGCGCCTCGGACATGACTCGCGCAAAGTATTCCAGATCGGCCGATTCCGGCCCTGTCAGATCATAGATTTGTCCGATATGCGGTGCGGGGTCGTCGAGGATCACCGCTATCGCACGCGCCACGTCCACCGCCGAGATCGGCGAGGTCTTGCCGCCGCCCAACGGCAGCGCTAACTCGTCGGAGGCCCGCACGCTTGGGGCGGCGAGTAGAAGAAAGAAACCCTCGAGGAACACTGTCGGCCGCACCGTGACGACCGGCAGTCCAGACCAGGATAGAGCCTGCTCCGCCAGCCAGTGCAGCTTGTGCTGCGGGCTGTCGGTGGTCTCGCTGATGCTCATCTGCGAGACCGTCATCTGCGACATGTTCACGAAAGCCTCAACGCCGTGGTGACGCGCCACCGCGGCGGTGTTGATCGTGGCTTCCAGGTAGGCCGCCGAGATAGCCATTCCGAAATAGATGCGCCCGCAACCTTCGATGGCGCGATGCATCGAGGCGAGGTCCGTCAGGTCGCCCTCTACGACCTCTGCACCGAGCCGCCGCAGGGCTTCGGCGCGCTCGTCCTCACGCCGAACCAAAGCGCGCACTCTGTGCCCCTTCGCGAGCAGGAATTCGGTGAGGTTGTGGCCGATGCCGCCCACGGCGCCGGCTGCTCCGGTCACGAGGATCGGGGTGTCGCATTTATGGTTCGTCGTCATCTCGCCGACCTTGGGCCACGTTCAAAAAACGAACTGTCAACGCGGCAGGCATTCTCGCCATACCGCTCGATCATAAGCTTCGCCGCGTGGAAAACGTCCGGGTCATCGATCATGAAGCGCCCGGCTGGTGCGCGTTATTCTTTGGTCCAGGTCCTCGATGCGTCCCGTAGCCGCTCGGCAAAGCGCCGGTACAGACCTGCCCGTAGTCTGAGCATTTCGCTTTGCGCGTTTGCCGTTCGCCGCTTCGCGCGCACGCGAGCTTGGTAGGCGCGCTTGGCAAGTTCCTGAGCCAATTGTTCCGTCGAGGTCATCACGGAACTGTAACAATCCGCGCCGGGGCAGTCCACCCGGAGCTATACTTTTCCCCAAAATGTCGCGACGCGCTGCCAATTTTCCAAGCATCACCCTCAGTGCGGCCCTTCGCGTCTGGCAATCCTCCCAAGCCGGGTTCGTGACCAGGGCGCCTGCCGAGGCGCTGGAGAGTCTTACGCTCCTTCAGCAGGGCGCGAAGGCGAAGCTATCGGTGAGGGCGTCTGGTGAGGCTTCTATGAGGTCCATGCACTATCGCAGCACGGCTGGGCCGTGAGGCAATCCGCTAGGGGTTGAACCCGACTCGATGGGAAGTCTCGAAATGTGGCGCTGTGGGCCGAAGCCTACTCGATCATTGCCAGCGAGGATTTGTCGAACCGATCACTTTGAAGGTCGAGCCAACGCTTGAACCAGATGGAAAACAGGCGACTCCTCGTAGTGTCGCGGACCATGTTCTTCGCAATTCGAGCCTTAATCGTGTCTCGGATCATCTCGGGGATTCCTTCTACATCTTCACATGGTGATGCAGACCCCTGAGTACAACCCTAACTCGCCCGCAAAGAAAAACCCCGCCAGGTCATGCCTCGGAGCAATCAAGGCGTTGCACGCGAGAATCGATAGGCTCGAAGCGGCCATGTAATTCGAGCTACTGAGCGGAGCCAGTTCAAGAATCAGGAAGGGCCTGTTGACAATGAGGCACTCCTATCCGCGGCTTTGGTTGCCAATACTACTGGATTGGACGTGATCGACGGCATTGGAAGGCGCCAACAACAGGAACATTGATTGCAAGGACGAGGGTGCGTTGCCAAAAACGGATGAGTGCTTACGCCACCCCTGTGCGGGGAATTACTATTGCTGTGCCGCCACAGCACGGAGCGGCTACTACAGCGGGATCGGATATCTGGAGGTATCAATCAAATGCGGGTTACGTCGGCCAGGACAGCTTTCAGGTAAACATTTCAGCTGGGGGGCTGAAGCCCGGCATTGTCAATATGAACGTCACAGTCACACAGTAGCCCCTTGGGATCGTAGCGGTGCCACACTCAATCCACCACCTCGCCGTCCAGTCGCGCACACTGCATACAGTCAGTCGCTCCAAACGGCGCTAAAGACCAGCCACGTCCACCACACTCCGCTTGATCGGTTCTCGGCCTGTATCGACGGAGCATCAGCCGCGCGCATAGGGCAGAAGTCATTTCAGCGACATCCGCTGAGGGAGGAACAGATGAAACCTCAGATCGACGTGATTACGCTGGCCGTGGACAACTTTGAACGGGCGCTTTCCTTTTATCGGGCGCTTGGGCTCTCCTCGCCGGGTGTCACGGCAACTGAATACGTTGGCGATGACACCCATCCAGCAGGCGCAATCGTCATGTTCCGCCTCAACGGCGGGCAGATCCTTGCCCTCTATCCGCGCAGCGAACTCGCGAAAGATGCTGGCGTACCGAGGGGGCCGGCGCGGAGCGGTGAGTTCAGTCTCGGCCACATCGTCGCAACCCGCGAGGAGGTAGATGCGCTTCTGGCCAAGGCCAAGGCGGCGGGGGCGCCGATCACCGAACTGCACGACCGCCCATGGGGCATCTACTCCGGCTACTTCCGCGACCCCGATGGACATTTGTGGGAAATCATCCACAACCCGAACAGTACCGGCACCAGTACCTGATCCAACTCTGCGGGGCTTTTCCGACGGCAATGGCTGCCGTACCCGCCGGCCGACATCATAGAAGGATCGGGCTGAAGACTGTGGCCCTGGCGGGCTTCGCGTTAGCAGCCAGAAGCAGAGTTACCGCCGGCGCAGTTACCGCGGCAAAGCGACCCAGCGCTTTCAGCACCTGCCGTCGATCATCGGCAATGTCATTCGGGGCTTCGTTGGGCTCGGTCATTAACCTGTCAATCCAGTCGATGGCGAGGCCCCGGCAGCCTAAACGTCGGTCGAACCCTGCTCAACCTGAAACGGCCTCTGCGACTTCTGCGCCACAGTGTTGCCAAATTCGCCAACGGGATTTATTTGGCCCTTCCATGCCCGCCTGAAGCGCGCGCAATACTCTGCGGACGCGGCAATTACAGGCAAGGGAACGAATCTATGCCTAGCTGGCTTATCGTCCCCGGATTTTGGGGACTCAGCACGTTGATCTGTCTTCCCGTCTTGATGGGGGGACCGGCGAGAGCAGCGGCTCTCGTGTTTCTTTTCCTGCTCGTCGGCCTTAGCACCTATCTCTACTCCAAACGCTTCGCGGCGCTAGTTGACCGGATCCTAGTGCGCACCAAGGCGGCTTGACGAAAGAGGCGTGCTCGCGCCTTGGAGCAGAGTAACGGCTGAAGGCTGGTTGCGGCAGGTTCACATCACGTGATAGCCCCGCGCCTGCATGCATTCCGTGACCGCGTTGCCGAACGAGAAGGACGAGGCGGCCTGCTGCTGACACATCGCGAGGTCGGCGTTGTAGCGTCCGGGATCGGCAGGCTGCATGTTGGTCGGACCACGCGGCGCGCAGGCGGCCAGAGTGGCGGTCAATGCGATCAGCGCCACTTTCGCGAGGGTTGCGGCGTTGCAGGTCATGGCTCTCTCCTTCCCGATGTTGGGGTCGTCCTCAAGACAATAGCCCCCGCCCCGCTTGGTTCCCCCAATAGTCTATTGCCGCCGCCAACGATTACCAGCCGGTGAATTTTCGCGCCGATTTGGCTTGCCTCCCGCGCGGCGCAATGAGAGGTATCGCTGCGGGGAACCCGATGCGTTTCAAACTGCATGCCACACCGGTTGAGTTGGCGCGCTACCGGCCGGAAATCGACGGGCTGCGGGCCATTGCCATCCTGCCAGTCGTTTTCTTCCATGCCGACATTCAAGGATTTTCCGGCGGCTATGTCGGCGTCGACGTCTTTTTCGTCATATCGGGCTATCTGATCACCGCCATCGTCACTCGGGCAATTGCCGAGAGTAATTTCAGCTTCGCCCGGTTCTATGAGCGGCGCGTGAGGCGCATTTTCCCGGCACTTTTCTTCGTTCTCGCCTGCTGCACCGCTGCCACCCTGCTGCTGTTGCCACCGGGGTTGCTCGTCAATTATGGCAAGAGCCTCGCCGCGGTCACCTTGTTCGTAGGCAATATCTTTTTCTATTGGACTGCGCCGGGCGACGGCTATTTCGAGACCCGGTCCGTGGTGCAGCCCCTTCTGCATGCCTGGAGTCTTTCGGTCGAAGAACAATTCTATCTGCTGCTACCGATCGGCCTGGTTTTGATCCATCGCTTGGCCCGGCGTGCCTTGAAACCGGTGCTGATCGTTGGGGCGGCTATCTCGTTCGGCCTGGCGCTATGGTGCGAGCCTGTCGCTGCATTCTATTTGCTGCCGTCACGGGCGTGGGAACTGCTCTTCGGTTCCCTGCTGGCCGTGGGGGTGTTCCCGGCGCTGCGCAATCGCGTCCTGCGCGAGATCACATCATTGGCGGGCATTTCGCTTATCGCCGCTGCCGTCGCCTACTTCGACAGAGATACGGTCTATTCCTTTCCCTATGCCCTCGCCCCTTGCCTGGGCGCAACACTGATCATCCATGCCAGCGACGCCGGTCCGTCCTGGGTGCAGCGCACGCTTTCCCTCCCACCGCTCGTCTTCATCGGCGCCATTTCCTATTCCCTTTATCTGTGGCACTGGCCGCTGATTTTTTTCGCCAAGTACTACGAGATCCTGGGCCTGAACTGGCAAGAAAGAGCCGGTATCCTGCTGGCCACCCTGGTCATGGCGGTCATCTCGTTTTACTGGATCGAGATGCCATTTCGCCAGCCGGGCGACACCTGGCCGCGCCGGCGCATCTTTCGCTGGAGCGGCGTAGCAATCGGTACTGCCCTGGCCTGTGGTCTCGCCCTTGTCGTGCTTCGCGGCATTCCGCAGCGCTTCGATGCCGAGACCCGCGCGATCATCGCCGCCAATGAAATCTACAGGGCCCAACAGGGCACCGGGACGGGCTGCGGCCATTGGCATGACGACATCAAAGATTTCGCCCATGCGGCACGCTGCGCGTTCGGAGCGGACAAGCCCCGCAAGATCCTGTTTTGGGGCGATTCACACCTGGAGGTGCTGCAAAAATCCATCGCACGGCTTTACGACCAAGGCCAAACCGGGGGACGGGGTGTACTGCTCGCCGTCACCCCTGCCTGCACCCCGACACAAAAAATCGTGCTCGTTCGCCCCAACACCAATTGCGGCAAGGCCGCACATTTCATCATGTTGCGGGCGGAGCAGAGCGACGTCGACACGGTCTTTTTCTTATTCTCGACCTGGTGGGCGGCTCATCCTCACGCCGCCTTCTGTGTCATGGCCGACGATGCCTGCCAGCGCAGCGTACCGTCATCGGCGGAAGGCTCGCGTCTCGTTTTGAGCGAACTCGCGGAAACCATCGCGACGCTGAGATCTCAGGGTAAGGCGGTTATCGTCTCCCTGCCCTTTCCTCTCTATAACCGCAGCATCCCCGACCTTGAGATCCACAACGCGATGTTTGCCGATACCCTGCAGCCAGGCCGCTATGATACTGAAGGCTTTCGTGAACAGTTCCGCCAGGCCGTGCTCGCCGGGGGCGGCATCGTCTTCGATCCGCGTCAGGTTCTGTGCCCGGGCAATGAATGCCTGTATCAGGTCGGAGGCATTTCCCTCTACCGCGACGACAATCACCTGGCCGACGGCCAGACAGGAATTCTCGAACCGTCCCTGGCGGCAGCACTCAGCGCAGCCGCGCCCGTTTCTGCACCAGGATCAACGACTGTCTCGCCCCAGAGCGCCTCGCCTTAGCGAGGCGTGACGCTGATCCCGATCGTCCTGGTCAGGTGTGCAGCCGGTCCGCCACTTTTGCTACAAATTCAGATACTTGCCTGCCGTTTTAATGCTCCTTGGCAGATGCTATATTAGGAACAGATCGGGACTCATCAGTTTGCGGATTCGGACATGAAACGGACGAAAACGGTGTTCATGAAATCGACGGCGCTATCCTTGTCGGCAGCGCTTGCATTGGCCGGCTGCGTCAGCCAGCCGATGGGACCACGGGTTGCGGTCATGCCGGCCCCCAACAAGCCATTCGAAGTCTTCCAGCAGGACCAGATGGTCTGCGAGCAATGGGCGGGCCAGCAAGTGAATGGCGAAGCCCAGGACGCTAATAACAGTGCCGTCGGCACGGCGGTCATCGGCACGTTACTCGGCGCCGGGTTGGGTGCTGCCATCGGCGGGGGCGGCGGCGCGGCTATCGGTGCTGCTTCCGGCGCGCTCGGCGGGACCGTGGTTGGCGCCGGACCCTCCGGTGCCGCGCAATACGATATTCAGCAGCGCTACGACATTGCCTATTCGCAATGCATGTATTCGAAAGGCAATCAGGTGCCGGGTTACAGCAGCAGCAACGCGCCGCCGCCGCCCCCGCCGCCGGCAGGGTGAACCGGCGCTAACTACGCAGAACTGGGTTACGCCGCGGCTTTCGGGTCGCAATCCGGCGCTATGCTGGCGCGGCTCTATCACGTGCGAGGATTGCGATGCTGAAGCTCTACTATTCTCCCGGCGCCTGCTCTCTCACCGCACACATCGCGCTGGAGGAGATCGGCATTCCCTATGAAAAGGAGCTGATCCGTGCCGGCTCCGGCGAGGGCACCGGCTCCGAACGTTGGCGCAAAATCAATCCCAAGGGCTATGTGCCCGCCTTGCTGGGCGTGCCGGGCAGGATGGGCGGCGCCGAGAATCTCCTGACGGAGGCGAACGCCATCCTGGTCTATCTCGCGCGTAAATACCCTGAAGCCCACCTGCTGCCGCCAACGCCGGAAGGCGAGGCCCGTTGCCTTGAATGGCTGGGATTCCTCTCCGGCACCGTCCATGGCTATGACGTTGCCCAGTTCTGGCGCCCGGTCCGTTTCGTGGACAATGAGCGCGACTATCTGCCCGTGCAGGAGAAAGGCCGCAAATCGCTCGCCCGCGATGCTGCCTATATCGAAGGTTTACTCGCCGATGGCCGCGACTGGGCCGTTCCCGGGCACTATTCCATCGCCGACAGCTATCTGATCACAATCTATCGCTGGGCCTTCCAAATCCTGAAGGACCTCGCTCCCTACCCTGCCTGGACGGCGCATACCAAGCGCATGCTGGCGCGGCCTGCGGTTGCTCGTGCCTTCGCCGACGAGGGAATCGAGCTCTACCGCGCAGCGTAAGCATTCCGGGGAATCAAGGTGACACCAGCCGAACTCGAACTGCGCCGGAATGCCCGAAAGGTTTTGAGCCATCACCGCGGGGCCGATCCGGCCGCCAGCATGGCCGAGATGGCGCGGTCATCGTATGGCAGCCTGCCGACCGACTTTTACGGCGATGGCGGCGCGGTTGCCTCCCTCGAACAGCGCGTGGCGAAACTGCTCGCCAAGCCGCGCGCCTTGTTCTTCTTCAAGGGCGTGCTCGCCCAGCTCTGCGTGCTGCGCGCCTATGCCGATGAGCGGGCCTCGAAGCTGGTGGCACTTCATCCGCTGAGCCATATCGATTACGACGAGGCCAATGCGATCGAGCATCTGCATGGCCTCATGCCCTTGCGGCTGGGCCGCGTGGCCCCGTTCACGGCAAAGGACCTCGAGCAGACAACTGAAAAGCTGGCCTGCGCAGTCGTCGAGCTTCCCTTGCGGCGCGCCGGCTATCTGCTGCCAGAATGGGAGGAGCTTGTCGCCATCTCGGCCTGGTGCCGCGGGCATGGCGTGCCCCTGCATCTTGACGGCGCTCGGCTGTGGGAAGCCGCCGCCGGCTATGGCCGCGCTCTGTCTGAACTGACCGCGCTGGCCGAGAGCGTCTACGTATCGTTCTACAAGGGGCTCGGTGGGATCGCAGGCTGCGTGGTAACCGGTGAGGAATCGTTCATCGAGAAGCTGAAGGTCTGGAAGACTCGCCATGGCGGGAACGTCTTTTCCTCTTACCCTTTTGCCGTCGCGGCCCATATGGGACTCGATCGCTATCTCGAGAAATTTCCCAGCTATGTCGATCGCGCCCGCAAGCTTGCCAGCCGGGTGGCGGGAATTCCCGGACTCCAGATCTATCCCGCCCGCCCTGATGTAAATGCCTTCCATATCCTGATCTCGGGGCGCCCGGACCGGCTGGCGGCAACCCATCGCGCGTTCAGTGCTGAGACATCGACCTGGCTGTTCAATGGCTTCACCGAAGCCCCGCTGCCGCAGCATTCGATTGCCGAGATCGTTATCGGCGATACCAACGAATCCTATACGGATGACGAGGCGGTCGAATGGATATCGGCGTTTATGCGCCGATGCGCCCAGGAGGGGTAAGCAGCAGAGGTGCTATTGGCTGCCGCAGGGCCAGAGATCGCTGACCGCGTCGGCGATGCCGTCGGCCGCGTCTTCATTCGCCAGTTCGGGATGCTTGAGCAGCCACCGCAGCACGGCCATCTGGGTCTGCTGGCGCACCTGCTTGACCGGGATGCAATTGCCGCCCCAAAGGAAAGCCATGCTGACCTGGGTGGTGCCGAAATCCTGGCCGCATTGGGTCGAGCTGGTCTGGCAGTGATGCAGCAGCTCGCCCACGGTGATAAAATCCTGTGCCTTCGCAGGTACGCCTGCGAGCACCATCAAAACAACGACAATCGTGGCAAAACCCGCCCGCATCAAGTGCCGCCCCTCGCAATGAAACCGGGGCGACAATAGCACCCTGCCCGGCAATTGCGAGAGGCGGCGAGGCTTACTGCAGGCGCAGCCGCTTTGCCGGACGCCGCCGGCGAGCCTGGTCGATCAGGGCCTGCAACTCCTCGAGGCTGACGCCATCGCGCTTCAGCAATAGATGCAGGATGGGGTCGTTCAGCAGTTCGCTCAGTTTCGGTTCGCGATGAAGCTGGCACATGCTTGTCTCCCCTGCACGCCGTTGCGATGGAGCGGACTCTGGCGCCGGAGTGCGGCACGCACGGGACGACAATGCGGCAATTTCGCGATTGGCATTAATCCTTCGTCATGGACGCCGCCGCCGGCAACTCTAAAATGCCACCTAGTCCATCGGGGGAATCCACCGGTCCATGACCTTTCGCGTCGATCCCAGCCGCCTCGACCTTGCGCGCGAGTTCAAGGCGAATATCTACGGCCCTCATAGCGGCGATCTGCAGCGGATTCTGAATCTGTTCCGCAGCGAGCCGCAGGACGGCCAATACGTCCTGATTCGTGAAGCCAAGGGCGGACCCTGGGCTCTGGCGCAATACGATCCCACGCCGGGCGTGCTGCCGCGGCGTGTCGGCCCGGTCTTTGCCACGGTGGAAGAAGCCGAATGGGCAGTTTTCAAGCTGCGCTGGAAGAAATCCACCGGGCAGGACCTGGCGGTGGAGTAACGGCATGCTCCAGATCATCGGATATGGTGACCGTCTGTCGGTGCGGCCGGGCGAGACGATCGAGTTCAAGGTGAGTTGCGAAGCGGGCGCGCAATCCTATCAGGCTGAAATCCTGCGGCTGATCTGCGGCGACGACCGGCCAGAAGGTCCCGGCTTCAAGGCACGGCCGGTGAACGGCGCCATCGCCGGCCGTTACCCCGGCCGCCGCCAGCCTATTGAGGTCGGCTCCTATATTCGTGTTGCCGGCGCCGCCGCGCTCGACGACATGGCGAGCGTCGCCATCACCGCGAATATTTGGCCGACGACACCGGCTAAGGGCGAGCAATTGCTGATCGGGCGGCGCGACGGCACCTCTGGGTTTGCGCTCGTGGTCGGGCGAGCGGGCGATCTAGCTCTGCGCCTTGGTGAAAGCCTGATTGCCACCGGCAAGCCACTGCGCCGGCGGCAATGGTATCGCATCGAGGCGCGTTATGATTCCGCCAGCGGCGCAGTGACGCTGAGCCAGACACCCCTCGCCCTCATGGCGCGCGATGACAGTGCCGCGAGCGTTACGGGCAAGGCGCGGATGACGGCTCCCCCGCCGGCTACGCCTCTCATCATCGGCCGCGGTTATAACGGCAAGATCGAGGCGCCGCGCCTCAACGATCCGACCGGGGGGCTGATCGCCGCATGGGATTTCGCCGAAGGCATCGGCACCACACGGGTAACCGACCGTTCGGCGAATGCGCTGCATGGCGAAACCGTGAACTTGCCGGCCCGCGGCATGGTGGGTGCAGGATGGAACGGCCAGGCCTTCCATTGGCGCGAGCGGCCCGATCTCTATGGCGCCATTCACTTCCACGATGACGATCTCTATGACTGCCGCTGGCAGACGGATTTCGCCTGGAAAATTCCCGCCGACCTGCCCAGCGGCTTCTATGCCGCCCATGTCACCTGCGCACCGGGCGAGGAAACCGGCGAGGATTACATTCCCTTCTTCGTCTGTCCGCCGAAAGGCAGGGCAGCCGCGCCAGTCGCCTTCATCGCCTCCACCGCCACCTTCATGGCCTATGCGAACAGCCACCACGGTTATGAGGACCCCATCGCCGAGCTGACCTATGGCTCGCTGCTGAAATTCACGCCGTCCGATCTGTTCCTGCGCCAACGGCGCGATCTTGGCGTTTCCACCTATGACGTGCATCGCGATGGCAGCGGTTCCTGTTACAGCTCAAGGCTGCGGCCTTTGCTGACCTCGCGCGCCAAGGGCCGAATCTGGAACTACGGCGCCGATTTCCACATCGTCGATTGGCTCGCCGGCATCGGCCAGGATTGCGACATCATCACCGATGAAGACATCCACCGCGAAGGCCTGGATCTGCTGAAGCCCTATCGCTGCATCATCGCCGGCAGCCACCCCGAATATCACTCGGCTGCCATGCTGGATGCATTCGATTCCTATCTCGCCGGGGGCGGACGGTTTATGTATCTCGGCGGCAACGGCTTCTACTGGCGCACCGCCTTCCATCCGGAACTGCCCGGCGTGATCGAGGTGCGGCGCACCGAAGGCACGCGCACCTGGCAAGCGCATCCGGCGGAGTTGCATCTGAGCTTCACCGGTGAACCGGGCGGGCTGTGGCGCAGCAGCGGCCGGCCCCCGCAAAGGCTGGTGGGTGTCGGTTTTGCTTCCGAAGGCTTCGATGCCAATTCCTATTTCCTGCGCACGGCCGACAGCTTCGATCCGCGGGCGCGCTTCATCTTCGAAGGCGTAGGCAAGGATGAACGCATCGGCGATTTCGGCTCGCTGGGCGGTGCGGCGGGGTTCGAGCTCGACATCGCCGATGCGGCGCTGGGCACCCCGCCCCACGCGCTGACCCTGGCCCGCTCCGTGGAGCACAGCAATGTCTATGCCTTGACGCCGGAGGAACTGATCTCGGCCCAGCCCGCCACCGACGGCATCGAGAATCCGAAAGTCCGCGCCGATATGGTGTTCTTCGAGGCGCCCAGGGGCGGAGCCGTCTTCAGCACCGGCTCCATCACCTGGGCGACCGCCCTGGCCCATAACGGCTACGACAACAATGTCGCGCGCATCACCGGCAATGTGCTGAAGCGCTTCATCGATCCGAAGCCGATCGAATAGCTAACGGCGCGGCAGAGCCTTCGGGTTGCTGACGGCAAGCCGCGCCAGCACGTCGGCAGCGAGACGGTTGCGCAGAGCCGTGTCGACGTCGTGCTGACCGTGCCGTATCGCGGCGGCCAATTTCTTGGATTCATCCGCCGCCGGCGTGCGCGCGGCCAGTTCGCGCCCGGCGATGGCAATGGCATTGGCGATCATGCGCGCCTCGTAGCGCCGTGCCTCTGGCAGCTGCACCAGCAATTCTTCGCTCAGCAAGCGCCGTGCCTCGGCCAGTAGCGCGGCGCCATCGGGCCGCTCAGTGCGCGCAACTGCCGCCGGTTTCGGCCAGGGACCCGGCGCGATCAGCTCGATCATCGTCAGTTCGAGCTCGGGCAGGACGCGTCCGGTGAGGGCCAGTTCCAGCGAGCGCTGCTGGCCGGTTAAATGCCGGTCGGCCTGCTGCAGGGCGATGATGGCCCAGCGCAGATGCGCCATGATCTCCCAGAAATGCACGGCCTTCGCGTCGATCTTGCGTCCGCCCGCCGCCTCATAGCCGCGATAGAAATCCTCGCGCCGGGCAATCCCGCCGGCTTCCAGCGCGTCCTCGCCGTAGCGCCAGCATTTGGCGCAGAACCAGCCGATATCCGTCATGGGATCACCCCAGCAGGCAAATTCCCAATCGAGGACCGCAGTCAGGCCCTTGCCGTCGACCATGTAATTCCCGCTGCGAAAATCCTGGTGGATGAGCGTGATTTCCGAGGCTGCCGGCAGGTGACGTTCCGCCCAGCGCAAGGCCCATTCCAGCGCCGGATATCCCTCGGGGCGGTGGTCGAGGTCGCCGCGCAGCATGGCAATCTGATCCAGTGCAGGGCCTTGTTTGGGTAGCGGCAGGAAATCGAGACCACCTGAACCGGGCCCGCCGGGCTTGATCGTGTGGATGCGGGCGAGTTCGCCGCCGAGGCGCTCAGCCAGCTTCACCCGGTCGCCGCCAATGCTCTTGTCCCTCACCACCCGATAGCCGGGTGCCACACCGCCCGCCCGGCGCATCAGATAGAAAACCTGGCCCAACACCGCGGGATCGCGGCAGAGCCACAGCGGCTCCGGCGCGCTGACCCCGGCGGCAAAGGCAGCCTGCAATATCGCGAACTCCTCGGCCCGGCCATGGCTGACGGCAACGCGCGAGGGCGCATCGGTGCGCAGCACCATGTCCTGCCGGTTGCCCTCGAGTTCGGCGGCAACGAGCCAATTCTCCTGGATCGCCCCGCCCGATAGTGGCGAGGCCTCGAGCGAGGTGACCTCGCGTCCACTCGCCTTTGCAATGAATGCCGCCAGCCGCTCGCGGGCGCCAGCATCGTCCAACTGCAGCTTCATGCTAGGACCAGAACTCCTGCCCTTCGGCCAGGAACGCGGTGGCGAGCACCATCTTATGGACTTCCG
>Ga0207146_10070_pt1 | contig 24992 bp, 35 predicted proteins | sample Alteio_BWMinHeat_36_FD_153539 | JGI IMG/M metagenome (GOLD analysis project Ga0207146, IMG submission 153539) | Enriched cells from forest soil in Barre Woods Harvard Forest LTER site, Petersham, Massachusetts, United States -... | ecosystem: Environmental > Terrestrial > Soil > Temperate forest >...
GCGCCCTCGCCTTACGAAACGAGATTGACATGATCCGTTTAAGCGCAGGGCAAATTGAGAACGATTCGCATTCTTTCGCCTATAGGACTTATCGCCATCATTTTTGTTAGGGACCACGTCCACTCCCGCGCCAAGGAGGCTGGCGGCGGTTCAGGCACCGTCTCGGTTACAGGCAGCAGTAGCGGCCCTCCGCAGCCCACACAGCAACACTGCTCCTGAACGGCCCGGTGGTTGGTGCAAATTGGTCCTGAACAGGATTCGCGAATCGCAGTGGTTCAAAGTCACCGATCGGTTTCCAAAGGGCCGACGATTATGGAAACGATTCTGATCGTCGAGGATGATCAAAGCACTCAGAAGGCACTGAAACGGCTTTTTGAGTCCGAGGGATATGCCGTTCAGATCAGGGGTGATGGCAAGTCGGCGCTGCAGGCCTTCCACACCGCCGCTCCCACGGCTATTATCCTCGACCTGCGTTTGCCGATTGTATCCGGCAAGGACGTCTGTCGTGAGATTAGGCAACAATCATCTGAACAGCCCATCATTGTTCTTAGTGCGTCGGCGGAGGAAGAGGATAAGGTCGTGCTATTGGAACTGGGGGCGGATGATTATGTGACGAAACCCTTCAGCCCCAGAGAAGTGCTGGCTCGAGTGCGAACCGCAATCCGGCATACCCGAAGATCGGACATCCCCGCCACTGCGGAATTCGGGGAAGTTTGGGTTGACTTCGCCAGGATGGAAGCGACATTCGACGATCAACCCGTTCGACTCACGGCGCACGAATTCAAGATGCTCAAATTGTTCGTGCAAAATGCAGGACGAGTCATTTCACGCGGCGAAATCCTCAGCGAGGTATTCGGCTACGAAGGCGATCCTCATACACGCACTGTCGACACCCACATTCTCAGGCTGAGGCAGAAGCTGGAAAAGGACCCTAACCGTCCGGTACATATTCGCACATTGCGTGGGGCGGTGCGTTAGCGCTGGATGGGATAAGGGATCTCAGTGATACGGTTATTGAGACTGTCGGCTACATATAGTGAGAAGCCGTCCCGGCTCAAGCCTACTCCGGTCGGGCCGATCACCAACGCTGCCGGGTCGGAGCGCTCGACGAACCCGGAGCCAATTACGGTCATCGCTTTGACAAAGGGAGGAGCCGACTTTGAGAGAGTGAGATCGACTCGAACCACCGTGCCTTGATTCACGATGCTCCCGCCACCTGCGACGGTGCCGTTCAGCACATGGAAATTAGATGAAATCCATATACACAGAAATGGTTCCTTGGAAACCTTTTCACTTTTTTAGTATCGCGGTAACAGCCTCATATCCCAGCAACGAATCATCGCTAGTCTCAAAAGCTCCCTCAGCCGCTCCCTTTATCGCCTAGTGAGCGGATTCACACGACCAGATCATTGTCCCGCGCCGTGGCGTGGAATCGCAGGGCGTTCCTTCAGCGTCGCCTGAATCTGGCGGCGTTGCTCAGCGCTCAGCGCCGTGAACTGGAAGCCGTACTCTGTTCCCAGTGCACGAACAACTTTTGCCGGGATCATTTGTTTGTCGCAGTCCGGCAAAGGAATTTCGAGCGTTACGGATTCGCTCAGTATCAGAGCTTCAGCAACGAATGCCCCCACACCACTTTCGCTGAGATCACGCGACCACCCCTGCAGGCCAAGTTTCTTGCCGTCACGCTGGAGACGAATCCAAATCCTCGTCTCGAACACGTGCCTGGGTGAGATCCGATCCGCCGAACCCGGTACGTCGTCAGAAGAGGGAGTTGTCATTTGTCGAGATCGTCCTCCGCGCACCACAGGCGGATCAGGAAGAATACCAGAGAGCGTTTGCGCTGAGCCGGGCCGGGAATAACGCACGGGACTGCTGGCGACGCAGAAACAGTTGGGAGTCACTGAACTCGACCTGCGCTGGAGCGCATCCGCTCTACGTGGCAAAGCACATTCTGCGATTGCGAGAGCCGGGTGCATCGTTACGGGACGCAAGTCCACCCTGAAACTGATACAGTCCCTCCCTCCGGATGCAGAAATGGCTTCGCAGAACACAAGTTGCTTTCCGCTTTGCCCCGGCCATCGGCCGGGCCCCACGCTGTTGAAAAACTCCTTCTCCCGAAATTCGCAAAAAATAAACGCGTCAGGATACATTGACGGTCAAGGTCAACGGTATCCTCCACTCGAACCTTGGCTTTAATTTGACCGCGCTGCTTGGGTTTTGATGACGCTGACACTCGTTGTTTCGATCGTTAGCGCTACATTGCCATTACACCAACTATGGGGGTTCGAGAAGAAGGTCTTTTGCAAGAAGTGAAAGTTCCGCTGTTCCGCTGGATCAACATGAATAGCACTGCTCTATGCGGCAACCCGTTCTGGGAAGCAAAGCGAGGGCTGTAGGTCGAGTTTGTCTACTGCCGGCTTCACATTGATGTGGAATGACGCTCGGTCTCGTGCGAGCTTCGGGCCAATCACAGTGGTCAACCTCTCAACGGTGGTGCTCAAGTCTTTGGCGTTCATCTGCTGCAATTCAATCGCAATTGTGATGTCGAACGACACACTATCCCATTCTTGAAAGTGTTGTGCCCTATGAGCCAGCAAACTACCGCCGAGCATCCGAGCCAGGCTTACGAGTGAGCGGCTTTTGCACGCTGCGCATTCGTCACCTCGATTGCTGCTGATGACCTCGCAATCCAGGCAGAAGACGGCATTCCAGAGAGGGAGAACTCCTGCGTCCAGATGGTTCCTTGTTCCGGCGAACATATACACCAACCCTGTCGCTGAGATGTGGGCAGTTATGCTCAATAAGAATACAGCGTCATACCCAATGCGCAAACTGTCAAAACCGTCAGCCAGGTGGTTGGCGGATTGTTGCTCAAGCGCGGAAACTATTGTCCGCAAAAAGCAAGAAGTGTTCGATTAACTCGCAACAGCTTGCCTTTCGGCCCGTAATAGATGAAGCCAGAGTTCTTGAACCTCTTCATGAAAAAGCAAACGCGCGACCGCGTGGTCCCTACCATTTCTGCCAGCATCTCATGACTGACCTTCGCAATTGTTGTCTCGCGCGCTCCACGCCTATCAAAATGGGCCATTCGGAGGAGAACATGGGCCAGTCTTTTCTCGCTGGAATTACAGCGTTGGTCAACTAAATCCTGCTGATATCTGATATTCCTGGCCAAGACATACGCCCAGAAGATGTTTGCCAGTTTCACTTGCCGTGTCAGTGCGAGCATCATGGCCTTCTTCTCAATTCGCAGGAGGCTACAGTCTGTCATTGCGCTGGCAGACGCTGTCCGGGAAGACTGGCCAGCGATGGAATCTTTGCCAACAAAGTCTCCATCACTCAATATGTCGAGGATCGCTTCTCTCCCAGCTTGGGATCTGACTCCGAGTTTCACCTTTCCTTTTTGAATTACAAACAAGGCATCAGCTGCATCCCCCTGAGCATAAATGGCCTGTCCCTTCCTGAGTGACATCATGCTCCTACCGTCGCCGACGGTTGAGAGAAAGGTCATCGGACTGAAAGCACGTCCTTGCTTGGTCATTATGGGTCGGCGATCCTTTAATCAGGCCGTCTTCAATTTGAGCACGCGGACGGATGATAGCGATGCTCAATATTGCACATAATTGCACATACTTGCCTCGCTTCAAGCGGCTTTGAGACGTGATTACTATTGAAACATCACCTCTCTCCGGGATACCCAATCAATTTCCCGGAGTTCTCCCGCACGCCATCGCGATGTCCGGGTTGTCCCGCGTGCGAACCGAACTTTTTCAACTGCTCGTGCTCCCATCCCTTGCGCCAGATCCAGTACATGCGAAACGCCAGTCGCCGCGCCATGGCGACCTTGGCGATTTTCCGTCCCCGCCGCATCGCCAGGTGGAAGTACTTGTTACACCATTCCTGGTCGCTGCGCACCGTAACTTGAGCCGCTTCTTGCAGCGCAGTCCCCCGTTGAGCGCCACCGCTTGCAGTTGGTTCATGATTCGCGTCCGCGCCTGGACCATTCGGTGACGATGCCACAGCAGTTGCCGCAGATCTCGATTCTCCCAGCTCGGTACCCAGATTTGCCGAAAGCGATCTTCGAGCATCAATGGCAGAATCAGCTGCGCATTCTGGCGATCCGTCTGCTGCTTGCGCACTCGCTTTGTGCTAATCTCGGCGGCATCCCCGATCCACAGCTCAAACTGCAGTTCCGAGAGTAGTCATGCCCACTCGCCTCCATCCCCACGCACACCCTCAGTCCTTGCGCCCCGAGATCGCGATCAAGGTCTTCGGCTTCCTCACGGTGCTCCAATCGACGCTCTTGGAACGCCCCAGTGTTCTTGGGGCTTGCACCACCAAACTCTAATCGGGCGTGGGAGCCGACACTGTTATGGAATCAATTCCACCAACGACTCTGGCAACTCTCAGGCTCGAAAATCACTCCGCTCTTGCTTGGTTAGCGGGTTGAGAAGTTGCTAATTTGCATGCGGGGCCGGAGGCCCTAATAGGACAGTTAGTCCAAACGCCTGTTTGCAGAAAGAGAAAAAGTGAGTTGAGCAATATTGTACAGTTTACTGAACCCTACGGTGTTGACAATGGATTCTTAAAGGTGACCTTATGCCCCCCTCGGTTGGTAAGGCGCAGCAGACCGCGGTTCTTCTTTGCATCGACGACAGCCCCGACCTGCTGGAATGCGAAAAGGAATTCCTCGAAACCTTCGGCTACACTGTCTTGACCGCACCCAGTGGTAGCAAAGGACTGGAACTCGCTACTATCCATGCGGTGGACGTTGTGATCGTCGACTATTTCATGCCCGAAATGAACGGCCACGAGTTTGCAGTCGAAATGAGACGGCTTAGCCCGCAAGCGCCAATCATTATGCTCTCTGGGACAGTGGATGTTCCCAAGCAGGCATTGAAACTGGTGGACGCTTTTATAGCCAAGGATTGTCTATCGAGCGAGTTGTTACCTGTGATCGCACGATTGCACGGGAGCGAATGTTATCTCTCTCTCATTTGACGCATGACGCGTTTGGGAAACGGGTCAAACTGCGCGTGAAGTGTTGGTGAAAAAATCGCGATTTCACCGGCGTCAACGCGGAATTGACCCGGCAGAAGCTAGACCACGCAAGGCTCATGCACGCCTCGTGAACTGCGACCTTGCGGCTGTGGGCGTTGTTTCTGCGGGCGTAGCGGCGAAGGTGCCTCCTGACACTCAGGTTGAGCCGTTCTATTTTTTGGCTGCTCTGATCTTCGCCCAGCGTGACCGCTGAGCAGCAACAATCCTTTTCCTGCCTGGGTGGATAGTTTGCGTCGTGGTGCCTTGGCCCGCGTCGTCTTTTTCGCTCGGCCTTCGAGCAGATGCAATACCTGATTCAATTTTGAAATCTCTTCCCTGATTTGCTTGGTGATGGATTCCAGACTCATTGCTTGCCCGCCTCGGGTTCGCAGTTGCGACCGGAAAGGATGGCATGCAGTTCGGACCTCCGGACGCATTTCAGCTTGTCAGATTGGGTTTCGGCCTGATTACAACAACGCCTTCCAGTCCCCCGCCATAACCCGTCGCGATGTGGTCAATAGTGCACAGAAGATTTTTAGCTCCGACCCTACTCTGTTTGTTGATTCTGTTTGACCTTGGTTTAGAACCTGGGGACCAAGTAGCTCGGGAAGCGTCCCACCCCGGAATGTCTTCCCGAGCTTTTTCGTGCCGTTAGAAATCAGGATTGTGTGTCGAAACACTTTGAGCGGTGGAAACAGTTAGCAACCTTGACCTCCAGGGAACAGGATCCTGCGAAGTTGACGGAACTCGCAACCGAAATGAATCTCGTTCTGACCCAGAAAACACCATACCTTGACCTTCCCCTGCGCAAGCCTTCGGGGCGTGCATCGTTGGCCCGGAAGTGGAGCTTTGATTCACGAACCGATCAAAGATGTCCAAATTCCTTTTTGAAAGGAGGTACGTGATTCGGCTAAGGTTGGAGATGTACCCTAAGGCCGCTGCTTGGATAGAGCGGCCATTTACTTCACGGTCAAAGCGATCCGATCAAGATTCGACTTGATGACGGCAGCGGAGCCTTGTTCACTTCGCAGAAGGGGCAGCATGATCGCGTGAACAGGTACATCGGATCTTCAAAGGCATCACAGAGCGTGCGGGTGTACCGAAGGGCAAACGGTCCGTGCATATTTTGAAGCATAGCCGGGCCAGTCATCTGGTCGACGCGAGCTTAGCTCTGATCATCCCTTGCCGATTGGGCTCAATTCGAATAGCTCGCATGCGCATCGAGTTGGACTATTTATTCGTCTTTGCCGCCCGAGGCGCTCCCGAAGCTGAAGAACTTGTTCGGTTCGGTTTGCGCGAGGGACCTCCAGATCAGCATCCCGGACAAGGCACAGCGAACCGGCGTTTTGCCTTTTCGAATGCCATGATGGAGTTCCTCTGGGTGAGCGCTGCACAAGAGGCTCAAAGCGAAGACCCGCGGCGCACACTGCTTTGAGAGAAGTGGTCAGCTCGGGAAGGTGAGTTCTCTCCCTTCGGAGTTACAGCGTCAAAAACTCACGCCACATTCCGGAATCGACGTTCAGGGGTTCACTTGGGTGTCAATCGAGATTGAAGCGGGCAAGTACGGAAAGACCTAGTAGCATCCTACTATTCTCCAACACCCGCACCGGGTACCGCAAGTCACTCCCCTCCTATACAATTAGTCCGCATTACAATACCCGAGGGGGTAACAATGTCAAATCTACGGAATGCGCTCCAGCAGATACGTGAAGAGCATCAGCACGCAGAGTTACGAGTAGAGAAGTTAGACGAGGTGATCCGACGCTTGGTTGGGCTAAACGCTTCGGCATCCGCAGGTAATGGCGCTCGTCGGAGCCGCACCATGTCTGTCTCGGCTCGCAGGCGGATCAGCCTCGCACAGAAAGCGCGATGGGCAAGAGTGAGGGCGGGGAATGTGGTTTCAATTGCAGCGAAGCGGGGCAAGCACACGATCTCAGCGGCAGGCAGGAAAAGAATCGCAGCCGCGCAGCGGGCACGGTGGGCGAAGGTACGCGCTGCGAACAAGAAGGCGGCTTAGCAGCTTGGGGGCCTGCTGTGAGTTATGCGGCAGGCTTTCCGTCTTGGTCTCATTCAGAAAATCTGTCCTGAGAAACAACACCTCGCAACTGTGGCTCGAGCGACCTCCGCGCATCGAGAGTTAACCACGTTTATTGAAACGATACAGCTTGCACAAGCTGGCTTCCCACTCCCTCCGCGGACGTTTTGGGGTGTGCCGGTCCAACCGAACCTCAATTTACAGCGGAAAACCGATGCGACGTAGCAGGTCGTCGAAACGCGGATCCCCGCGCAGCGGGTCGAGTCGGGGATCCACCCCGACGAAGGGCATTCAATCAGAACGATCTCGATAAGCCTTCTCAAGCCAGGTGAAGGCTTGTTCCTTTTCTCCGAGGCTTGCGTAAACGCAAGACACATTGAACCCGCAAACCGCTGACGCACCTGAGCCTCGATACTCGTGAGAAGGGCCGTTGCTTTGTTCTTATTGCCGGCCAACGCATATGCGGAGGCGATTTGGGCCAGGACCACAGGGTTCCGCGCGATTCTCAGAGCTCGGTGTGCGCTTCTTCGTGGCGGCCCAACTCACCGTACGACAATGCCGCGAATGACCACTTACTTGTTCAGCAGTGCCGGCCAGTTGAGCAGCAAGCTGATTGAGCTGGACTCGGCCCGCGCCGGGGTCACTGCGAGGACGCGCTGGCCGTCGGCGGTCACATCGAATAAAGGCGCTGCCGTGTCCAGGAGATTCACCTGGAAGAGAGGGCGCAGAGATTTCACCCGCAAAGCCTGAGCGCTCAAATTCAATTCCGCTTTCATCAGCTGGTTACCAGTGCTGAGAAAGAAAAGATCGCCCTTCTTGTCCCAGCGAACGAGCCATCCCCCGCCGTGTGAAATTTGGTACTTTCCACCCGGTCCCGGAAACGGAACTACGTACACTTCCGGCTGGCCGGTCTCGTCGGAAAAATAGGCTAACCAGTGACCGTCCGGCGAAAAATTTCCATCATACTGATTACCGGTAGCAACCGGAGCCGGCTCAAAGGGCTTCCTGTCACCGAACAGAGGAAGACACCAGTTCGCCATGCCGCCCTGATTGATGTTGAAGGCGTCGTAGGACAAGTAACGGCCATCCGGCGACCAATCCACAACGCGCGAGGACCTAATCTCCGGGCCTAGTGTCAGCACCGTCTCTTCGGCGCCAGACCCATCCGACGGTTTGCGCACGATGCCGACTTTATCGCCAGATCTCAGGCCGTACGCGATGTAATTTCCATTGGGTGACCACACGCTCCAACCCTTTCTGCCCGGACCGAATGTCATCCGCGTGCTGACCCCGCCGGCTGCGGGAAGCGACCACAAATCCATCGACTCCGCATTCTGGGGGTCGGCCGCCATGAATAGAATCTGTTTGCCATCCGGAGCAATTTTTGGGGAGAGGTGAAAAGCAACCTGCCCAACTGTGCCCAGCGGATTTCCGCTCAAATCAAACCATTGCAAGCGCGTTTCGCGCGAGACTGCCTGAAAAGCTAGGACTGACGGGCCAGCGAGCGAATACCAGTCGGCATCCGTCACAGCAGTGGCGGCGCCTGAAAGCTTGCCGGAATTGGGATCAAAAGATTGGGCGAATATTTTCTCGTTCCTGATGAAAAACAGAAATCCGCCAGAATAAGCAGGCTGGCTGGCATCGTCGAGGACGAGCCTAGCCTCCGACGACGTTAGCGACCTGAGTTCGACACGCCTGTGCTGCTTCTTGTCGATGACCACAACCAGAAAGTGTTTCGCGTCAGGCAGCATTGCCGGACTGGACTCGGAGTAATCGTTCGCGCCCAAAGCCGCGACCGCTACAGCCTTGCCGCCGGTTGCAGATACCCGAAAGAGCGGCGAACGTGACGCGGGATTGAAAAGGATGGTGCCGTCAGGTGCCCACGTCGCCGAATCTGGCGAAGAGCTATCGGCCAGTACCTGCAGGTTCCCGCCGCTCAACTCCACAGTCTTCAACTTCCCGCCAGCGAAAAACCCGAGCGAACGGCCGTCTGGCGACCAGAAGGGTGCCGCCGCACCATCCGTGCCCGGAACGGCGGCGGCATCGCTCGCTTTGAGCGAGCGTCTCCACAACTTAATGAAACCATTCTGATCGATTGCCGTGAATGCCAGTTTGGTTTCGTCGGGAGAAACCACCGCGGGACCTGAGCCAAAGCCAAAAGCAAGGAAACGAGTATCGGTTGGAGGAGGAACAAACGCCAATACGGGGCCGGCTCCTGACGAGCGTGGATGAAGGTAAATCCAAAGCGCAAGAGCCACGGCAAAGATCGCAAATCCGCACAACAGCGACCACGCCAGCTTCTCACGGTTCTTGCGTCGGGCGGCGACCGGGATGGGCACACCGGCTTGCGATCCGCCTTCTGCGATCCACTGCAATTGCAGCTTGACATCGTGCACACTCTGAAAGCGCTCGTCAGGATCCTTGGCCACACAGGTTTTCACGACCCGGTCTAGTGCCGGCGGCGACATCGGCTGTACGGTTGAGACGGGGGGAGGATTCCTTTCCAGCACCGCGGCAATCACGCTGGCTGTGGTTTTCCCTTCAAACGCGCGATGCCCGGTCGCCATCTCGTACAGCACCGCACCCAGCGCAAAAATATCGCTGCGCGCATCAGCCTCTTTGCCTTCCACTTGCTCCGGCGACATGTATTGGAACGTCCCCACTACTGTGCCCTGAGCGGTCAACGGGTGACTCGCCGAAGGCCCGGACAAAGTCATGGTCAAACCAGAAGCCGGAGTTTCGTGGGTTGGTATGGCCTTGGCCAGTCCGAAGTCCATGAGCTTCGCGCCAGTCTTGGTCAGCATGATGTTGCCGGGTTTCAGATCGCGATGGATAACTCCGGTCTTGTGGGCTTTCCCCAGGCCCTCGCAGATTTCATTGCCGCATTTTAGCAACTGCTCGGCAGTAAGCGGACCCCTCCGCAAACGGTCGGCAAGGGTTTCGCCTTCCAGGAATTCCATGACCAGGTAATCGACTCCACCCTGGTGGCCGACGTCGAATAGTGTGCAGATATTGGGATGGTTCAGCGAAGAAATGGCACGGGCCTCGCGATCGAAGCGCTGTTTGGCCTCGGGGTTTTCAGACAGATGAGAGGGGAGAATCTTAACGGCGACGGTGCGCTCGAGCCGGGTATCTCGCGCCCGGTACACCTCACCCATGCCGCCGGCACCCAAGGGCGATTGAATTTCATAAGGACCGAGTCTTGCGCCTGAGGTCAGAGCCATCCGTGGGCGTAATTATAACGTCTGAGGCAGGGCCAGAGGATGCGACGACTCTTGGTGGATGGTCGGCAAACAGGAAACTATGTTTTTGGTCGCAAAATCACTTCGCGTTAATACCAAGGGCTTGAGTCTATGAATGCCGGGCAACCCACACAGCGGGAGTAAGGCATGGATGGGGCTGTAGAAACTCTTCAATCAAACAGTAGGTCGCTTCTCTTTAAGGGGTTCCGTGAAATAAGTTTCACACCGCTACCTGTCGAAAATCCACGCATGCCTGCCAACGGCGGCGGACCCCAGCACCTCATATTTGTTGGGGAGAAGTTCGAGTACCGGACCCGTATTGTGCTCGTGGCGTGAGTGTGCCTGCATCGCTTGCGCGGCCTGTGTGCGCTGACTGCCGAGGCTCAGGTTGAACTGACTGACACGCTCGATGTGAGTGCAGTCGTGACAAGTCAGGATGATGTCTTCCACTACCTTGCTGATGGTGTACATGGTTTGATCTTACTCCCTGTTGGTAAATTAGGTGCGGGACGGGACCCAGTTGAGTAGCACAAAATCAGCGGACAACAGGGTTGCGTAAGATTCGGGTGGGCTTTGGGTTTGAGTGCTGAGTAACCAAGAAGATATTTTGTGTGGAGGTTTGAGAGGAACCGCTGCGTGGAGTCGTTGACGAGCCCAAAGCCTTTTTCCTTAATGAATGGGAGGCTTTGGGACCCCTTCCCCAAGTTCCCCGAACCTCCCACTCCTAGCTTGCCTGACTCTTCAGTTTGAGGGCGGCGAGCGAAACCCCCTTAATGAGTGTTGATCTTGCTCCTGATCAGGGGAAACGTCCATGGAGCCAGACTGAAGCCGTATGAATTGGTCTGAAGAATTTCATCGTGGCGAACCCGATGAGAAGGCCGTCAGGATAATGCGTGGGTCTGCCCAGCTTAGCTTAGCTAGGACTTTGCAACGGTGGTCGAGGTTCGGGATGTCCTGACGACGCTCACACTGGTGGGACGGGACGCCAAATGGGTTAGGCAATACTTACGACCTTGTACGGAGGCAATCTCACACTGTTGGATTCCTTCAGCAAACTCGCAGCGCCATGCCTCGCAAGCGCATCGGAAACCTCCCGAGAGACTCTTCCTCCAATGATGGTTATGCTTCCGACGCGAGGAGACTGGCATAAACCTCACCCTGTCTCGCATTCTACCTCTGTGCTTTCTTTCAGGAATGTGCAATTGTGAACAGCGCCACTCCAGATTCGGTGGCAAGCTGGGTAGGCTTGTAGCTGTTTGGCCGACGTTCCGGCCTTGCGCCCGTCTTACCGCTTCAGTCGTAGATACTGTTCTGCACCCTCGGAGGAATCGTAAATTATGGAAGCAGCGAAGGCAGACCCCCAAAAGCCAAGTCCCTTCAGGAACTGGAAGCCACAGGATTGGATCGACCATGCCTCATTCGGCGTAGGGCAAGTTAGCGTGTCTCGCGGAGACAAGCTCGACATTGATTTTGTGAACGGTGGCAGGAAAACGCTACTTAAATCGACGGAATTGAACCGAGCAGTTGCGCCCAGCGCTGGTTTCAAGTTTCCTCGCGACAAAAGCAAAGCTCGCACCGGAGAATTGAAGGTGAAAAGCGGCAACGGTCGCTGAATGAACGAGAGTCAGTTCTCGCGAGCGACAAGCGAATGGATGTGAACAGTGCGCTTCTCTTTCTGGCTGCCTGTCCCTACCTTTGTATGGGTTATAAACTCCGAAACAGCGACACGTTGTCCCTATCGGTTGACGCCGCCGTGACTTTCCCAGGTGACGCCGCTCCGGAATTTTGGGCGGCGGAAGCTTTGCCCGTCCGGCGCATGCCGAACCCGGCTTTCATGTTCGCATTCGAACTCGTTGGTCATTCAGTAGCGTTCGAAGCGGTTGCATACGTGGGCGTTTGTGTTTTGGTTAGCATGCTGCTCTTGGCGGCGCAAATGAAGGCGTCCAATGCCCGCGCTGTCCTTGGCGCTCAGCGATTACTGCACCTAGTGCCTAGTCTCCAAACACCATAGTTGTTGTAAACCGAGTACGGGTTCCAATTCACGACGCTGGAGCGCTGAGCAACGCCGGCCAGCTTCGCGCGACGCTGGAGGAACGCCCCGCGATTCCACGCCACGGCGCGGGACAATGATCTGGGTGAGTGAATCCGCCTGCAGGATTCCGATTTGAGTTGGCTACTCTGGATTATTGCCGGATGCCAACTGCTGTTTCTGCTTCTCGATCGCAGCCTCAATCCATTTCCGAAGGCCGCTATGGGTGCAATCCTTGCGGGCCTTTCCAACCTCTCAAGCTTCAGTCCGGATCGTCGCTAGCTCGGTGTGCGGGTGAAAGCATCGCTTCCACCTCTATAGAACGATATCGACCGCCAATTCCCTTCCAGAGTTGGAATAAGCCCGTTCGACTTCTCCGGTTCCACTACTTCTTATTTTTCCTCTTTCATTTTCCTGCAAACTAGCTTGGTAGTACCCCGTTTTTGAATCAATGACAGTGGTCACGGGCAGACAACTGCAGTCGGTTGCTGGTGATAATAGGCTCGCTGTGCTGCCAATAAGTTTCTCATCGATCCGGCTTCTGCCACTTCTGAGGCGATCAAACGGCGAAACGACCATTCCATACCCATTAATCATTCAATGCCCATTAATAATGATATGACCGCCCCGCGTTCGCCGCAAACGCCAGCGACTTCGTCCAAATCCCCCTATCGCAAGTGCCTCGGCGGAAAAGGCTCGGGTCCACGCGGACGCTCGGCGCCGGCGCACTTGTCGATAGAGTACTAAGCACCGGCCACCCCTTTGGGGTGATTGTGAGAGCCACAAACTCCCATCGGATACCCGGTCCGTGTTTTCAATAGGTTGCGTGGGAGTTAGTGGTGAGAGATTTTTCGCCAGTGGACCGTTGCCTCAAGGGGCCGAGAGGCTCGAATCCAGTCCTGTTGGGGCGTAGAACACGCTGGAACTCCACGCATCGGCAACCCGTCGCCGTAGTCACTTGTGCAACCAGCCTTGTAACTCCATCCAATCGGCGAACCTGTCGATCCAATGATCCACAGGGAGGTTTTGCTTTCGCATTCCGAAGCCGTGGCCACCTTTCGAGTAGATGTGCAGTTCGGCCGATTTGTGGGCGGCGATCCACTTCTCGTACAAGAAAACGCTGACCGGCGCGAGTCCGAGTTCGTCGTCGGTGGCAACGGCCACAAACATGGGCGGCGCATCCGCTGGAACGGTAGCATCTTTAAACTGTCCCCCGCCCGCGTAGATCGGAGCCACGAAGGCGGGCCGGCCTTCAGGCAGGTAATGGAAGGCGACTCCGGCAGTGACCGCTCCACCAGCGGAGAATCCGATGATGCCCACGCGGTCGGAGGAAACTCCCCATTCCGACGCGTGCTGCCGAACGTAGGTTACGGCCGCTAACCCATCGGCGATGGCAAGGGGAACCGTCTTCCCTAACATCTCACGAAGCTTCTGCCCGTCTTTAAGCATCTCGTTAAATTCCTGTGTGGCGTCCTCGCCGGTGTGCGCCAGGCGGTACTTCAACACAAAGGCGGTCACACCTCTCGCGACCACGTACTTGGCGACATCGTTGCCCTCGCTGTTGATGGCGAGAGCCATAAAGCCGCCGCCCGGACAGATCACCAGTGCGGTGCTGTTTCTCAACTCCGGAGAAGGCTTGAAAACTGTCAGGCTCGGCTTGGTCACGTTGGTGACGACTTCCGTGCTCCAGGTTTTCGAGAAGTACTCTTTCTCCGGATAGTTCTCCTGAGTTGAGTTAGGCCCCGCGCTGCTGGGAAGAGGAATGACATCCTGAGCGGCTCCGAGGGTGGCCAGGAGCACCACTGCGCAAAGGGTTCGAATGAGGGATGTTTTCATGGTCGCGTAGTTTAGCAGAGAGCGCCTGGAAGAGTAATTTCAGGCGGGTGCCAGTTCCATCACGCACCGTTCCCTTGCGGGTTCCTGCGAATCCACGTTGGGATTTCTACCTTTGAGTTAGACTCCAACGAAGCATTGCTGGCAAAATCGGTCGGCATAAATTGAGAATTGTTTGTGTGCGAAGGCAATGCTGGCGCGCCGATGCGACTAACAGCGCAGCCAAGCGGGCGGCTCTCGTTTGTTTCAGGCCACCGTGTCCAGCCGCGAGAAGAGCTTAGCGTAGGAGCGGATGTGTGCGAGCTTATCGTCTGCTAAGCCGTGCAACTCTTCCTCGCTGAGCCGGCCCTCCCTGATAAGGTTACCGAAAACGAGCGGGAGGATCGAGTATCGATAGTCGTACATGCGTTCAATCTCCTTGCGGCTCCGAGTCAGATAACCTTCCAGCTCCCAGAGGTCGGAGGGCTGCTCGATCCTCCCGGCCATCTGCTTTGCTTCCCGGATGACCACCTCAAATCCCCGGTCAAGAGCGTGGTCGAAAGCTTTGCGAGCGATAATCTTTTCTGCGTGTGACCATTTCATGTCGCGCATCTTGGTGTCGCCGTCTTGGTCTGCAGGATCAGGTAGACTGGCCATGTTCAGGTCCTCCTTAGCGGCATTTTATCCCCGGCACCGCACTTGCGTAGTCTAACGCGTGTGACGTGATTCCGTGTTGCGGCAGTGGAGGCCGCCAGCATGGGAGCTAGGAAAGCCAAGGCAAACTATCGTCGGATGGTGCTTCGATTGCCGGACTTGTCCTGCCTCAGTTGGAAATGGAGAGAGCGTTCCTTCGTTAGAATAACGGAGAGAACTTATGAGAAAAGAGCACAATCACTACACCCCCGAAGAGAAAGTAGCCATCTTGAGGCGACACCTCTTAGACCAAGTCCCGGTTTCCGAACTATGTGAGGAAAATGGACTGCAACCGACCGTCTTCTATCGCTGGCCGAAGGAGTTCTTTGAAAACGGAGCTTCCGCCTTCCAAGCGAAGGAGCGTCCCGCCCGTCAGGTCGAGGAGAAGCAGAAGCGGATCGAGTTCTTGGAGAAGAAAGTACAGACCAAGGACGAAGTTCTGGCCGAACTGATGGCCGAGCATGTGGTTTTAAAAAAAAGTCTTGGGGAGCTTTGACCAAGAATTGGGTGCCGCATGATGTGCGGGATCAGGTGGTGGATTTTGTCCGACGCTGGTCGGAGAAGACCGAGATCGGCGTCGGACGATTTCCGCAGTGGCTGGGCATTGGGGCCAGCAAGTTTTACGACTGGCGCCAGCGCTACGGGCGAGTGAATGAGCACAACGGTTGGATTCCGCGGGATTTCTTGGCTGGAGCCGTGGGAGAAGGAAGCGATCATCGACACTTCCATTGGAAGAATCTGTGGAAGGGTATCGGCGGTTGACGTTCATGATGTTGGAGAGGTTCTGGGTGCGATCGCGTTCGCATCAGGTGTTTCTCAGGTTATGTAATCTGTTTATCTGTTTATACGTTTACAAGGTTTACAAGAGTAATCGTGGATTGTTGCTGCGATTCGGCGTAAAGTGGCCTGCCGAGAGGCTAGTGCGGTCAAGATGAGACCGGAAGATTCAGGCGGCGAACCAACAATTCCTCGTTATGCCCGTGTCAATGTCAACACCTAGTTCGAACCTCGGCCGTCATGTGTTTGGAGCGGCGGCTTTGGCCTTTGGCCTCATCACGCTGGCCTGGCACGACTACAACGGCTGGCATCTACCGGGTTACATTGTCTACCCCGCCGCCGCTGCCGAGATCTTCGGCGGAGCTGCGATTCAGTTCCGTCGGACCGCGAAAACGGGCGCAGTCGTCCTTGGTGCGGTTTATCTTGTCTTCGCCTTTCGGTGCGTGCCACAAATCTTCGCCAAACCGCAGATCTACAATAGCTGGGGCAACTTCTTCGAGCAGTTCTCCCTCGTGACCGGAACGGCGATCGTTTATGCGCGCCTGTCATCGCCATGGTCACGGGAAACGCTTAATCGGATCGGCCGCATTCTCTTGGGCATCTGTGCCGCTTCCTTTACTCTCGAACAGGCGATTTATCTTGGCGCTACCGCCAATCTTGTTCCGAAGTGGCTTCCGCCAACTCAGATGTTTTGGGCGCTAACGACGACTGTTCTGTTCGCACTGGCGGCTGTGGCTCTTCTTACGAATCGAATGGCACTTCTCGCGACTCGCCTTCTGACAATGATGCTCGTGATCTTTGGGCTACTCGTGTGGATACCGTTGATTCTTTCGGATCCCCACAATCATACGAATTGGAGCGAAACCGCCGAGACCTTCGCGATTGCCGGAGCAGCGTGGATTCTCGCTGATCTTCTCGGCGAGTACCGGCTTAATGACCCTCGCCCGCGATGATGGAGTTCCCTCCACAGTCTCATCCCCGGTGCCGGGGGGCGGCCACCAGGATCAGTGACAACGTGATCAAAATCAGGGAGCTATTAACCAGCCGCAGGATTTCGCTCGGCATATCGGCGTTGATTAGATCTTCCGGGTGCATTGGCGTCTTCCTCTCCAGCGGGTCGGCACGATTGTGGCCCGAGCATGCCCCTCGAGACTCCTCTCAATCGCGGCTCGTACTGTGTCTCGAGACCCGCCTCAGGAGGGCAGGCGTATGGTTTGGTGGGTAACTGCCGTCTTGAGACACCAACAGGATCGCTCATTCCCTTACGGCAATACTGTGCCGAATGGTTCATTCCGAGGCGCCGCTCCGACGTTCGGCCGCTCGTGCTGAGCACGCGTGCCGCATGAGCATCTTTGGGGATTGCTATTTCAGATCCGAGTCGTGCTTGACGTCGGACTCCTGCTTTGCCCCTTTCGGAGCCGGTTTGTCGTTGAGGGTAAAGGTATTCGCTGCGATCACACCACCACCGCTTTGCGTGCGCGAACTCGGATATCGGCCAGCCGAACGTTGCGAGGTCTCGGCTCTCGAGGCAGGTTCGTCGAAAGTATGCTGGTCGAAATAGGTGACGGTGTCGGGAGCGATCAAGTCATCACCCTGCCTGCGTGAGACCATGGCCCCACTGCCGGCACTCGCAGCTCCGGCCGTCGCGACACGCGATTCCTTCGGCGTTTGGTCGGAATTCTGTTCCGATTCGATGGCTGGCGGAGACACTGCCGAAGCGGAGACTTTTCCCGGACCTTTTTTGGGATTCGCGGCACTTGACAAGCTCACACCCGTTGAAGGCGAAGCTTTCTCCGTTGGCCCGGAACTCTGAGCAGAAGCTTTGTTGGTCCGGCGCACGCCGTAGCTGAGAACCAGGGCTAGCACCACCGCGCTGACAACAGTTAGAGCAGTACCCCAGGATGGCCATCCGGCGGGACGATCACGCCATTCCCACTCTCGCACTGAGGGGGCAATCGTTGGCTTGGCGATCGTTGGCTTGGAGATCATTGGCCGGGCCATGGTTGAGACCACTGCCGCAACATGGCCGGGTAGTTTCACCGGTGGCGATGGCGATTGATGCGGCGGCAAGACCGGACAAGCGCCGCCATCGCGATGGAGTTCAGGGACGAGTTCTGCATCGTGCAGAATTTCGGCTGCCGGGAAAACAGTTTCGGGCGCTAGTTGCGGAGCGCCCGCAGGTGGCTCCACAACTTCACAATTCTGGTCGGCGTTGAAGCGGGCAGGCTTTTCGGGGGAGTGCACCGCCTCATGAGGCTCCGGCGGCCTGCGAATGAAGTCCACCATCGGTGCTTTCAAATGATGCACAAATTCAAGCGACGCCGAACGGTCACCATTGTGCGCTTCCACGCTCGCCACCAACTGATTTCCGGGATCCTCTTCGACCCGCAATTCCAGGTCGGCAAGGTTATCGGGGATCGAGTCGGGAGAAACGATTTCGACTGCATAACCGCGGGCAATCAGATCCAGCGCCAGCTCTCGCGAACACGAATGCGAACGGGTGATGATCCTTGCCAGCGCCATAAAGCTCGTGTTGCCGTTTCGGTGCTTATTTTGTCGCGTCTTTGATGCGGAAAGCCCTCGCCGCAGTCTGCGATATTTGTCCAGAACCAGAACCCTACATTATTGTCTTGAATGCTCGCTATCCAGGTGCCGCAAAATTCCCATTGCACTAACAACCCGGTTCGCTCAAACGAGCCAGCCAACGCTGATGCGGCACCACCAGCCGCGGCGGTTCGGCTTCACTGACACAGATGGTGAATTGGGGAACGGCAAGTCCTCTGAAGAGAAAATTTTTGCGCCGAGTCATCGAGATATGTTGAAGAGGGGCGGTCGTGAGGGTCCGAATGTCACTAATCCGACGCTAACCCGTGACCGCCCTACCAAGCTCTTCGCCTTCTTACGGGCCACTACAACGTTGAAGCAGATGCTAGAGTACCGTTCCCACAATGGTGGGACTGCTCACAATTGCTCACTTTCTCAGACTCTTTGAAAACTTTCATATCCGTTTGCTACGGTCGTGCGCGGATAGATGCTTTTCGATTAGAAGCTGCGAGAAGGCGTCGTCACCAAGTCAGTTTGGTGGACCTGTCAGTTGTAATCGCCAAGCCTAGCGTCCTATGCGGCTTTAGACCTTGCGGGTGGGGTGACCGTCGCCCGGGATCGAATCGGTTTGCTTGATTCCTCTGCGAAAATAGAAGGGCGCGCATCTTCATCTTCGCTTTATGAAGCTGTGATTTCGAGTTCCCGATGGAGCATTGCAGCTGTTCGGCAATCTCATGATGCTCGTATCCCTCAACCATGTGCAGTTCGAAGATCTGCCGACATCCTCTGGGCAACTCTGACTCAGTACAATGCGATCAATCGCCCCACGGAGGTTCAGGTCCTCTTTCTCAACCTCGCGTTTGAGAGATGGCGAGTTTCTCGAAATAGGTTCGGTGGCGATTTCAGGCTCACCTTCATCAATACGGCGTTTCACGACAACCCGGTACTGCCAAGCGGAAAAGGCGGAACCGCCACGAAACGAGTTGAGGTTGCGAAACACCTGGATGAAAGCTTCCTGCGTCAGGTCTTCTGCTTCAGCAACATCTTTCGTCATCCGCAGACGCACCGAATACACAGGCTTAGTATGTAACGGGTAGAGTCTGGCAAACACCTGCTCGTCGCCGCGCTGCGCACGCTGAACGAGGGTACCTGCGGAATCGTCTCGCTGGTTTTCGGCTCTTAGCGGAATCACGGCTACTGGTGGGGAAACGGTCATTGGTGTCGCGGAAGTCGTACAAGTCGCCACTGCAGCCTCCCTGGACCATTGTGCGTGTCCTATTCGGGCTCTCAGACAGCAACCGATGACCGCGTTCTCAGCTTCAAGAAAACACAGTACCTGTTAAAGGTGATCAATTTTGTACACTTCCAAAAACCTGAGTATGGCGCGGTATGGATTTTCCCCTCCCCCGACAGCAAGAAGCGGAGGATGGCCCCTTTCACCAACAATGGAGTCGTGAGTGGGGAACCCTTGTTTACGAAAACAATGAATCCCCTGCTCCGCCTAAATTCATCATAAAAAAGTGCATATATAGTCAATGCGCCAGGAATGGACCCGTAGCGGAAAATATTTGACTTTCGACTGTCAGGTTTGAAATCATTATTGTCGTTCAGGCGGATCGCAATTTTGCCCGCACACCTGATATTGTTCTCACCCTTCTTGCGCATTTATCATCCTTGATAACAGGAAGTTGCTTTTTGCACATACGGAAAGCTTGGGAGGTTCACAACACCCGTGGTGACACCTAAGAAACTCAGCAAATTCGATCCCAAGACATTTCTTTCGACCATCGATGGCGGGAGAAAAATCGCGTCTTTTCGTAAGAAACAGACGATCTTTGTTCAGGGTGACTTGTCCGATACCGTTTTTTACATACAGAAAGGAAAGGTACGACTCGCCGCTGTGTCGAAGAGCGGGAAGGAAGCCACGATAGGCATTCTGAACGAGGGCAATTTCTTAGGAGAAGGTTGCCTCGCAGGGCAGACTCTCCGCTTGTTCTCCGCAACTGCAATGACCGATTGCTCGGTGATGCGAATCGACAAGAAGTCCATGATCGAGGTTCTTCACCGGGAACACGCGTTTTCCGATATGTTCGTGGCATATTTGCTGACACGGAACATCCGATACGAGGAGGATTTGGTCGATCAGCTTTTCAATTCGAGTGAAAAGCGCCTTGCCCGAATGTTGCTGTTGCTGGCTCATTTCGGCAAGGAAGGTAAGGCCGAAGTTCTGGTTCCCAAAATCAGTCAAGAATCGCTCGCAGAGATGGTGGGCACGACGCGCTCGCGGGTTAACTTTTTCATGAACAGGTTCAGGAAATTGGGGTTCATTGATTATCACGCTGGCGATGCATTGCAAGTCCACAGTTCGCTTCTCAACGTCGTGCTCCACGACTAGCTTCTTCCGGAGAAGCCCAAACTTCGCACACCGCTCCGGTCCCTGTTGTTGTTCAAATCCAGCCGAATCGATTGCCAGCGGTATCTATCGAGGAGTGGTTGCCCTAACGTCCTTGAGGAGCCGTGCAGCACATCAGGATGAATGCCCCTCCTTTAATTCTTCGATCTTCTCGTTGATCTTTTCTTTGGCATCCTGCACCGATTGACTGATCTTGCCTCGTGTCTCTTGCGCCTTGCCGGTTGCTGTGTCCTTGCGCCACTGTTGGACCTCTTTGACGGCGTCTTTAGCGTCGCCCCAAATCTCCTTCGCCGCACCTTTGGCTTGGTCGGCAACTCCCTGATTGGCTAGTTTGTCTTTGCCGATTGCTTCTCCAATGCTTTGCTCTACCTTTCCAACGGTCTGCTCAACCTTGCCAGAAAACTGATTCTTATTCACTGTTTTTCTCCTTGGCGGCCGGCAATTGCGGTTTTCTTTACGCGTGACAGCAATCTCCTCAGCGGAAGGTATAGCGTGGTAACGACGCCCCGGCTGGCGACTACGCTCTGACGAGCAAGTTGCGGGAGAACCGTCCGGTGCCGATAGAGGTAGTTCCACTGGAGTCTTTAGTTCCAGACGGAGCGGTGCCGGGATTCGAGCCGCCTCTTGTATGAAGGCGCGGTCCACAGCTTCGAAGAAATCTTCTATCACCATATGGACGCTAGGTCTTCAGTAAACTATGCGGCGGTTGACTTCGCCGAGATCGCTAACTTCGGCGCCTTTGGTGAATTCGGCGAATTCACGAGTTTCATGTAGCTGCTCATTGTTTGAGTCAACTGCGCATCCACCTCGTCCGCAATCGTCATGACATCCGGCAACAGCAGGCTGAAGTCCAGAGCATTCAGGTTGTCTTTCAACGTGCCGAACAGGATCACCTGAAGGATTCGGGATTCGTGCACCAGCATCTCGGGAGTGTAGCCTTGCGCGAATCGCAGTTCGCCGTGTAAAACAGCAGCCGAGGAATAAGTGGCATCGCTGTCCTGCGGAGAACCGGTGATAGGCTTGTTCAGGCGGACAACGAGGTCTTCGATCAGCTTGGGAAGGTGCCCGGTGCGCTCCGCGTCGGCCAGCACAAGGTGGTTCAATTCACGGGCCAGTTTTACCCGCGCCAGCCAGCCTTTGACAACAAGGTCAGAACAGCGGCGGAGTATCGCGCTCACTCTTTCCTTGTTCGGCCGGTCAGCAGGTTTTTGACTCCGCAGCTTTTCTCGGACGAGTTCTGCAAGGTGATTGACTCCGAACGGCTTCACGACGATTTCGTCAGCCTCCAGAATGATCGCTTCCATTGCGCTTTTCACGTCCGGGTAGCCGCTCACCAACATCGTTAGTGCGGTTGGCTGGGAGTGCCGCATCGCCGAGATCACTGTAAAGCCATCCCCTGCGTTGGGCATGTGCAAGTCCGTGATAAGCACTTCAAAGCTCTCTGTGGCTATATATTTCAGAGCCTCGGTCACGCCGCCTACAGCAACGACCTCGAACCCCTTAGCTTCGAGCGAACTGCTCATCATTTCCCGTACAGCATCGTCGTCATCCACCAAGAGAACTCTATGAACAGTCTGTCCTTCGATTGAAGCCACAAAACACCCCTCTCATATCACGACCAAGCTCAGTCTAGACTCCGCACTACTCGCGGGTCTGGTCAATTCTGCACAGGAGTCAGCGATGCAAGCAGTGCAAGCTAAGCAGCGTGGTAGACGACGCTCTGGGCGAAGACGACGTCCAGGTAAAATACGACGCTGTGGTAGAAGATGGCGAGCGACTCGCTTGCGGACTTTCCGGTGCAGATCGAGGTGGTTCGAATGAAGTCTTTAGTTCCAGACGAAACGGCGACAGGATTCTAGCCGCCTCTCTCGCCAAGGCACGATCAACAGCGTTGACAAAGTCTTCAAATACCATAGCGACACCAAGAGCCGACCCCAGTCTTCGCACTCAGCGGGGATCTGAATCAAGAGTGTCCACGTTGGACCCACGCAGAATCATGAGGATCTTCTTGCAAGCCTTCTTCTGTCTTTGGCGACGATTGTTTCCGCGTTTGCCGTTGGAGGCCATTTGAAACCATTGGTTTTTGCATTTAAGAGTTCCGTATCTTCCTGAACATCGAACGGCTTCACGATCACATCTGCCCCCAGACGAATAGCCTTCGCGGCTTGTTGCACATCAAGCGAATCGCTCGCCGCGACGATCAGAGCTTCCGGTTGGAGGTGCGTATTACGGTCACCAGTCTGAGACCACCCCGTGTTGTGCGCGTGTGCAGGTGGGTGATAAGAACATCGAAGGCTTTAGTGACGATCTGCCGGAAAGCGCCGGAGACGGTCGCGGAAGCAACCACACAAAAGTTGTCGTTTTTCAGATATGTTGCATCGCGCCCGAATGTAACCGGGTCCATCGAGCAAGAGAATCGTGGGCTTTGTCATGGCATTGCCTCGACTTCATTTTTGTGCTTCGTCTAGAGACTAGCGTGACGATATCGGGAGCGTCTGTGATCCCGGAACTCTACGTTTGTGATGAATCCTCGGTGGGACGACCGAGCGTGTCGGAAGGTGGATCAAGGAAATCAGGAAGCATCCGGGTTGTTAGGGGAGAGCAATTTGTCGCCAGCTGTATCCGAGATGGCTGCCGGAATCTCGGCACTCTGGCCAATAGTTCGGCACGCCATGAAGTCGGACGCATGGGTTTAGTTCCGCTTCAGTATCTTAGTTTCAAAGAGATGACTGACTCCATATTATGGGGCATGAATCGTGCACTCTACTGGCCCCAGAAGAAAGGCACCGGTTGAGACGCCCTGCAACATTCTGACTGGCACTCCAATTGATGACGACAACCCCCTCCCGGACGGTTGGAGTGCGATCAGAATGGTTTCCCGGTGAGGAAGGCTTGGCAAGGAAGCCTCTAGCGTGCCCCCGTTCCCTATGGGCATATCGAAAAGCCGAGTCTACGCGCGCTCAATCTGCGGCGTTTGCAGCCCGCTTCGGGGCCTTCCGTGGTTTTAGTTCCTCCGCATTCGCAAACGGATCGCAGGAGTGGTCTGTTTTGACCAACTTGTGGAATCGCCAACTGCGAGAATGCAGTAAGAACGCCACAGCCACTTCTGAACCAAAGGACAACAATGAAGACAATAAAGAGTGTAGCGGTCATAATCGAGCGGGAACTCGGTCCTACGATCAAGGAATGGCTGAGGCAGGTGAAACTCGTTCCAGACCTAAGCAAGATTTCACTTAGCGATTCAGACCGCACGGGCCATCTCCCTAAGTTGTTCGCCGACTTGCTTTGCCGCCTGCGTCTTCCGAGGGATGCCGAGCCGCCCGTTTCCATTACTGCATCCGCACACGGCAGGCTGCGGTTCGCGCAGGGTTACTCGGCATCCATGCTAGTTGAGGAGTCGCGGTTATTTCAGGTCACCACATTCGGCACATTACAGCTTCATCAAAGCGAACTGGACCAGAATCAGGTATTGTTAGACGTGATGATTATTGCTGACGAGGCGGATCGGCAACTCACAGAAACCGTGCGTAGCTTTATGACGGCTCAGCAGGCTGCAGCCTAACGAAGTAAAGCCCCAGCAGCTTGGAGCGATAATGAACTGTAAAGCAAGAAACCGCCGTTTGCGAGGCACCGACCCGCTCGCTCCGCGCCACACTCCACATCCGACCCACTCACCCGTACTCACGCACCTCCGCCCGGCAGGCCAGGGGGAGCAATCTGCCCTCAATGCGTAATACTCCCTACTTACTTGAGGGGATGCCTATTCTATCCCCCTCGAAAGTACCTGCTCCTCGTGTCTAGGGCATGCTGACCGGGTGGGCTAGCTGATGCGAGCACTTCTCACTTGATGTAAACGCCTGTGGCTGTTGAAAAAGGAACCAAAGCAGTAATTTCAGTGAATTTCAGCGTCTGCGGCAGACGAACATTCAATACCTTACGAACGAATTTCGCTGTTGAAATTCTCTAAAAAGAGTCTTTCAACAGCGTGGGGGCCCGGCCGGTGGCCGGAGAAAAGCGGAAAGGAACTTGTGTTCTGCCAAGCCGTTTCTGCATCCTGAGACGGGAGTTCCTTGGGAGCTACGACTGGTTATGTCGCTGATTATGTCAATGGACACTTCCCGGTAATCGAGCGTGCGTCGAGACGAGAGGGTTTTTCCCGTTCGTCACCAGCAACCGATCAGTCCGTCGCATCATTCTCCAGTCATATTCGTAAGCAGTTCCACAAAGTGGGCATATCTGATAGTGGCGACCATCGGCGTCAACGCGTGGCCAAGCGAAGCGATGCGAGCAACCTCGTCCGAAAAACCGATTCAAAAGGTTCATTGCCTCACACCTTCATTTCGACTTCTCCACGTATCGAACCAATTACCAAAGAACGGCCTGGGCCGACGCTTAAGCAAATTCTGA
>Ga0207146_10039_pt2 | contig 24984 bp, 20 predicted proteins | sample Alteio_BWMinHeat_36_FD_153539 | JGI IMG/M metagenome (GOLD analysis project Ga0207146, IMG submission 153539) | Enriched cells from forest soil in Barre Woods Harvard Forest LTER site, Petersham, Massachusetts, United States -... | ecosystem: Environmental > Terrestrial > Soil > Temperate forest >...
CGCTTCGATCGGCAGATTTGTCGCCGCGTGTGAACATCGTGCAGACCTTCTTGATGCCGGGCAAGCGCGCGAGTTGCTGGGCTTATGGGCAAACGTGCCAACGAACAAACTGCCCGCTACAGCCGACGACATCGTTGCGCAGTGTGGCCGCTTACCGTTGGCACTCTCAGTGGTTGGCGCTATGTTGCGTGACACAGACGCACAATTTTGGGCCGCAACACTCAGTCTGCTGCGCAAGGCCGACCTTTCCGCCATCGAAAACCAACTTCCCGAAGGCCAGCAAAGCTTTTTCAGAGCTGTAGAAGTGAGCTTTCAGTCTCTTAAGCCGGGAATGCAGGAGCGGTACAAAGAGCTCGCGGTGCTCTTGGAGGACATGCCCGCACCACCAGCAATCCTGCAAATGCTCTGGAAAGTGGACCAGGACGAAGCGGTCCGGATCGCCAAACTACTCATAGACCGCTCATTGGCACAACTCGACGACGCGAGCAAAGGAATTCGCCTGCACGACCTGCAACTCGATTACGTCCGCGCCCAATTCCCGGATCGAGAAGCGCTGGATCTGATTCACGGAGCGATTCGTCTCTCCGCTCATGTCATTACTAGGGATCCAGATCAATTCGCTTCCCAGATGATGGGCCGTCTTCTGCCGCATCACGATCTGGCCGCAATCAGGCAGTTCGCTGAAAGAACCGCCCATGGCGCGTCGAAGCCCTGGCTGAGACTACTGCAAACGACCTTGCATCCTCCAGGGACATCTCTGGTACGCATCCTCCAGGGCCACACAGACGATGTCAAAGGCGTCGCGTTGAGCGGGGACGGGCGCCGTGCCGTATCCGCATCTGATGACCGTACGCTGAAGGTGTGGGATGTGGAGACGGGGCGCGAACTCCACACTCTCCGGGGCCACATGAGCCCGGTCTTTGGCGTGGCGTTGAGTGTTGACGGGCGGCGCGCCGTATCCGCATCTTCTGACAAGACACTGAAGGTGTGGGATGTGGAGACGGGACGCGAACTCCGCACCTTCCAGGGCCATACAGACGCTGTCAATGGGGTGGCGTTGAGTGGGGACGGGCGACGTGCTGTGTCTGCATCTGATGACCGTACGCTGAAGGTGTGGGATGTGGAGACGGGGCGCGAACTCCGCACTCTCCAGGGCCATACAGACGCTGTCAATGGGGTGGCGTTGAGTGGGGACGGGTTTCGTGCTGTGTCCGCCTCTGATGACCGTACGCTGAAGGTGTGGGATGTGGAGACGGGGCGCGAACTCCACACGCTTCAGGGTCACACAAACTGGGTCCGAGGTGTGGCATTGAGTGTTGACGGGCGGCACGCCGTATCCGCATCTTCTGACAAGACACTGAAGGTGTGGGATGTGGAGACGGGACGCGAACTCCGCACCTTCCAGGGCCATACAGACGCTGTCAATGGGGTGGCGTTGAGTGGGGACGGGCGACGTGCTGTGTCTGCATCTGATGACCGTACGCTGAAGGTGTGGGATGTGGAGACGGGGCGCGAACTCCGCACTCTCCAAGGCCATACAGGCTATGTCCTTGGGGTGGCGTTGAGTGAGGACGGGCGGCGGACCGTATCCGCAGCTTATGACCAGACCCTAAGGATGTGGAATGTGGAGACAGGGCGGGAACTCCCCACCCTCCAGAGTCACACAAACTGGGTCAATGGCGTGGCGTTGAGTGGGGACGGACGGCGCGCCGTATCCGCATCCTATGACCACACGCTGAAGGTGTGGGATGTGGAGACGGGACGCGAACTGCGCACGCTTCAGGGTCACACAAACCGGGTCAATGGTGTGGCGTTGAGTAGGGACGGGCGGCGCGCCGTATCCGCATCTTATGACCACACGCTGAAGGTGTGGGATGTGGGGACGGGGCGCGAACTCCACACGCTTCAGGGTCACACAAACTGGGCCCGAGGTGTGGCATTGAGTGGGGACGGGCGGCGCGCCGTATCCGCATCTTCTGACCGTACCTTGAAGGTGTGGGATGTAGAGACGGGGCGCGAACTGCGCACCCTCCAGGGCCACACAAACTGGGTCAATGGCGTGGCGTTGAGTGTTGACGGGCGGCGCGCCGTATCCGCATCTGGGGATCAGATGCTGAAGGTGTGGGATGTGGAGACGGGGCGCGAACTGCGTACCCTCCAGGGCCACACAAGCTATGTCAATGGCGTGGCGTTGAGTGTTGACGGGCGGCGCGCCGTATCTGCATCGTATGACCACACACTGAAGGTGTGGGATATGGAGACGGGGCGCGAACTGCGCACCCTCCAGGGCCACACAGAGGCTGTCCGAGGCGTCGCGTTGAGCGGGGACGGGCGGCGCGCCGTATCCGCATCTGATGACCATACGCTAAGGGTGTGGGATGTGGAGACGGGCGAAGTGACTGCCACATTTACGTGCGATGGTGCAGCCTATTGTTGTGCATTCATCGCCAATGATCGAATCATCGCTGGGGATGCCAGCGGACAAATTCATTTCCTACGCCTGGAAGAACCGAGATCATAGATTGATTCCGAACATTGCGCCGTACCTGTGTCCCAGATTTTGGATCTATAGCCAGTTCGGATCAGCATTAATCTGGTCAAAGCGGTCAGCGTCCTCAGCAGCTTGAACTGTCAACTCTCCCAACAGGTCGATGTGCTCATTGCGCGATACTCGTTAATCAGTATTGACGGCAAGTGGACGAATTACCGGCTATCCGGACACTGATTATGATCGTTCTGCGTCTACGGGAAACTGAATATCTAACCAACGAAATCGAGCGCTAGGCCGCTTCCATTGGAATCACTTGCCCGAATGGTGCCCGTCGCGACTCCGTCGAGGCCCACAACACAGGGTAGGCAGGAGCCTCCTTCGGGAATGCGCCGCACAGGTCTGTCAGGAATATCAGGGTCTGCGGCACAATTCCGCGCTCGTCCAACCAGCGGAAGCAGGGCGCGAAGCTCGTTCCTCCTCCGCCAACAGGGGTAAGTGCGATCGGCTGCCCTGGTTGATAGACCTCAGTCTTATGCACCTCAGTATCGAAGTAGAGCACATGCACCTGGCTCGGCCGTTGCCCTTCAAGGATGGAGCGAATCTCCGCCTCGAAGAGACCCAATTGACGCGCATTGATCGACCCTGAGCAATCGACAGCGATCGCGATTTCTCCAGCACCCTCCGACCTGACCCCGGGGAGATAGAGCCCAGCCCAGATGTGCCGCCGGTTGGGCGGCATCCAGCTGTAGTCAGACGGAATGGTTTCTGACCAGGCGCGGCGTAGGAGCTCACGCCAGTCCACGCCTGCGGCTTCGGATTGTTCGAGGCTGCGGGTGACACCGGCCGGAAGTTTGCCTGCAAGCTTTGCGACGTTCTCTGCCTGCTCGACAGCTATCTTCCATTCCCGCGCCTGTTCAGCTACTGTGGGGCCGTCATCTCCTTCGGGTTGAGGAGCATCAAGCACCTGGCCAAAGCCGCCCGGTGTTGTCGGAGAAGCAGGCTCTCCATCTGCACTCAAATCGTTGGGTTGCTCTGCGCCCTCTCCGCCGGAAGACGCACCATCCTCGCTCTGTCCTTCGCCGTTTGCGCTGTCCTGATGTTTCTGCTCTTCAATCAGGTTGTAAATGCGTTCTGCGCTCATGCCGCGAAAGCGATGGTCAATGAGAACATCCTTTGGCAGTGTGAGCCCGGCATCCAGGAGTAGAGGGTTGATGGCGTAGTCGCAGGCCATATTCCACCGCCTTCGATCACGGTCGCCGCGACGCGTGTGATGCTGAAGTGCCGGATGCATGACTTCATGAGCCAGGACTCCGGCAAGTTCTGCCGCGTTCAGCGTCTTGACAAATGCCGGGTTGTAGAACAAGGAGACGCCATCCGTGGCCATGGTCTGAATCGAGTTTGAGGCCCGTCCGCCCAGGCGAAAGAGGAGTGAACCGAAGAAAGGATGATCGAGAAGGAGCGCGGTCCGGGCCTTCTGGATCCGGACCGCGGGAGTAAGATGCTCTGTGATTTGAGGCATAAGTTGGCAGTCATGTATTCAAAAAGTGGCAGTGACAAGCTGACGATGAGCAGCCTTCATGTGGTTTCAATGGAGGCCGAAGCGAGATGGAGCGACGCATTGCGCCGCTGTCCACTCAAACTAGCCTTGTCAATTTTCGTAGGACGTCTTATTGCGTTGCACCATAATGTGGCCACAGTGACCACATATAGTTCATTAGGTTGGAGGTTTGTCTTTCGGAAAGCCGGTTTATCGGCAACTTGCTAAAGAGACATATCCATCCGAATCGCTCAATTAGCACGCATTGGGCTGTTATCGCCGGTTGAGACATGCTTCCGAATTGGCCGTCACTCAGGTGGGAAGCTCTGCACAATCATTTGTCCGCGAAACCGACCACACGGCTCAAGTGACATTGCTCTCGATGTTGCTCGCCTATGGGCCAGTTCAAGATGAGGATGGTCATCAGGTGTGATCTCCTCATGAGAATTACAAATAAAGTCACTCAACACCGAGCAATTGGGAGTGATTGCACGTCCAGTGGATGAATCTTCCGAGCTTTTGTGTTTGCCTATCGAGCTTTTGCGTACTCGATAGGAAAGTGGATCCTCTGTTCTCGTAATGGTGATCCAACTCCGGATTATTTATCGCCAATTCGCTATTCGTTGGAGGGTTCCGATGTTGTGGCTTCGCCGTCTCTTTGCACGAAACCGCCCCCGCAACGCACATGCGGTCGAAGTCTGGCAGTGGAACCGGATTGAGTCACTCTGGGCAGACCTCTGCTACGCTGTGCGCATTCTGAGTAAGAGCCCTGGCTTCACGGCGGTCGCGGTCGCCTCGCTCGCCCTTGCCATCGGAGCCAATACCACTATCTTCTCGTATGCCAACCAGGTGCTTTTCGTTCGGCTCGGCGTGCCGCATCCTGAACAGCTTCGGGTCTTCAGGTTAACCGGCGACGACCATATAGCGGTTCGGGAAATTAAGGGACATGACGTCTATGTAAGCGATGATGGTCATTTTCGCCTCGGTCTTTTTCCTTACCCTGCCTATCAGCAGCTTCGCCACAACAATCGCGTTGTAGAAGACATATTTGCTTTCATGCAACCACCGGACGTTGACATTACTGCCGCCGGGATGTCGGAGGTAGGCAAGGTAGAGTTCGTCTCCGGCAACTTCTACACGCAGATGCAGGTAAAGCCGCAACTCGGTAGACCCATCGAGGCCGCCGATGACGGCACTCCAGGCGGAGGCGCGGTCGCCGTCATCAGCGACAGCTTCTGGCATCGTGACTTCGGCGGAACGCAGGACGTCATTGGTAAAACGATCCGCGTGAACCTGACGCCCGTGACCATCATTGGTGTCAATCCGCCTAACTTCAGCGGGCCCGTTGCCGCCGATACTTCTGCGCCTGAGATCTTCTTGCCGCTTTCGATGTTGACCACGGTATTCCCCGACCCCACCGGGATATTGATGGCTCCCAACACCTTGCTCCTTCAGCTGATGGCCCGGTCCAAGCCAAGCGTCTCAACTGCCGCCGCGCAGGCATCGCTCGACACCTCCTTCAACGCAGCGTTTCGGGGTACAGCCATCGTGAACAAGGGCGAAACCGTTCCCAGACTCTCGCTCGAAGACGGAAGCCGCGGCATCACCTCCGGGACTCGCGACCTCTTGCAGCCGCTCTACATCGTGCTCGGACTCGCCGGACTCGTGCTCCTGCTTGCCTGCGCGAACATCGCCAACCTGATGCTGGCGCGCGCGTCCTTGCGCCAGCGCGAGATGAGCATACGCATGGCACTCGGAGCCGGCAAGGTGCGCATCCTTCGGCAAGTCCTCACCGAGAGCCTTCTCCTCTCCGCGATGGGCGGCGCTGCGGGTCTTGTCTTGGGTTATACCAGCCGTAATCTGATCCCGTGGCTGATGCGCACGGGCTGGGACGGCGGCGAGATGAACGTCGGATTCGACTGGCGCGTCTTCGGCTTCACCTGCGCCGTGACTCTCATCACCGGCATAGTCTTTGGCATCGCCCCGGCGTGGCGCTCCAGCCGTGCCGAGATCAACACTGCGCTGAAGGAAGGATCCCAAACATCCAGCAAGCGGCGCAAGGCTTGGTCCGGAAAGATGATCGTCGGCTTCCAGGCCGCGCTCTCAACGCTACTGGTCATCTCGGCCATTTTCTTTCTTAGGACACTCCTCAATCTCAACTCCGTCGATCCCGGTTTTCGAACTCAGCATCTGCTGCTGCTGGATGTGACTCCCTCACCTACCCTGCTGGATACGGCCTCTCAGGTCGCCAGGCTGCGCAGCCGCGTGGCAGACGCCTTCGCGACCTTACCCGGCGTCCAGGAAGTCACGTACGCTAACCATTCTTTGGGCGATGCGAACTCCGATTGGAGATCTCCGTTTCAGCGTGAAGGCGCTCTGCAAGACCTCGCCGCCGATCCAAAGAAGACCGGACACGCGTATGCGATGTTTTCGTACGTCGGCCCTCACTTCTTCTCGACCATGTCTATCCCGATCCTGGCAGGCCGCGGATTCAACGCGCAGGACACAGAAACCGCTGTCCCGGTTTCGGTCGTAAATCAGGCATTGGTGCGTAAATTCTTCCCCAACACCAATCCCATCGGTAAGCGCTTCTTCGGGGGCTACGGCACGCGCTTGATCGTTGGTGTATGCGCAGACACTCGCTATAGCGATATGCGGCAACCAACCCCGCCCGTTCACTTCGATCTGGACCCCCAGTCTCCTTGGCCGGGCCAGATGACCTACATTGTCCGTTCTCCGCTACGGCCTGCCGCCTTGGTCCCATCGCTCCGTCGGGCAGTGCAGCTGATCGATCCCGATCTTCCCCTCAGCAACATCCGCACCCAGCAGCAGCAGATCGACGCGAGCATGCAGCAGGAGAGAATGTTCGCGTCGCTTACCGCCGGCTTCGGATTGCTCGCGCTGGCTCTTGCCTGTATCGGCATCTACGGCATCATGGCCTATACGGTTTCACAGCGGACAAACGAAATCGGCATTCGTTTCGCGTTGGGTGCGAGTCGTAGTCAAATCCGCGCGATGGTGCTGCGAGAGGCGGGATGGTTGGCAGCAGCGGGTGTGGTGGTTGGCCTTGGCGTCGCGATCGTTCTTATGCGATTGGTTCAATCGATGCTCTACGGACTGAAACCGGGCGACCCGTTGAGCCTCACGGCCTCCACTATGCTTCTACTGACGATAGCGCTGGTCGCTGGTTGGATACCGGCCGCTCGCGCCTCAAGAGTAGAACCGATGGAAGCTTTGCGACACGACTAGCTCTAAAATTGAAATCGGCTAAAGTGAGCGCTCATTGCGTCATTCGTGATAATTCGTCGAAGCACTGACCGATAGATAACCGCGATTTACTTGGACGTGCAGACGCCATATCGGACACACGACCAGGCTGTTGTTGTGGGCTGAGCCCAAAGCTACAAATGACCACGAGACTATCCCGCATGAATCTGTTCTTAATATCCACTCGTACCAACTTACTCACGGCTATTGCCAATGGAGATACGGAGCGCCCTTCAACCCTGTAGGGCGCTCCGTATCTTACTGCCACTTTATGCCTATATTTCACACTTACTGCCATTTCATGGTTCAGCAGTTTTGCAGCTTGGAAGGGCTGCAGCGATTACAAAGAGTTTAGACGCGAGGCACTGCCATCATATCTTTCAAAACGCTGCCACCTTATGGGTAAAGTCATATGCTTCGTCATGGCGCTGCAGCCTCCATGTATGCCGACATGTGCGAGAAGATGTCATCGACACTTGGCGCGTTCTCCGACCGGGGCTTCTCCTTAGGTTCTGCTGAGTCCTGCTCCCTGCTACGCAGGACTGCGTCCATCTGCGACAAGATCTGGGCGGCGTCCGAGGCGGTGGCTACGCGGAGAATCTCATTCTTCTTCAGATCGTGTGCGCTGAAGTTACACAGGCGATCCTTGATCTCCACTGCAAACCGATTCAGTTCCTCGTCCTGGTTCACATTGAGACGTGGAAGCAAATCGACCAGATCGAAGACATTGGTTACCAGCGAAGCATGGAATCGTGACTCCGGGTCGTTCAGTTTGTCGACCATGTGTGCGACCACGTCTGTCAGCCGTGCCCACAGGTCCCTGGTTCCACGGTGCAGCGACTGGCGCACACTCTCGTCGATTTCGCGGGCGACCCGTGCCTGTTCTTCCTCCGAGAGCGTCACTCGGAAGTCATCGCCACTGGGAATCGGCAGCACTTCGAGCTTCACCCCAAACTTTGCCCGCAGCTTTTCGGCCGAGGGATAGTCCTCCTCGCGAAAAAGGCCGTTCAACTCTGGGCGGACCTGTTCGATGTAGGACGGGTAGACCCCCAGGAACTCCTCAACGCTCTGGGAGAATGCGCGTTCAAACTCACGCATCTGTGTGGTGAGTTCAAAGTAGAAATGTGCGGGTAGCAGACGATAGCCTTCATCCGACCACGGCAGCGTGATCTTGTAGAAATACTGTCGAATTTGTCCAGCGAGCGTCCGCAGCGCCTCAAGCTTCTCTGCGCCGCGGAGCAGTTGTTTGTTGTAGCGACCTGCTCCTTCGTGCGCGCCGTGTTGATAGGCAACGTCGCGGCTGACTTTCCGGTCGTGTTTCACCGCAGTCCAGATACTGATATGGACGGCGGCCAGCATGGCTCGTTCGGTAATCACTGCAGGACCTCCGCATGATCGACACCGAAGCGAACGAACTCCGGCGTGTGGGTAATGCCACGATTTCGGGCGGCCGCGTCGCGTATCGCCAACACGCGCATCTCGGTTGGCATGCGATCGAGATACTGCATGCCCTTGGCGATCGAGTGATCACTGAGGACTCTTCCTAATGCAGTCGCAATTGCGATCTGTGCGGAAGGCTCACTGGGGAGGGGCGCCGAAACCGGGTTCAAGAGGATTTCATCGATGGACGGCAGGTCACGAAACAGCCGCAGGAAGGCAACCAACTCCGTCGTGGCCGCAGGCCCGACAGTACCCTCCAGCAGCTGTGCTTCGATCTCTGTGGCTCCCGTGAAGAAGCCGGTCTTCTGCCGGCGCGCAAAGCCGCTCAAGACGTTCGAGGCCATCTCCCAGGAGCGGGGGGTCGGCCACGCATTCACGTCCGACGTGGCGTTGGCATCATGCAGGAGTGCCGGCTTGAAGCGCAGGAAAGCGACGATCTCCGGACGCAGCCCGGCATGAACCGCCCACTGGCACCAGTCCTCGAAGTCCGGCTCGAGGTTTAGATGAACGAAGCGATTGCGCAGCGGCCGCGGCATGGAAAAGTGCACACCACGCTCGGACGCCGGATTGCCTGCGGCCACCACTACCCAACCTTCCGGAAGGTGGTACTCACCGAGCTTGCGGTCGAGCACCAGCTGATAACAGCCGGCCTGCGTCATCTGCGGTGCGGCAGTCAGCTCGTCGAGAAAGAGGATGCCTTGGCCGGAAGTCGGTAGAAACTTCGGCGGCACCCATTCTGCCTGGTCGGCGGAGATGCGCGGCAGCCCGCGCAGGTCGACCGGATCAAGCTGAACCGCTCGAATGTCGAGGAACTGCCATCCCAGATCAGCGGCTACCTCTGCAACGATCTGCGATTTGCCCACACCGCACGCGCCCCAGATGTGCAAAGGCACACGTTCGGTAATTAGCGCATGGAGCGCTTCAAAGAGTTCAGAGGGTTTCATCAGTTGTCCTTTCTATGGAGTGATTGGGCAGGCGAGGTTGAGATGAAGTGGAAACGGAGATGCGAACTGCGGCAGAGTCAGCGAACAGCTAGGCTGTGAATCCCCAGGTGATAGGGACTCTTACATCTCTCGGGGACAGATGGGCGTTTATCGAGACTGAATTCTTTAAGTCCCCTGGGTTTCGCTTAGGAGCGAGACAGTAAAGTTTCCAGATACCGGAAAGCGTCCGAACATCACTCGGTCTCATTTTCTTGAAACCCTATGTTGTTGCGTTCTTTTTGGCAGCGCGTCTCGCGATCAGCTTCTGGCGTTTCTTCTCCCGCCACGTGTAGTACGACTCGATACCAAGATAAAGCTGTTGCGTGAAATCGCAGGTATCTTGAATGTCGTTTCGCATATAAACCCGTTCAGCCATTTCCTTTTTGTCGCCATAGATTTCATAGGGGGATTCGATGCGGTATTGGCCAAACAGTTCTCTGCCTGTAAGGAGCAAAACGGGATTGGTCTGCTTGCCAACATCCAGCCGCTTTCGACCGGCGTTGACGAGCCGGATTAGCTCACGGATTTCATAAGCTGAGAATCCTTCATTGAGGGTGCAGAAACAGAGGATAGAGCCCGGGAATAGCTTCGCCGCTTTACGCGCTCGCGCAAAGTCTTCGGGCTTGAACGGATTGAAGGATTTGCACTCTCCCAAAAAGAGATGAGGCGTCGAGGTGTGTTCGTATGAGTGAGGCTTAGCGAAGAGACCGAAGTCGGCTTCAAACGAACTGCCATCTGGATGCTTCATCTCGAAGCTTGGGAGCCAGGTCGCCGTTCGTGCGATGCGTTCAGTGATGAAGGCGAGAGCAGATGCGACACAATACGCGCCTTGCGCATAATTGCTCGTCGCGAAAGCGCCTGATACGCGATAAGCCCAAGCATCCTTGGCCGGTCCGGCTGGTGGAAATGGAAACTTCGAGGAGCAACGCGAGCAGGTCATGTCCTGGCCAATGTCTTCAAGGCTGAACCAGCTCTTGTGTGAACAATGGTCGCAAACAAGGGCGATGCCCAACTTGAGAATGTTTCTATGGATCAAGGCGTCGAGATGGTTCGTCCGCGCTATCTCCCAATCAGCATTCGATCGGCGAATCGCTTCTAGGACCTTTTCTCGTGGCGCGAAGGCTTTTGCGACGCGCCTTCGCCTGTCCGAGCCTTCTGTCTCCAATTCAACCTCAACGTCCTCGTGCGCCATTCGGTCGAAGAGCCGGATCAGATCACGAGTGCCGACGAGACGCATCATTTGAAGGCTTCCAACCGCTGCAATGATCTGCTCGCAGGTGCGACCGGAGGGTGAGAGCTTTAGATCGTAGCCGACCGATTTCGCTATCGCACAAAAGATGTTTATCGCGTTGGGTACCTGAATGTGAGTGGCGAACGTGAAGCGTCCGGCAAACGTGACGATGCCTTCGCGCGAGATCCATGTCTTTTCATGGGTAAAGTTGTGTGTCAGTGATGACGCTACACCGCTCTTCCAAGGGATGACAGGAGAGCCGTCCTCGAGATCGCCAAGAACGTTTGCGCAGGCATAGGTCTGAGCCGCGTAGGGGTCGTCCTCTGCGAACTCGGGAAGAACGGAACGGAGATGGAGGCCCCTGCCGATCACGCTGGAATCGGCATCAACGGTCGCATTTGAAACGGTATAGGGTTCTGCGTGATCTGCGCTGCGTCCCCATTCCTCCCAAATGCGCGGATAGCGATTGGTGACGGATATCGCGTGAGGCCCCGGCGAAGTCAGATTACGCACGAAGGCCTGCAGTTCTTCAATCGGCCGGTGGGGCGCGGATTGAAACTGGACCATGTTGAAAGCGTTCGACGGCGGTGGATAAGGCCAATACTCTTTCTTCAGGAAGGCATTGCAGAAGTCGATCAGGTCGGTAGCGAGTGGTATCGGCATCGGACGGATTTTCCATCCGAGGGCTCGCAGGTTCCAGAACTCGATTAGCTCATGGGACGAAAATGGGTCGATGTAGAACATGTGCGATCCCATGCTCCAACCATTCCGGGTAGTGTCGAGTTCATGCACGGTCGCCTTTAGCGGGAAGACAATCTCGGGCTTGAACAGATCGGAGAAACTGGCGGGTGGTATCTCTTCGCGTTTTCCATCCAATGCGCCCGTATAGAACCCCTCAATGTCTTTCATTGGCCCATCCTCGGGGAACGAGCCGAAGGCGGCTGCAAAGAAGAGCTTGTAGCGCGGGTCCGAACTTACAGGAACGACCACCTTCGGCGGGTGGCGCTGGATGAAACGGAAAGCGTCCTTGTATAGGTCATTGCAAACCGTTCGCAGGTCGATCCCGTAGTTGCACCTGCCGCGCTCGTCCCGAGACATGAGATCATCGATTGTTATGAGGCGCTTTTGAGGGAAATTGATCCCGGCTTGGGAGGCCTGGCCTGCCTTCGTCTCGACAAGAAAATCTGGCTGGTAGGCCTCGACCAAGCCCCTGAGCATTTCCTTCGCGGGCGGCAGTTGGTCATGTGGCCTCTTGTAATGAGTGGGAACCCTCTTGAAAAGCGGAATGATGAAGTTGTAACAGCCGCCCCACAGGGCAGAGTTAACCTCGAAAACGATCTGCAGACTAGCTTTGTCGCGCGGGTCCACCAAGAAGGCGAAACGTAGCGGCCTGATCCTGACCTTGGAACTCTCCATGGGCTTGTCCTAAGGTCTATCGTATCGCCGTGGCACAGTGGAAAGCGCATCTCTGGTGGTAGGCTGATCTCGTTCGCCCTGGAGTAAAGGAATGCCAGTTTTGAACGCAGCCCCGATTAGCGATGCTCTGAAGGCGGAGATTGCACGCTCAATCGAGATGCACACGTTTATTGTTGGGAACGTTCCGGATAGCTTTACCGGGGATACGGACGAGAAAATGCTGGTCGGCAGCTACTTCTCGCTGATCCTTGAGCATCACGGCGCCATCCTCCATCTCTTTCAGACAGGTCAGTTCGACGGAAGCGCACTCGCGCTTGTCAGGCCGCTGATCGACGCGGCTTACCGAGCACATTGGGTCTATTCGTCGGCTTCGCCAGAGAACGTCACGAAGTTGCGGAATGGTGAAAAGTGCGATCCGGGCCTCATCAACATGGCCGAGGCGGTCGAGCGGAACGTTAACGCTGGCGGCTTCTTTCTGACCATCACTCCTTACATTAACGCTCTCCACGGCTATACTCACGGTGGCTTAGAGCAGCTCGGCAGGCGTTTTGACGCTAGCGGAGACATCAGGCCGACCTACAACGATGGCGAAAAGACGGAGGCCATTCGAGCAACTACGGCTCACCTCGTTGCGCTGTCCATCGCGTGGTGTCAGATAGCATCGGGTGATACCAGCGCTGATAACCCAAGTGCGGTCGCGATCAGCGAAGAGTATCGAAAGTTATATCCAATCGCGTAGCGTCTGGCTTTCGGAAGCGATGTTTCGGAAGGCAGTCATCAGTCTCGATAAGTCTCGGCAAGTATTTAGGAATTAGACCGCGACGGAGATTCAAATGATCCGCATGGCCAAAGTGGCTGAACCCTGGCCATTTGCTAAGGAGACTTACGAAGCGAGAAGGGCCTCGTCACCTTCCTCCACTTCCTCATCCTGTTTGATTTCGGCAAGAATCTCAGCTTCCTCGTCCGAATCGGACGGAGAAGTGGGCCTTGCACTTGCCGGAGCGGGCATATCAAAAAGGCCAGGCGCCGCTGGCGGCTCTGTCCGTGTCTCCTCATCCTTCTTCACAGGCGCTACAGCCGGAGCAGCCTTCTTCGCCGTCTTCGACTTATTTCTCGCCTCTTCCCGGGCTGCCTTCGCCGCCGCAGCCATCTCCTCTTTGGCGCGGTCGAGCGTGTTCTTCAATTCCAGATGACTTGCGACAAAGCTGACGATTGCATCTGGCAGTTGGGCGTCGAGTTCTGCGGCGGTTCCGGTGAAGCTCATCGGGGTGGTGAGGGCAGCGTTTTCGCCGTCCGCCAGCTTCTTGGGCAGGACATTGACGCGAATCTGGTCTTCTTCAAGAGAAGTGACCGTCAAGAGGACGGACCTCTGGCGGAGGAGTGGAACGAGTTGCTGAAACATGGGCATCTCCGATGGTGGAATTGGATTGAGTGGGGGAAGGCTGGATGACTATTTGTTTAAGCTGCGACTCGGAGCCGGCGATTGCGTCTCCGGACCTTCGTCCACATTTGGGGATCAATCGGCAGAGCGCTCATACGGCCGGTTTCGGAATTGAAAAAGGCTCCGTGATGGTTCAGCTTTCCATAGCGGAAGAGCCGCGCCAGCATGGCGAGAGCACTCGAAGCAAGCGTCTGGTTGATGAACGGCTCCTGCCGTTCGAGAGCTTCGATCGCAGAGCAACTCGGCAAAGGGTCTTCGCCCGCCGCAGCATCGACGATCTCGGGATACAACTCACTGACAGTACGCAGCCTGGTGGCAGCGCGCTTATTGCGTGAGTTTGGCGGCTGTCCGAGGATGTACTGTCCGCTCGCCGCATTGTTGCCAATATCAAGCCAGTAGGTGGTTCGCTGCATGCCCCGTGTCACTGCCTGGTCGATGACCTTGCGTGCCGCGCGGGTGTCGACACAACCGATAAGCAAGTCTGGAACCTCGTCGTGGGAACAGCGCAGAGTACTTTCGTTGAAAAAGGATGTTTCCGCTGACCACTTGGTACCCCAGAACATGTTGATCCGGTTGACGAGCACTGTTGCTTTGTTCTGGCCAATGTCTGAGGCGGAGAATGGCTGGCGCACACAGTTCGTCTCAGACACCGTGTCGGCATCCATGATCGATACCTGGAGCCCGAAGGGATGCCCCCACACCCGCATCGCCTGGTGCAGATACGGCAAGCCCATGAGGATGGCGCTTCCGGCTCCGCCTGCACCCACGACCAACACACGGACGGGGCGACGGCCGAGGAAGCCTGGTGGCAGCGAGTGCTCGATGCGCATCTCAATTCCTTTCGTCGCGCACGAATTGCGCGAGGGTCTGGGGCAGTACGATCAGGGTCTCCAAAGGGAACAATCTCCGCTTTCCCGTCAGGCTGCTCCACAGCCCCTCGAAGCCGCCCTCGTGACGCGTAAGGCGACCAACATTGGCATGAGTAAAGGCACTCTCGTAGAAGCCCCGCTCCCAGTCGGATATTGTCGCGACGGATGCACTGTCCGGCCGCCGCATCGAGCCGGTGCAGACCGAGCCGCAGTCCGAGAGATTCCAGTACGGTGCGACAGCGAGCTTGGTTGTTGCCACGGGACGCTTGTTCTGTGCAAGAGCGCGGATCTTCAATTGCCCGTCAGCGACCCGCCACACTAAAGGAGGCTGAGGGAAAATGCGGCCGTTCAAGTCGGCCGCCTTTCCCTCGGAGTGTTGATAGAACATCTGACGGCGCTGTGCCGGCGTCCACCAGGCGATCATGCGATCGCCCTTCGCGAGGATGTTGTCTGGGAGGACCTCGGCAGCAACCCCGCCCCCAAGAGCGCGAACGAGCGACTCGACAAATGCCACGGTGAGCGGTTGCGCCGGTCCAAGAGTAGGCGCTGTGTTCTTTTGGTTCAAGACCTCGTGCTTCGTAATGAAGGTTGTCTGGTTTCCGTAGTAGACCAGCAACGCTTCACGCAGTTCGAAGCGATGGTTCTCCCCGATTGCGATCTGAACCTGCATGTTCCTTCTCCTGCAACGCCGCGACCAGTGCAAAGAGCTCGGTGTTGAATGCAACGAAACGCTCGATCACACGACTCGCGTGCTTCACTTCATCTGCCTTCTTCGGAGAAAAGACGACGCAGACGGTCGGCTCCGCCGAGCCTTCGAGCATGTGCTGGCCTTCCTCGTCGAAGCAGGCGGTAATTGCGTCTCTGTCCCTGAAGGCAATGAGCAACGATGGGAGCGGAGGACCATCGTAGTAGCGGTCTTCGAGGGACTGTCGCGACCGTTCAACGGGCAGACGGGAGAGTCGTTGTATTTTCCTCAGACGATCAATCCAGGCTCGGTAGAGGCCTTTGCGGTGAGCCCGGAGCAAACGGCGATCTTCGAGTCTCCACTTCTCTGCGAGTGTTTTCTGGATGCACGCCGGGAGAGCTTTCTCTACCTCCGGGAATTCATATTGGCTGCGATTCTCTTCATCGTCCTCGTTCGCAGACTCGATTAGCATCTCCTCATACATGAGAGCATCGCTGTGGTCGTAAATCCGCATGACGCGATACAGCGCATGGATGAGGGTCCAATAGAATGCCGCCCCCAGTCCCTCGGCTTCCTTCTCGAGCGCATCGAGTGCGGGACCGATCTTCAGATAACCGGCACCGCTGCATTCGATCGTTACTGCCAGCTGTCCGTTGCTGAGGGTCGAACCATAGCCATCCCTTTCAAGGACATCGCTCACCTGGAGGTGATATTCGACGTTGCGCAGCAGCAGTTCGCTGCGCTCTGCCCCAATCGCGTCCATGATGCTGTGCTGTGCGAAGACGAGTGCGTTTTCTCCGCACTGCTGCCACGTTTCTGGCGAACCCAGACCTGCCTTCATCAGAGCAGCGCAGAGATCGTAAAGCAGCTCCGCATTGACTTCGTGGTTGTATTCGGTGGGAACAGTGTCGAGGGTGGGAAGAGCCTGCCCGAATGCAGGCGCGAGGGTTGTTATCCCAGCGGCGGCAGAAGCTCCGATGGAGCGGAGAGCGGCACACTGCCTGTCCCTGCGAACCGGTCCGTGGCCTGCCGGACGGCGCCGGCGAGACGTAGCGACTCTTTGCATTGCAGATGCCTCACGAGTAATTTATTCGCTTCCGGAGGTGGCGCCGTCGCCTTCGTCGCGAATAACGCCACCAGTTCCTCTCGTGTCATCTCAGACTGAGGCATGACTTAGCCCTTCGACCCGATCGCTCTCGCAAAGGAGTACCGCAGGCTGGATCCCGTATCCTCCGGTCCGGTCATCGTCGCAGTGGCAATTTCCGGGTACGAAGGCGTGAGCAGGTCGCGGACCTGGTCGATGCTCATGCGTGGATCCGGATCGGGAATACGTGCGCCGTTGAACACGAATTCGCGAGGTAAACTGCTCGTTTTGAGCGTGGTAGTAGCCATCTCATTCCTCCAGGATGATTGCGGATAAGAATTATTCGTTGTGAGTAAACACCTTTGCCAGATTGCGCCTATTGCCTGGCTTGGCGGACCATCTCGACCAGCACCGTCCGGGTCTCCATCGGGGTAGCTACCTCGTACGGGAAGTTGATGCGAACGCCTTTCATTCCCTCATTGGTTTTCAAGCGAAGAGTACAGCCCAGTCGATCGACTGAAGTCATGATCGCTTCCGTTGCTTCTACGTCAGCATGAGAACGTGCCAGCAGAATCATCGCATCTACGTGGTCAGCGTTCATGTGGGCGAGGATGCCGGGTGCGGCGCCAGCCAGCGGATCAGGAGCCGCATCCTGGTACTCCCTTGCCTCGACCCATCCCATCACGCCAAAGCCGCCCACGTAATAAAGGTCGACAGGTTGGAGCCGGAAGAAACTGAAGTCAGAGAAGTCGACCCAATAACGGCTGTTCTCGTGGCAAGCAAGTAGATCTCTCGAACGGAAGCTAGATCGCTTGCGGGAACAGGTTCGGCAAGGCCCATCATGAGTGTACCGGAACATCCGTTACACATTGGACCGGGGACATCCCTTTGAGAGTACCGGGACATCCTTTACGTTTTGGACCGGGGACATGGTTTACAAGCCCCTTGCGGTGGTGAGGGCCTGCCCATACTCTGTCATTTCCATGGCGTGGCCTGGGGGCGGGGATCAGAGTGTGAAGTTGCGGAATCCTCGTTTTCCATGCACTAAGTACAGGCTCGTTCCTTAGTGCATAATGCTCGGATGGCTCTCCGCATATCCATGTTCACGCCAATTTTGGCGATTACTACTTTTGCTTGCCCCCAACAACCTCGCCTATCTTCTGATCTCTACGCCCGCTTCGACAATGAACACGATCTTGCCAGAAAAGAGAGCCTGCTCGGACAGATCACCGATGACCGACTGAGTGCTGGCCCAACACTCCTCCATCTTGCTAAACACACCGCAAATTCCGACACGCGCTGGATGGCGATTCGTGGAATGGCAACTGTCCATTGCGAAACATGCGTGGGATTCCTAGAGGTCTCGTTGAAAGACTCTGACCCGACGGTGAGGGCCAACGCAGCACGGGCTTTAGGAGACCTGCGGGTGACAGCTTCGGGACCAAAGATCAAGGCCATGTTCGCCGCAGAAAAAGATCCGGGAGCCATCGAGCAAGCTTCATTAGCTCTCCGCATGCTTGAGGCCAGGCCCGCCGTTCCGTATATCCGAATCAAAATCCCCCAGTACACATGGCAAACTCGCGCCTGGCTTTTGCAAGCCTTAGGCGCTTTGGGTAGTTCGACCGATGTGCCGTTGGTAGCCGAGTACCTCAACAGTTCCGATATGGCGAGTGCCATGGCAGCCACCGCCGCGCTTGAGGAGCTAACGGGGATAAGTTTTGGCCCTCACCCAAACGGCCCTTCCGGCTACCCACCCGCCGACATGCTGGCTGCTCGCAAATGGTGGAAATCCCACGAAGCGGCCTGGCCTCATTGCGACGACTGTCACTATAAGTAAACATTTCTGGATGGGATGTTCACTACAGCCGGAACTGACCTGCCTGTAAGGTCCAGGTTTCGGCAAATTCGATCTATACGGAGGGTAAAAAGCCAATTTTGGCTTTCTCCCGCCCGTCGTTACCGATCTCAGCCTAAGGCTAAGGCAGCGCTCTCACGGGTCTGAATCTCAACTCCGTCACGTCCAACTCGCCGAGTTCGATCTCTCGGAAGTAAACCCTGAAAATCTCCTCATCCATTTCCTCGAAGCCGAGATCTTCGAAGGAGAAGATCTGGCTGATGAACACACGTCTTTGTGCGAGCTGATATCGTCACTAGTGTTGACCCTTCTGGTCTGCAAGCCTCTTGGGTAAGTGAACGGCGTGAGTACTTTTGGAAACATGATTGAGCTGCGCTGGTACAGGCTTGCGGGCGTCTCGTTGTTCAGTCCCTCATGCGGTCGCTCATGGTTGAAGATCTGCCGGAAGCGATTCGAGGACATCGGCTTCATCACCTTTCAAACCATGGTATCGAGTGAAACCAGGCGGTGCATCCATCGACCGGCTTGCAGGCAACTGAGAAATAATGGTGCGTACTGCTGCTTCCATCGTCATTCGGTTTAGCGGACAAGTACCCCCTCCACGGTCACGAGCAGCCGCTCGTGCCACCACAGTTGCCGCACTTGTAGCAGCTCCCATTTGGCACCATCAGGGAACCACAGGTGATGCACAGCGGCGCGTCCCCTATCTCGTAGCTGTCCTGATGGAACTGCGAGACGCTGGCTGGCGCGTGGTTTGACTCGTCACCCGCATTCTTATCCGCTGGCGCTTGCGCAGCGAACAGTGGCAGTTGCTTCCCCGAAAGGAAGCGCATCTCCATCCACCGGAAGAGGTAGTCCATGATGGACTTCGCATAGCCAAGTTCCTCATTCCCGGTCCAGCCCGATGGTTCGAATCGCGTATGCGAGAGCTTGTCGCAGAGAACCTTGAGCGGTACGCCATGCTGCAGGCTTACCGAGACGACGGTGCCGAAACACTCCATCAATCCGGCAATGGTCGAGCCTTCTTTTGCCATCCGGATGAAGATTTCTCCCGGCTGCCCGTTCGGATAGAGTCCGACAGTTAGGTAGCCCTCGTGGCCGGCAATGGAGAAATGGTGTGTGATGCCCGCGCGCTCGTCTGGCAGGCGATGGCGGTTGGCAGCCGGCGGACCGCACGGGTCCTCCTGCTGTGTTGTTTCTCTATTAGTAGCTGCATTCGCAAGCTGAGACATCGAAACCTCCTTCCTGGGTCTGCAATATGCGTGCGAAGCATGGTTTGTACCCCAGGTTCAAAACTCGGTCAAATGACATACAACAGAAAGGGCGGAACCGGCCCCAGAGGATGGGAGTTCCTCCGATGCAGCTAGAACGCTCGCTGAGTGGTTTGGCGATTTGGACTAAACCCGCTTCGCGGGTAGGTGGAAAGTAGTACGATTTGGCAGGGCAATTTGCATGCTGCACACCATCAGAGCCAACACGGCGATCAGAACTTTTCTGCACAGCTCAATGTCGGAGTCGGCACAAAATTGCTGCATTGCATTGAATCCCCATAAAGCAATTGCCCTGCCAAATCCCCACACGGTTTAGTCCAAATCGCCGTATCCACACTGCTCCCGATCGCCAACACGGTAACCGCAGATCTCCGCACCCGGAGCACTGTCGATACGGCGCTATAGATTTACCACTCATTGACGATCGATCACGCCATTATCTGATGTACCGCCAACGAGTTTTCTGATCAGCCACTTATAGAGATCAAGCGCGAAGAGCGATACTACTCGTCGCGGAGGACGCGCATCGGGTCGACCCTGGTGGCTCGCCAGGTTGGGAGGAGGCAGGCGGCGAAAGAGACGGTTCCGAGGACAAGGAGGATGGTGAGGTAGGTGCTCGGGTCGAACCATGAGACGCCGAAGAGCAGCGGTCGCCACCAGGCGGCTGCCGAGAGGCTCCGGGCGGCGAGCAGGGCGATGGCTGTTCCGATAGCAAGGCCGGAGAGCACGAGAGCAGCAGCGCGGAAGAGAATGAGCGAGGCTACGTCGCGGCGGTCGGCTCCGATGGCCATGCGCAGGCCGATTTCGCGAGTGCGTGAGGCGACGCTGGCGGCGAGTGTGGCGTAGAGGCCGAGTCCGCTGAGGAAAAGCGCGATGGAGGCGAAGGCGGAGATGAGCAGAGTCTCGAAGCGCTGCGCGCCCGAAACAAGGCTGAGATGCATCTCCATGGTTTCCGGTGTAATAACGAATAGCGTGGGGTCGATGCTGGCGAGCGCCGCCTGCGCAGGATTTTTGTATTGCATGGGGTCGCCAGCGACGCGGAGAACGACGGCGGGGCGCATGAGCATGGAGGCCTGCGAGTAGGGGAAGATGGCCATGGGCTGCGGCGGGTCCTGGACGGAATACTGCTGGAAGTCGGCGAGGACGCCGATGATTTCGCGTTCGTTGTGGATGGTGGGGTCGAGGTCGTTGGTTAGGCTGCGAAGGAGGGTGAGGTCAGGGCGGATGTGCCTGCCGATGGGGTTCTCATCAGGAAAATACCTTTTGACGAAGGCCTGATTTACGAGCGCGACGAAAGGGGCTTTGGGGTCGTTGTCGGCAGCTGTGAAAGAGCGGCCTTGCAGCAGGGGAACGCCGAGGGTTTCAAAGTAGCCGGGCTCGGCTTCTCCGATGAGGGTGGAGAGCGGATTGCCAGGCGGGTTGGGGCGGCCGTCGATCTCGACGGGCGCGCTGGCGTAGGCACCTTCCATGGGCGTGGGATAGCCGCCGGAAGCGCTGCGGACGCCGGGGATGGCGGCGAGCTTCGGCAGATATTCCTTGTAGAAGAGAGCCTTTTTCGGGTCGGGATACCGGGCATTTGTGAGCGGGATCAGGAAGCGGAGCAGATGGTCAGATTGAAAGCCGAGTTTTGCGTGGCGCACGTTGAGGAAGCCGCGAATGAGGAGTCCTGCGGCGAGGAGCAAGGCAAAGCCGAGTGCGGTTTGCGCAATGACAAGGGTGTTCTGGAAGCTGTGGGAGCGGCGGCCGGTGGTGCTGTGGCTTTGCTCGCGCAGAGATTCGATGGGCGAGACGCGGGTTAGCTTCCATGCCGGGACGAGGCTGCTGAGGATGGAGCAGAGGACAGAGATGGCGGCGGTGAAGGCGAGAACGCGGCCATTGATGGCGACTTCGCCGATGCGCGGAATGTCGTCGGGTATGAGCGGCAGAGCAGTGTGGAGAAGGATGTAGGCGAGACCGATGCCGATCGCTCCGCCGACGAGGCCGAGGATGAGGGCTTCGATCAAGAGCTGGTGCCAGATACGCCATGAGGATGCACCGAGGGCGGCGCGGAGGGCGATTTCGCCGCGACGCTTCATAGTGCGGGTGAGCATGAGTCCGGCGACGTTGGTGCAGACGATGAGGAGCACGGCGAGCACGGCGGCCATGAGCAGAAACAGTGCGGGACGTATGTCTCCGGTGATGTCAGAGAGCTTGGATTGAACGAAGACGGAGGTGAGGTAGCGGTCTTCTCGGTAGGTCTGGGCGAGGCTTGACTGGATGGTGGCGACGTCGGCGCGAGCCTGCTGCTGGGTGATGCCGGGTTTGAGGCGGCCTATGATTTCGGCGAATCCGTTATCGCGCTCCTTGCCGCGCGGAGCGGAGCCGTCGAGGAGCGGGCCGAAGCTGGTCCAGAGTTCGGCCTGATCGTTACCGCGGGGCTCGGTGAAACCTTTGGGCATGACGCCGACGATGGTGAAGGGCTGGTCGCTCACGAGGATGGTGGTGCCGAGGACCTTCTTGTCCGAGGCGAATAGCCGCACCCAGAGGCCGTAGCCGAGGATGACGACGTGGTGGCCAGCCTGATCGTCGTCGGGAGTGAAGTTGCGGCCGAGGATGGGCTGGACGCCGAGGGTATCGAAGTAATTTGCAGTAATGCGGCAGATGGGGAGAACGTCTCCGTCCATGCCATTGGCGCGGCTGATGAGGCGACCGTCGCCGACGAATGCGGCGAGTTGCGTGAAGGAATGGTTGCGGTCGCGCCAGTCGAGGTAGTTGGAGTAGGAGGTTCCTATGCGGTCGGCGGTCTGGCCAGGGCGCGCTTCTATTGTGCGGATGGCGACGAGCTGTTCGGGGTGCGGGAGCGGCAGGGGTTTCAGGAGCACGCCATCAATGAGGCTGTAGATGGCGGTTGTGGTTCCGATGCCGAGGGCGAGGGTGAGGATAGCTGTGAGTGCGAAGCCCGGCGATTTGCGCAGCTGGCGGAGGGCGAGGTAGAGATCGGAACGCAAGGAGGCGAGCATGGCCGAGGAATTAGTTCATGCTAGCATCTGCCGCTAAGAACTTTTGACTGAGATTTCTCCAGCGTCTCAAACGCACGCAAATCGACTAGCGAAACGCAGGAGTTCTGGCTTAGCTCTCTGATGCTGCTAACAGGCCAACGTTTCCAGAATCCGCGACCCCACGAAACACGCGTCGGCGACAATATACCCGTTGACCGGAGAGCGTAGGTCTGTGATTAACATTCCCACTATTCGATCCGCAGATGGTATCCGCGCTTGACCGAAGCCCCTTCGACCACGCCACCGTTGGCAATATGCTGCTTGATGGCACTATTCGAAGGCTCGCTTGATTTGACAGAGGCTGCAAGCGGTTCTGCCAGTGTCCTGGGCAATGTTTCAATTACTTTGAGCCACAGTAGACCATCGATCTTTGCTTCAAAGCGCCGAAGGTTATTGGGGATGGATTCCGGCTTAGTGATCACCACGCTGTCCTGGGAGTTCTTGTTGCGCTTTAGAGTAAATTCGTGGCTCTCAATCTTCTTGAGGTCGTGGCTGGCAAGGTAGTAGAGGACCATGGACTCGGTCCGCTCAATCTTGTTCTGCGCCCTCTTTGCACGAGCGGCGTATCTTGCCGACTCCTTCTTACAGTATTCGGCGCGCGTCTGCATAACGCGAAGAAATCTGCCGATCCGATCGATCTTTACATCCATCGCCTCACAGAACAGTCGAAGCCGCTCCATCGCTTCGGCGCTCGCTTCGCCCAGTTCTTCGATCTCATCCTGAATCTGATCGAGCAGCGCATCAAGTTCACTGTCTAGTTCAAGAAGGGAATGATCCGTCGCGACCGCCATCGGCGACAACGGCGCCACGGTGCCCGGTTGAAACGCAATCAAAGGTATAGTTTTGGTCGCCATAAAATCTCCGGCTTTGTTATCGAAAGCTCCACGCATGTGAGCCTGCGGACAACCGCTGCGGGCTCACATGCAATGGTTTAGGCGAAGAGCAGCATCTGCTCGCCCTCCGCGTGGCCGGTGGGCCAAAGCGCGGAAGGCTTCTGTTGACTCTTCGGAGCGGCTTCGACGAGATGCCGTGCAGGCGACGATGTTGTCACCAACTCCTGCGACAGAAGAGGCAATAATTGATCGTCCTCTTCCACTAACTCCGTCTGCGATACCATCGGCGCCGATGGCCTATGCCGGGCACGTTCGCGCTTGAGGTCAGCCCAGACCGCGTCAGCGGACTCACCGACGCGCCCGCGCTCCACCAACTCACGCGCCATGGCGCTCATCATGTCGTCGTCGCTCTCGAGAGAATGAATGCCTTCGCCCGAGAACTTGCCCTCCATCATCAGCGCCACCAGCATCTTCTTCCCCATTAGGCGGAGACACGTGGTCTGTGTCGTGGCCTTGGAGACGAAGAATTTTACTTTCACCGGATGCTTCTGTCCGATGCGCCACGACCGGCGCGAGGCCTGTCGCAGCGTGTGGAGTGAATAGCCGGTCTGGTAGAAGTAGAGCGTTGGAAAAGCAAGAAGATCGAGGCCTGTTTCCACCAACTTCGGATGACAGACCACGACTTCGACGCCGTCTTTGAGCTGTCTCTCATACCAAAGCTCTCGCTTGATCGTCGGCACTGTTGGCCGTAGCACAGCGACACGCAGCCCGGCCTGACGAAGCACTCTCTCCAGGCGGGCTGCGTGTCGTGCTCACCCGTAAAGGTGGCGTAGACCTGGCAACGCCTCCCTTGTCGTAGCTCTCCGCGGATGTCCTCGATGAGCTTGCGTTCTTTGGCATAAACGAAGTCTTTTGAAAGATCCGGCGTTGTTGTTACCAGGAACGGCTCGAGACGTCCAAGCTGGGGGTTGAACCGCTTGCCCCAGATCTCTCCGATACCAAACGGATGGTCGGGGTAAAGAAGCAGGCGGTGCATCATGAGGCTCATCAGACTTCGGTTTCCGCGGTTCTTCTTGACCGCTTCTCGTATGTCTTGTTCGATCCCTGCATACGCCTTACCGAGGTCTACATCCATCTCGACTTCGACGACGCTCTCTTCGTACGAAGGGAGGTACGCGGCTATGTCCTCGAGCGTCACAAAGGCCGTCGACGCCATGAGGAACTGGCCGAACACTAGCGGTGAGGCGCCGGGCTTCCGCACCTGTCGCACTGTCGTCTTCTGGGCTCGGGTGCAGGCGTTGTCAGCATCTGGGATCTTCTCGATGGATTCGAGCACGCCATAACGTTCGGCAAAGTCCCGTCTTCCCGAGCCGCCTGCCGCGAACCCTTCGGCCACCATCTGCCGGGGCTTCATCCGATAGAAGAGATTGAAGAGGTCGTCGGCATAGCCTCCCATGAGGGTGCCGGTGAGCCCGATCAACTTTCGAGAGCAGCGATAGAGTACACCGAGGTTGTTGCCCTGGGCAGTCTCTTGTGCCAGTTG
>Ga0207146_10076_pt3 | contig 24691 bp, 23 predicted proteins | sample Alteio_BWMinHeat_36_FD_153539 | JGI IMG/M metagenome (GOLD analysis project Ga0207146, IMG submission 153539) | Enriched cells from forest soil in Barre Woods Harvard Forest LTER site, Petersham, Massachusetts, United States -... | ecosystem: Environmental > Terrestrial > Soil > Temperate forest >...
AAACGGAAGCCTGAAACTGACCGGCGCCGACTATCTCGTTATCGCCAGCGCGTGGGATGAGAAGCACCCGGGCACGCCGCCGCAGCTCATGGGACAGATCTTCCACCACTTCGAATCCCCGAATCGGTTTGGATTGCCCGCCTTCTACACGCTGCATGTCTGGGCGTGGAAAGAAAATCCCAAGGGCGCATTCGTAAACTGGCACCCGAACGTTTCATGCCAGTCATTTGTCGGCCAAACCACTCCTTAATCGAGGCGATGATCGGGCATGAACGGCTACGCGGCACAACAACCAGAAAGAGGACCGCATCGGTAGTTTCCGTTATCGAGAGTAAAGCACAAAACTGGCGCGGCTCAGCGGTGACCGCGACCAACATTAAGAAGGAGGAAGGTTATGACGAAACAACTAGGAAGTCTCATTGGGGTGGCCCTGCTGCTTGCGGCGGTCTCGGCCTCCGCTCAAACCACGAACATAATACGGGTCAAGGTGCCGTTCCCGTTCGTGACAGCAGGAAAGCTCTGGCCAGCCGCAGACTACAGTGTGCAAATCCGGACGGAAAACGGCACCGTCACCCTGAGCTCACAAGACATTACCTCGGCAATCATACTAACCACCATCGATGAACGGCCGGGAGAGGGGCGAACCTTCTTGCAATTCCAGCGCACTGGCGATCGCTGGTTCCTGCATGAAGTCACCTTGAATGGTACGGGGCATGTTTTCCCCGCTAGCGAATTGGAGAAAGAGCTAGTCAAGGAAAGTGTGTCAGTGGAGGCTCAGCCATCAGTCGGACCATAAATCCCAGTCCTTTGCGCAGGACAAACGTAGAGACTGTCCGGCGCAAAGGAGAGGGGTTTATCTGATTGGAACCATCGCTCTCTGGGCTGAAGAAGCCGACCACAAGAGAATAATAAATAAGGATGAGCACAGATTCTGGAAAAGGAGACAGATCAAAATGGGCACAAAGGCACTTACTGTTGACATGAACAAATTAAACGTATTCATCGGTCAATTCGTAACTGATCTTGGCGCTGCCGTTCATGCCGGCATGGTCGTCATTGGGGAAAAGTTGGGGCTCTACAAAGCCCTTGCCGGCGGCCCCATGAGTTCCGGACAACTTGCCACCAGGACGAAGACCGATGAGCGCTATTTGCGCGAGTGGCTGGCTTCCCAAGCTGCCGGGGGCTACATCACCTACGATGAGAATACCGGCAACTTCAGCCTGAGTGAAGAACAAGTCTTCACGCTGGCAACGGAAGACAGTCCCGCATATCTGCCCGGAGCCTTTGAACTGGCTTTGGGATCGCTCGCCGCGGTTCCCCGCATCGTGGAATCGTTCCGCACGGGCAACGGTATGGGCTGGCACGAACACGTTGACGGCGTTTTCCATGGTTGTGAGAAGTTCTTTCGTCCCGGTTATGCCGCTAATCTCGTCAGCTCATGGATTCCCGCTTTGAGCGATGTCCAAGAGAAGCTGGAGGCCGGGGCGCGAGTCGCCGACGTCGGCTGCGGACAAGGGGCTTCCACAATATTGATGGCAAAAGCATTCCCCAAGTCCCGATTCTACGGATTTGACTACCACGACAAGTCGATAGAAGCGGCCCGTGAGTCCGCCCAGCGTAACGGCATTGCCGACCGCGTCACTTTCGATGTGGCAAAGGCAAAGGAATTTCCCGGCAGAGACTACGACTTCGTGGCCGTCTTCGATTGCTTGCATGACATGGGCGACCCGATTGGCGCAGCTGCGCACGTCCGGCAGTCCTTGGCTAAACATGGCACGTGGATGATCGTTGAGCCCTTCGCCAATGACCAGTTGAAGGACAATCTGAACCCTGTAGGGAGAGTCTACTACTCCTTCTCGACGCTGCTTTGCACGCCTTGCTCACGATCCCAGGAAGTCGGACTGTGCTTGGGTGCGCAGGCTGGTCAGGCACGCATCCGGGAGGTTGTGACTTCGGCCGGGTTCAATCGTTTCCGTCGAGCAACGGAAACCCCATTCAACATAGTTTACGAAGCTCGGCCGTAGTTCAAGTTGGTATCGTCGCGCGAGCGTAACGGTTCGCGTCAAGGAAGTCGCTCCGTGGTGCTTGCACGACATCAGGCCTTCGGGACCTCCGCCGCTGTAGAATGTCCGGAAAATCAGGCTTCAACAGGAAAAACCAAATGAACCCAACTACTAACGCAACGGTTTCGAAAGAGAGCTCACGGGGCAACGGCGGCTCGCATGAAGTAAGTAGGTCCATGCCGCGGCCAGTCAATCCCGCGCTAACCGAAGAGATGCTCACGCGTTTTGCTTCGCGCGCTGCCGCCTACGACCAGGAAAACCGCTTCTTTGAAGAAGATTTCGAGGAGCTCCGTGCGGCGAAGTATCTACTGTTGCCTCTGCCGTTGGAATTCGGCGGCGCGGGCATGACGCTTGCTGAAGTATGCAGAGAGCAGCGCCGGTTGGCATATCACGCCCCCGCAACTGCCCTTGCCGTGAATATGCACCTTTATTGGATCGGCGTTGCAGCCGATCTGTGGCGCCGCGGGGATGTGTCGCTGGAATGGATTCTGCGTGAGGCAGCCGCCAGTGAAATCTTCGCAGCCGGACATGCGGAAAGTGGCAATGACGTGCCGGTTCTGCTCTCGACCACGAAAGCGGAGCGCGTCGACGGCGGCTACAGGTTCACGGGCCGGAAACATTTTGGCAGCCTGACGCCCGTCTGGACCCGGTTTGGCCTACATGGGATAGATACCAGCAACCCAGCCCAACCGAAGATCATTCACGGATTCATTCCGCGCGATACCACAGGATACACAATCAAGGAAACCTGGGATGTACTCGGCATGCGCGCGACCCGCAGCGATGATACTGTGCTGGAGAATGCATTTGTTCCGGACCGCTACGTCGCCCGGGTCGTGCCTGCGGGCGGCGCGGGAGTCGATGCTTTCGTACTCTCGGTCTTCGCCTGGGCGCTGATGGGCTTTGGAAACGTTTATTACGGACTAGCCAAACGCGCGCTGGACCAGAGTATTGCCAGTGTGAAGACAAAGGGCTCCCTCGCCCTCTCCCGTTCGATGGCATATCACCCCGAGATCCAGCACGCCATTGCCGAAATGGTCATTGAACTTGAGTCTATCGGACCGCATCTGGAAACGATTGCCGAAGACTGGTCGAGTGGTGTAGATCACGGCACACAGTGGCCTTCAAAAATATTTGCGGCCAAATACCATGCGGTCGAGGCATCATGGCGCGTTGTGGACCGGGGTCTGGATGTGAGCGGCGGCACCGGGATTTTCCGCTCAGCGGGTTACGAACGATTGATCCGCGATGCGCGTCTTGGCCGACTCCATCCCGCTAATTCCTTCCTTACACATGAAGTGGTAGCGAAAACCGCACTGGATATCAGCCTGGATGAACAACCCCGCTGGGGCTAGCGAATTGTCCTATAAGTTAGCGTTTGTGTGGCGAACCCGCCCACAGCCCTGCAGACCAGTTAGTCGGCTTTTTTCATGACTCGCGGGCGAATCCTGATTGGCGTGAAAGCCGGGATTTCTTGGTTCCCCTGCTCATTAGTGCTGAGGTAGTCTCTTTGGCAGCCCCGAAGAAATGAACGCCCACGTAGGTTCCAATCGCCTCCGTGATGAGCAATAGATACGCCGTCAGGACAAAGGTGGTACCCCATCCACCAGAGGACTGCGAATGGATGTGATGGGGGCTGGCGACCAGAAAATGACGATAGAAGCCGAATAGCAGCGATCCAAACATCGAAAGCGACAAGAGAATGAGTCCGATTCGTTTCTTCGTTGTCCAGACGAGCGCCATTGCGAGAAAAGGACTGACCAGCACCACCACGGCCACGAAGATCGAAGCTGGTGGATCGAGTCCAACGCGCAATCCACGGTGCGCAAGACCATGGGCAATATTGACCAGCAGGTGGGCAACAACGATGGCGGTTACGTACTTAGCTGATCGGTTCACGCCCGGTTGATTCTGTCTTGTAAGCTCAAATATTCTCAGGTTGAGTGCTGGATGCCAAGCTCCCTCATCTATAAAATCGGGTTGTCGTCGCCTCGTGAGTGTGGGAATTCAGATGGGCGCCAAGCTCACTGCTGATATGAAGCGTGTTGTCGTCGTGCAGCGGCTAGCCTTCGTTGCCACTGTCTGCCCCGATGGAACACCCAATCTCTCGCCTAAGGGCACAATTTCCGTTTGGGACGACGATCATCTCGTCTTCTCCGACATCCGCTCTCCGGGAACGATCACGAACCTTCGGAAGAATCCTGCTGTCGAGCTAAACGTTGTTGATCCTTTTGCCCGCAAAGGTTACCGCTTCAAAGGTACTGGTAAAGTCATTGTGGACGGTGAACTCTTTCAGCAAATCATGAACTTTTACCGAGGGCGATGGGTGGACGCAGTGAGGAGCAAGTCGGAAGCCCGAATACGAGGTTTCGTGCTGGTAAAAGTCGAGAGCGCGTTGCCGCTCACCTCCCCTGCCTATGACCACACCTCAGTTGACGAACAGTCAATCCGCAAACATTGGATTTCATATTTTGCGGCGTTGAACGAGGGTTGATCGGACTACAGGAGACGAGAGTGGTTTCCATTTTTCAACTTTCCACTGGAGTCTCGGAGAAATGGCATGGCGGACACAGTAGTTGAAGCCCTGATCCTTGATCTTCTTGAGTGGGTGACTAAACGCGACAGAACCTACGAAGAAGTAACGTGGGCTTGGCGCACATCATGCCCAAACTGCCCGTGTGGGAAGAGGCGAATGATCGCGGTCTCGTCGTCAGGGAGAACGTGAACGGGCGTTGTGTGGTGAGGATTACTTCGTCAGGTCGTGATCTTCTTGTTCAACGCGACACAGGAAAACAACATGAGTAATGTTGCCATGATGCCACCGCGAGTAAATGGGATTCTGGAAACGTCCCTGTACGTCGAGAGTCCCGCTCGCTCCGCTGAATTCTATCGCCGAGTATTCGGCTTTGAGCCGCTCGAACCCGGCGAACCCCTGAACGATGAGACGCGTCTTTGCCCGATGCGTGCGGGTGATCGCAGCGTGCTGTTGCTGTTCAAGAAAGGCGCTACTGCTGATACGGACGCCATCGGCACAATTCACATCGCGTTCGGGATCGCTCGTTGTGATTTGCCTGCTTGGGAACGCTGGCTGAAGGAACAGGGCATCTCGATTGAGTTGCGTAAGACATGGAAATATGGAGGCGAGGCGCTCTACTTCCGTGATCCAGACGGTCATCTGCTGGAGGTTGTGACGCCGGGCGTATGGAACATCTACTGACCGCGAGTTATCCACATGGCATAACTCCTACAGTACGAATCGGGAGGCAAATCCCCCAATGAGTCCCAAAACTCCATCACCGACGATCGCCACCCTGTTCATCCTTGGCGGAACAGTATTCGGTGTACTAGGCGCGTTGCATGCCGTTTTTACTCTGCTCGATCTGCACAACCCGCGCGACGACTTGTCCCTGTCGATCCTTCGGTTGCACACGCGATGGCGAATTCTGTGCTCAGACTATCGGGAGGACGCACGGACATGTGGCGAGCTTGGATTGGCTTTAACTTTAGCCACAGCCTTGGCCTGCTGCTGGTTGCAGTGCTGGCGCTCTGGGCTGGGTTCAGAACCAAAATGCTCCCAGTCGGCATCATCATGCCAGCGCTGACCCTGATCGGCTGCGTCTATGAGGTTCTCGGCCTGTTCTACTGGTTCCGCATTCCTGCCATCGGCGTTGCAGTTGGTACAGGCTGCTTCGCCGCCGCTTAGGTGACTCGTCGCCAGCCTGCTGATCTTAAATGTAAGGCTGAAATCAATCAATTCGCACACCGCGTACAGCGCCTGATTGACCATCCCTTCGACGTTACCAGAACGCGCCTTGTTCGTTAGAGAATTACGCCGTAAGAGACAGCCTCACAAGGTATAGTTCTGTTCCAAAAGGTGGGCTGTTTACCATCTTTTAACGCTCGCATTGAAAAGACAGAACTTGCGGATTTCGGGATAGTGTGAAATCCGTCCCCTTTCGGACTGGCACCGATCTTCTGCAATTTGGAGCTTCCTGAAGACGAATCACTCCGGTTGATCCGCCATTAATTTCGCAGTTGCAGGCGGGCGTGCCAGTTCCTCGACAATCGCCAGTACAATTCTGAAGTATGTCCGGTCGAGAGTGCTACCACTGCAAGCAGTGGATCGAGGACGGAGAAGAGCACGACTGTTGGACGACCACTGAAGCGGCTCTGACGCAAGAACTCTCCGACGATCTGCGGGATGCTTGGGAACGGCTGCGCGAGACAGCCGTTTCCTTCGGCGATCAACGGATTTACGCTTCGCACAAGGCGATCATGTTCTCGCGCAAGTCCTGCTACTGCTTCGTGCGTCCCAAGCGAAATTTTCTCGAACTCTGCGTTTTCCTCGGTCGCACGGTGAAAGCTCCTCAAGTGCGACGAAGCGACCGGGCATCGAAGTCCAAGGTAAATCACATCATTCACATTAAGCACCGCGATGAAGTCGAGGCACCGATTACCGACTGGCTTCGCGAAGCCTACGAACTGTCCGACGTGTTCGCGTCGAAGGCGAGCACGGCTCGCGTCAAATCGAAGTACAAGCTGAAGTCCAACCGGATTTCCCCTGATGAGACCTACCCGTTTCGACGGGCATGACATCTCGGAAGCGTGGGAGATGGAAGAAGGCGAACGCCACTGCGCTTCCGCACAATGAAGGATTTGGTTGCGGGGGGTGGATTTGAACCACCGACCTTTGGGTTATGAGCCCACAGGGAATTGGAATTACAACAACTTACAAGACGCGGGTGGCTACCTAAAATCCTTGTAAGGAACGCTAGAGAATCCTTATTGGACAGTTAAAGGACAGTCGCGGTATAGCTTCTGTTTTCGCTCGATCGTCGAAGGGCGTGCTTGTTTTGCTGCGGATCAGCAGCTCTGAGTCTGAAAGCTTTGGTTTGTCTCTTCTGCGAAAAACTAAGACGGTTCGCTACCTATTGTTCGAAGCCCACGCGTTGGAGTGACGAACAATGTCCGTGACAGGGCAGCGTTCTAACCAACTGAACTACGTCCCCACTCGCCAAATCAACGAGATGCGCAATCGCCAGTGTTTACGCGGCATTGCACGAATTGCATATCTTGCCCAATTTGCTCCCGGCGCCACAGATTGCATTCAATCGGGACCAAGCCGCTAATAAACCGCCAATAAGAATCTGAGCAAATCGTCGTCACAAAATTGTCCTAACAGCTTCTTGCAGAACACGAAAGAGCCACCCTCATCTTCTTGGATCAGACGGCAAAGAAAATCTCGCCCCATGTGGCGCGCAGAAATCCTGCCAATCCTTGGTGGATTTGCGTTTGTTCGTGCAAGCACCGCGGCCTCTGCCTTCTCGCGACACAGGCCGGGGCGATCGCTGTTTCGCCGCATAAGAATCTTTCCAATTCTTTGCACAGATCAGTTCTTTTTCGGTGGGTGTCGACGGGTTTGATAAGTCCGGAGCCCTTATCTTTAACAATGCGCCGAGCCGCGCCCTTAGATTTCCAGGAGCTCGCAAGAGCCAGCGGTGTGGCAAGACAGTCACTCACTCTCGAACTCAAAGGGAGTCGCCCTGAGGTCTGAAGATTCTGCGATTTCCTCCGTAACTAACAAGTCCTTTCGTATACCCATCACAAGAACGCTTAACCAAAGAAATGCCTTCCAATAAACGCAAACTCGTATGCATCGCCCAACCAAACTTAGCCTCCAGCCAATGACCGAATTACGGTGGACACAGCATTTCTGGAATACAAGATGAGAATGGTCGCGGCCACAGCTGCCTGGAGAAGGCTACGAATGATTCTCCCGGTCTGCGTCAGGTTGAACCCGGCTCCCAAGCGCCGCTTTGCGGAAAGAACTCCGCGTTGATATTTCTCAGCTCGGTCTCTTGGAGTTTCCTTCCAAACGGCGCCCGTGCAGAGGTCAGCGTCGATGTTGGTTTGAGCCTCTGCACGGGAGGCGAAGCCACACGCGATGATGCTGGGTCCAGCGATGAGTTCCCGCAACGATTCTTCATCGGGATAGGCGATCACAAAGCGCTCCGAAGGACCTTCTGTCCGACGGGCCTCGATCACTGCGTATTGTGCAATCGACGAATCAACCAGTTCGGTCATGACTTCACCTTGAGTCCATCCATGGCCACCAAATACGGCATGTACTGAGTTTTAGCAAGTGTGATTCCAAACGGATGTCGTCAGTCGAAGGGTTCTCGTTTGACGTTTTCGTTTCTCCTTCCACGAGGGCAAATAAGACGCTACATCCCAATCGGCAATTAGTTAGCCAGGTGTTTGCGGCCTCGTGCGTGATCTGGAATTATTGCGAGTGCGGAGTGTGAGGATCGGGTGGGAGCGTCATTCCATTGACAGCCGTCGGCAATTCGACGGGCTTACAACGTCAATGAGGTGGCCGTTGCAGACTGGCTTTGCGTGGTTCCGTTCCACCCGGCACCACTAGCTACGTTGTTCGGATCAAGAGACGCAGAGAGCGAGACGCCTTCGCAGTGGAATGACGGTTCTTAGGGAGGCGGGACTGCGAAGGCGGTTACCGCTCTTGGCGAATAGGCACATGGAGCTTTGATGCTGTGACTCAAAATACAGTTACATTCTTCCGCACCCTCTCGTTGCATTTGTGGAACTGGAAATGCATCAGGCACGATCGATGCTGAGCGCCCTGTGCGATGGCTGAGGTGATAAATGGCACTTATCCGATTGAGCAGGTTCAAAGCGAGTGCAGAAGTCCCACTCCTTGAAAACAGCATTGGCTTTGAAAGCCTGATCGAGAGCAGCGACGAAACAGCGCTCGGCCGCCTCGTGATTTGCCGTCAACAAGAATGCGAGCAGGTATGAGGAGTCTGTGCTAGTCACAAACGCATCGCAGAAATCGGCGCAAGTTGCATAGTCGCAACGGAAGTTTCCAACGGGCTCTAGCCGGTACTGAAGCATGACTCACCTCTACTCGACGATAACTTCCAAAAGGGGTTCAGCTTCGGATGAATGCCAGAAGGTCCGCATTGATCACGTCGGCATGGGTGGTCATCATGCCGTGGGGGAAGCCAGGGTAAATCTTCAGCGTGCCATGCTTCAGCAACTTAGCCTGCAGCAATGAAGCGTCTTTGTAGGGAACAATCTGGTCGTCGTCGCCCTGCATCACGAGGGTCGGCACCGTAATCGCTTTCAGATCGTCCGTTTGGTCCGTCTCAGAGAAAGCCTTGATGCCTTCGTATTGGGCGAGCGCGCCGCCCATCATCCCCTGTCGCCACCAATTCTGGATGACTCCCTGCGAGACCTTTGCGCCGGTCCTGTTGAAGCCGTAAAACGGCCCGGAAGGAACATCGATGTAAAACTGCGCCCGGTTGTCAGCCAGCGCCTTGCGGAAGCCATCGAACACTTCGATCGGAGTGCCGCCCGGGTTCTTCTCGGTCTTGACCATGAGTGGGGGAACGGCGGAGATAAGCACGGCCTTAGCTACGCGCCGCTGGGGCTCGCCGTACTTCGCAACATAGCGTGCCACCTCGCCGCCGCCCGTCGAATGTCCGACGTGGATCGCATTCTTCAGGTCGAGATGCTCGGCCATAGCCGATGCGTCGGACGCGTAATGGTCCATGTCGTGGCCAGTGCCCACCTGCGAGGAGCGACCGTGACCGCGCCTGTCATGCGCGACAACGCGATAGCCGTTGGCAAGGAAAAAAAGCATCTGCGTGTCCCAGTCGTCCGACGACAGAGGCCAGCCGTGGTGAAACACGATGGGCTGTGCGTCTTTAGGACCCCAGTCCTTGTAGAAAATCTGCGTTCCGTCTTTGGTCGTGATTGTTGGCATGGATTGTTCTCCTTCGTTCAATTTGTCAGAGTTCGAATCAAGAGCATGGAGCCTGAGAGCCATTGCTGGCACCGGAAGCGCCGTTGCTAGCACTGCCATCCCGCCGATGAGTATGCTGCGCCGGCTGACTTCAACGGTCATAATGTTTCCTTTCTTGATTATTGCCTACTCAACAACGAATGGACCCGCACCCAGCGAAGCCGCCGGTCCGGCACCAATGGCACCGAACCGCTGGGCCTGGAAAAAGTGGATCAATTCCGCTTCACTTATCGCCGCTCCCTGGCTCCGCAACAGAAATCTTGAGAATCGTGACTTCATCATTCACGTGTTCCAGGCGCTGAATTCACGACGATTGGCGAGCTCTGATCGAGAACCTTCGGCCAGAGTTGAAATTCTCCCAGCGCTCGCCAGAGCTCCGTCTCATTCGATGTGTCTTGTCGCGAAACGAAAGACGCCCGCGACGGCAAGCGCCAACGCGAATTTCAAGTTCGTGCCGATTGAGCACGTTGGTTTTCCGTGCCGTACTAAACTGTCGGCTGCGTCCTTCCTATTCGCGCTTACCGAGGGTCTCTTACTTGTGTTTTCCGGACTCAGGTGGAAACTCTTTGAACATTTTTGCCACGCCCCTATCGAGGTTCTTTTCATTCTTCGCTGCACTATCCGAGAGCGTGCCTTCGGCGCTACCCCGCCAAATTAGCTGTTTCGATTTCGCGTCGAATATGTCGACAACCAGTGTTCCCTCTTTGTAGTCCTGCTCGGTTGTGGTTGCGTCGCCGAAGCTGTCGCCGTAACCCCCAAAACGTCGCCATCCCCAACCGCCACCGAAGCCGAAATTGTCGTAGTACGTATGGAGTGTTTTTTGCGTTGTAGTCATCTTGATCGCCACGATGGCAACATCGCCACCGTTGTCGACTTGTGTCCAACCCTTCGCCGATAATTGGGCATCGACGGCATTCTTTATGCGGGAGTCCCACAGCGAGTTAGGCGGTTTGATTTCCTGCCACGAGTAGGTCTTGTATTGAGAGAAGTTGGCTTGGTGATCAAAGTCCGTTCGGATGTGCTGGCCAAATGCAGATCCCAACAGCATCATTAAGAACGCACCGTAAATCGTTACTTGAGTTGTAGCTTTCATCTGACAAATCTCCTTTTCTGAAAATCGAAACGTACTTCAAGTTCGAAACATTCATCACATCTGGGATTACGAACCCTGCCCTTGCCTTTTGTTCACAAGTACCTTGATGTCAACGCGCCGGTTGAGCTCGCGGCCCTGTGGATCGCGGTTACTAGCGACCGGCTGCGTACTGCCGAGGCCAACAGGCGCGAGGATGCGCCGTAGCGGGATGTTCTTTTCGCGGAAATAGCGGGCGACGGTAGCCGCGCGTTCTTCGCTCAGCTTTCGATCCGCCTCCGTGTTGAGGGTGTTGGAAGAGTAGCCAGCGATCTCGATCATGTAACCATTAAGCGATTTCGCAATATCAGCAAGATTGGCAAGGTCGCGTATCGCCGCTTCGTCTAGATCTGCTGAACCTTTCGGAAAGAAGACATCCACCTCAAACTCGTTCCTGTAGTCATCCAAGTCCGAGACGAGCCGATTCAACATGGCGGCAGCCGCCGCATCCTCATTCGCCAGTTCGTCGGCAGCTTGTGCCTGCAGGCTGGCCTGATTCGCTGAGTCCTGGGCTTGTGCCGCCGAGGCTTGAGCCAAGCTGGCAGCTGAGAAACCCAGATCCGCAGTCGATTGTGCGTTCTGCACGGCCGTTTTGTTTTCGAGGACTTGTTGCTCTTGAGCTACTTCGACGGCGAATGAGTCGGGAGTGAATACGATCTTGGCCGCATCAAGCTGCCCTTTCGAGTTCCCCACACCTTCAGCGTGGATGGTCAATCCTGGGACCATGGCGGTGGCGTCCAGGTCGGTATGGCGAAAAAACACAACGCGGTGTTGCCTGCGCTCAATCTTGGTGTCGTCGTTGATGTTGACTACAACAAAGTCGTTGGAGTTCTTATCCAGAATCCGAATCAGGTCTCCATCGCGAGACAGAATCGCTCCCGTGACCGTCGCCTTCTCACCTGCTGCGAGCTGACGTGTTTCGTGCGCTGCGGCGAACGCTAGTGCAGCGAGCAGAAGTGCCGAGCCTGCGCACAAAAGTACATTGCGTTTCCACTTACGAATCTTAGGTTTCATTGCGATCCCTCCGCGCTAGCTAATCTTGACCGCTTAACCACAATGCACGAGTCGTGCCAATCTAATGAACTGCTCAAGAGCGAAGAAAGTCCTTGGATTTGCGGAATACAGTTGCGACGTGTAGACCGGATGGGCAGAATTCGCGTTGTTATGTGGACGCTGCGACCACCAGTTGTCGCTCGGTTGAGGTGGTCGCTAAACGTTGGACAACAACCGGCGGAACGGAAGAACCTTGCAGCCGCATAGGTGCGGTTGCCTTGGTCTTAGTATTCAATCCTTATGTATCGGCTTCGGATATGGGGCTTCGCCCAATTTGAGTGGCACGCTGAGTGCTTCACGATGATGCGATGCAATCACAGCATTATTTCAAGGGAGCATCGTGAACGATCACAACACTCGCGAGGACCGGCCAACGCTCGAAGTCATTGGGGAGTTCACGACCTGCGCGGCGAAGTCGTATTGGATCGCTCTCGTCCTCACGGGCGACGAAGATACGGCGGCGAGAATTATCTGCTCCGGCATACATGTCGCTGAGTCAGCCAAGGTTTTTGGGGAGTGGATGTGCGCCTGGGGAATTGATGTTGTCATCAAGGCCTGTGTGGCGCTCCACACAGATGAACTGAGGAAAGAAGAGGGCTCTAGGGAATATTGGCGTGCGAAGGCGGCCGAAGGATCGACCATCGAATTGCAGCAAGCTCCACTTTCAACGGAGCGAGTGAGAAGGGCACTTCTGCTCCTCCCGCTGTTTCCCAGGTTCGTATATGTGCTGCGAGTTCTCGAAGGTTACTCCTTGTCGTATGTAGCATCGATCCTGAACGTCGACGAAGAAGCGTGCCAAGCCGCCCTGGCCTATTCCTTCGGAGCGTTCGCTGAAGCCTTGATGCCGGTGCAGTTGGCCAAGGAACAATGAATTCCGTCCTTGGATCCGGGCCGTCCTTGGCTACGGTCCGAACAACTACTACAATCCCCGAACGAGGGAATTGCGGTGGTTCTTCCTGAGCCAATTCACAAGGCCCGGCTGTTGGACCTTGCACTGTCGCGTGGTTTCTTTCTACTGTTCGTCCTGGCAGCAACTTCGTGGGCAGTCGATCCCAACCGGCAGATCACGCAATATGCGCACACCGCGTGGAGAACCCAGGACGGGGTTTTGAACGGTGTGCCAAACGCAATTGCTCAGACTGCGGATGGTTATCTATGGATTGGAACGCAGGTGGGACTTATGCGTTTCGATGGGGTCCGATTTGTTCCCTGGAAGCCGACGAGTGGGGAAGAATTATCGTCATCCAACATTACCGCACTCCTGGGCGCGCGCGATGGAAACCTATGGATCGGCACAGACTCTGGGTTGCGCCATTTGGTCGATGGGGATCTGATCCGATATCCCGACCGGCCAGGAGGAGTCACGGAAATCATACAGCGCGCCAACGGAGAAATCTGGTTTTCGTATTATCAACTCATCGAAACCGCGTGGGGGATATGTAAGGTCGTCGGAGGGCAAACGCAGTGCTACTACGGAAAGAACAATGGTATACCGCTGGTCGAGGATGGTTCGGGATCTCTTTGGACTGGCTACGGGGCAACGCTCACGCGCTGGCAACTGGGTTCACCCAGTACCTACGCTCAGCATGGGCTGAGATTGATGGGGGCAGCGGGTGTGCATAGCCTCGCTCTGGCGAGAGATGGTTCGATATGGGTTGGAATGCAGAATGGCGGGCGCGGCGCAGGATTGCAACAATTCACAAATGGCACATGGAAGCCGTTTATCGCGCAGCGTTTCGACAGTAGCACCTTGACGGTTCGCGCATTATTGTTGGACCGGAAGAATACGTTGTGGGTTGGCACCAGCCAAGGTCTTTACCGTATTCGCGGCCGGCAGGTAGATCACTATGGGAGTTCAGACGGTCTGTCCGGTGACGATGTGAGTAACATGGGTGTATATGAAGATCGCGAAGGCAACATATGGGCCGCAACGGCCCAGGGCCTCGACTGTTTCCGCGATCTACCTGTCACGACGTATACAAACACCGAAGGATTCCCAACCGGCGAGGTCGATTCGGTCCTTGCCTCGCGCGACGGTACGATCTGGTCAGGAAGCACTAAATACTTGGTCCGACTACGTCAGGAACGAACTCCCGTTACTGAGGCACAACGGGCACCTGGGAATCTGGTCTATGCCCTTTTGGAAGATCATGCAGGCCGGCTATGGGTGGGTGTCGATGATTTCTTGACGATATATAAAAACGGAATTTTCCGTAGGATCGATAAGCCTGACGGTAAGCCAGTTGGGTTCATTGTCGGAATGACCGAAGATGTGGAGCACAATATCTGGGTCGAAACCATCGGGCCTCCCAGAACACTCTTTCGCATTCAGGACTTCGAAGTTCGGGAGATGTTTCCCGCACCTCAGATGCCTGAAGCTCGGAGGATCGCGCCTGATCCTGGGGGTGGCATCTGGTTGGGTCTCATTCGCGGCGATCTGGCCCGATACAAGAACCGCAAGCTCGAAATATATCCCTTCAGGCACAGCGCGGTTCCCGGCCTCGATACTGAGGTAAATCAATTGCTTGTGACGTCCGAGGGGGCTGTATTGGGAGCTACACATTTTGGAATGATCGCGTGGAGAAACGGAACTCAACAGACCCTCACAGTTCAAAACGGCCTTCCCTGCGATGGAGTCCACGCACTCGTTTTTGACAATCAGGGGAATCTCTGGCTGTACCTGCAATGTGGTCTCGTTGAGGTCCCGAAAACCGAGATGCAAAAGTGGTGGCAAAAACCTGACGCGGTCGTGCATTTCCGCCTCATGGATTCCCTTGACGGTGTTCGTCCAGGCCAGGCCCCTTTTGCGGCGGGGGCCCGATCTCCTGACGGGCGGTTATGGTTCGCCAACACATATGCGTTGCAGGTAGTCGATCCTGATCACTTGTCTAGGAACTCCATTCCGCCGCCGGTGCATGTCGAAGGAATCATCGCCGATCGGAGGAGCTATGCCCCCGGGCGCAATCTTAGTCTTCCGTCGCTCACTCGAGCTTTGGAAATCGACTACACAGCGTTGAGCTTCATGGCGCCACAGAAGGTACGCTTTCGCTACAAACTCGAAGACCACGATACGGAATGGCAGGAACCCGGGAGTCGGCGACAGGCATTCTATAGTGATCTTCGTCCGGGGAAATACCGCTTTCGCGTGATCGCCTGCAATAATGACGACGTTTGGAATGAAGAAGGAGCAACTCTAGATTTCAGCGTCGCGCCAGCCTGGTACCAGACGATCTGGTTCCGCGTCTCGTGCTTGGGAGGCTTTGTTCTGTTGCTGTGGGCGCTTTATCAGTTCCGCCTTCAGCAACTGGAACGGCAATTCGGCATGCAGGTCGAAGCGCGTGTCAACGAACGCACACGGATTGCGCGGGAGCTACACGATACCCTGCTGCAAAGTTTTCAGGGATTGATGCTCCGCTTTCAAACCGTGGGCGAGATGCTTCCGGCACGCCCACTGGATGCCAAGAACGCCCTCGAAGGCGCTCTCGATCGGGCGGACGAAGCAATCAGCGAAGGCCGAGATGCTATAACCGACATTCGTGCCACTACGTTGGCAAGTCGCGACCTGGAGAAATCGATCACCGCCCTGATGACAAACTTGAGTGAAGAGCTTGCGGCAGGCAACGGACGTTCAATAACGTTTCGCGTGCTGGTAGAAGGGGCGCCACGAGCCGTCCGTCCGACTCTTCAAGACGAGATACACCGTATTGCGCGGGAGTCGTTACGAAATGCTTTCCGCCACGCCCAGGCCGGACATATCGAGACGGAAATCACCTATGGCGAATCTCTGCGTCTACGCTTTCGCGACGATGGAAAGGGCATTGACCCAATCGTGGTTGAACGTGGCGGACGTTCCGGGCATTGGGGCTTGCCAGGAATCCGCGAGCGCGCCAAACAGATCGGAGCGGAATTGTCGGTCTGGAGTGAACTCGGAGCCGGCACGGAGGTAGAGTTGTGCATTCCAGGATCGATCGCCTATGAGGCATCCCCCACCCGGCCCCGTTTCCGGCTTTTCCGTAAGAGAACGGAACAAGATCATGAGCACCGATCCTAGCTTGATCCGGACAGGCGCCGGCCTGTGCTTGAACAACGGCGGTAAATCCGAATACCGCGTAGCCAAATTTCATTTCAGATAGGAAACGAGTGCCGTTGGTCGCATGCGCTACGCGGCTAGCTGATTGAAACGACCAATCCCAGACGATCCGTCGACATGCCGACGGTCGCCTCACATGTCATCTCTAAGCAAGCCCTACGTACGTCCAGCCTATTCTCTTTGTATTCAATTCTCTGTATCAGGCTTCGGATGCGTTGGCTTTCGCCCAATTGACTGGCAAGCGAAGTGCTTCAGGAAGAGACGACTGTTAAGGAGGCTTATGATCGCGAACTACTTAAAGGCAGGGCTCATATGTCTGTGCGCTCTTGGAATGTACGACAACTCAGTTGCCCAAACATCGGGTATGCCGATCAAGAACATCGTGCTGGTACACGGAGCGTGGGCGGATGGTTCTGGCTGGCGGGGCGTTTACGACATTCTTGTCAAGGACGGCTACAACATCAGCATCGTGCAAGAGCCGGAAACGTCCTTTAAGGACGATGTGGCTGCGACGAAGCGCGTCTTAGCCCTGCAGGATGGACCATGCATTCTCGTCGCTCACAGCTATGGAGGATCTGTCATTACCGAAGCGGGCAACGATCCATCGGTCGTTGGCTTGGTGTATATCGCGGCCCACATGCCGGATTCCGGTGAGAAAGAGTCCGAGGACGGAAATCGCTTTCCGAGCGATCTGGCCAAGTCAGGCGCCATAAAGAAAACACCGGACGGTTTCACATACATCGACCCGACACAATTTCATGAATTGTTCGCGGCCGACCTCCCCGCCGACCGGGCCGCGTTCATGGCGCGCTCGCAGGTGCTCAACTATGCGGACAATTTCTCAGCGACGATCACCACGGCTGCCTGGAGAAGCAAACCGAGTTGGATGGCGGTGGCGACGAAGGACAGAACCATCAATCCCGATCTCGAACGGTGGTACGCGAAGCGTGCGAATAGCCACACGGTGGAAATCGAGGGAGCCAGTCATTCCGTATACGCCTCCAGACCAAAAGAGGTTGCAGCTCTAATCGAAGACGCGGCGACGCACGCACGGTGAAACCGCGTGAAACAAGTCTTGCAAGATCGAGGAGTTGCTACGAGTGAATGAGGAATAGCCCATATGCAAAATGCGAACGATGGTGCGCCCCAATCAATCCGTATGGAGAGGGTGCAACCAGTCCAAGAGACTTGAAGTCCCGAAGAGAAAAGCGATGCACCAGCGGACGAGGATGCAATACAATCACGGCGTTCATTTCAAGAGAGCATCGTGAACGTTGATAAAGAAGCTTGCCAACCGGCCCTAGCCTATTCCTTCGGAGCGTTCGCTCAAGCCTTGATGCCGGTGCAGTTGGCCAAGCAACAATGAATCCCTTCTCCTGGGATCCCGCCCCTTGGCTAGGGTCCGAACAGCTACTACAATTCCCAACCGAGGGAATTGCGTGGTTCTTCCTGAGTCAATTCAGAAGGCCCGGCTGTTGAACCGTTCACTGTCGCGTGGTTTGTTTTTACTGTTCGTCCTGGCTTCAACTGCGTGGGCGGTTGATCCTCACACGCTGATCTCTCAGTATGGCCACACTGCCTGGAGAATCCAGGATGGCTTCCTGTCTAATCCGGGGGCGATCGCCCAGACGACGGACGGCTACATCTGGATCGGAGTGCTAGGCGGCTTGGTGCGATTTGACGGCGTGAAGTTTACTCCCTGGGCGGCTCCGAACGGTCAGTCTCTGGCTGGCAGTGGCATTAGTTATCTTCTAGCTGGGCGCGATGGAAGTCTGTGGATCGGAACCTACGGCGGTTTGAGCCGGTTAAAGGATGGTAAGTTGTTCAATTACACAACTACACCAAACAGCCCAGGGATCAACAACATCATCGAAGACCATGCAGGAACAATCTGGGTCACTCGCTATCGCGTGAATGATGGCAAAGGTTCGCTTTGCCAAGTTGAAGCCGATAAACTGCGATGCTACGGCGAAAAAGACGGAAATCCGGGTAAGTATGCCATAGGCCTGGCCGAGGACACCGCCGGAAATATCTGGTTTGGGTGCCAAATGCTTTGCCGCTGGACGCCAAGCTCTTCCAGCTTCTATTTCGAAGATCAATTGAAAAATCCGGCGGGCGACAACGGAGTAATGAATGTTGCGGCCGGACCATCTGGGTCGGTCTGGGCCGGTTTTGGCGGAATTGGGCCCAAGCAGGGGGTGCAGTACTATTCCGAAGGAAAATGGGTGAGCTATGTGGTTCCGGGGTTCGATGGCACCACGGTTGCACCCGGAACTCTGTACCTGGATCGCAACCATTCCCTGTGGGTCGGAACGCAATCTCAGGGCCTGTACCGCATCCATGATGGTGTTGCCGACCATTACGGAAGGGCGAACGGCCTGTCCGGCGATAACGTGGGGTACATCTACGAAGATAAGGAGGGCAACCTTTGGGTCACAACCGACAGGGGAGTAGATATGTTTCGAGATCTGCCGGTTGTGACTTTCGCGACGACCGAGGGGTTAATCGGCTCGGAGGTCCACTCCGTGCTTGCGTTAAGTAACGGTTCCGTGTGGGTTGGCAATGTCGGAGCGGTGAATATTATTCGCGCGGGGAGCGTCTCAGCGATTGCTGCCGGCCACGGACTTCCGGGACAAAACGTGGAAGTGATTTTTCAAGACCATTCTGGACAAATCTGGCTTGGAATCGACAACACAATAGTGACTTACAAACTCGGCCGCTTTTCAGCGATCAAAAATTCAGACGTCCGTCACGTGGGGCGTTTTGGGACTGTTAAGGGTCTCGCCGAGGATGCTGAAGGCAATATCTGGGCACTGACTCATACCAAAGTACCTGACCAGATCCATCTGTTTCGCATCAGGGGCCCACGAGTAGAAGAGGACATCCGGGTCGACAACATTATCGATGCCTACTTTCTTGCGGCAGATCGGGATGCAGGAATCTGGTTGGGCTCTAAAGGTGGCAAATTCGTTCACTATCGCGATGGCAAGGCGGAAGCTGTTATTTCCTTATCGAACGAGCAGATTGGGATCAGGAGTTTCTTTGTTGATTCCGACAATGCCATCTCGGCAGCCACCGTTAAAGGATTTTATCGGTGGAAAGATGGCCGCATGAGCGTGATGGACTCCCGGAACCGCCTGCCCTGTTCTGCAGTTGTCTCCGCGATCAAAGATAACTACGGCTCTTTCTGGCTCTACGGAAGGTGCGGGCTTCTGAGGGTTCCCGCATCAGACTACGAGACTTGGCTGAAATCCCCCGAGGCTGCATTGTCGGTAAAGACATTCGACGCGCTTGACGGAAGCCAACCAGGTTACGAACCCGGCCAGCCGGAAGTGTCGAAATCCGCCGATGGGCGGCTCTGGTTCGCGAGCAGCGACAAAGTACAAATGATCGACCCCAGCCGCACCTACACCAACGTGATTCCGCCGCCCGTGTTTGTTGAAGAGGTTGTTGCCGACAGAAAGAACTATCTACCCGGCGTCGGCCTTCGTCTTCCTCCTCTCACGCGTGATCTCGAGATCGACTACACCGCGCTGAGCTTCGTCGTGCCGCAGAAAGTGCGTTTTCGTTACAAACTGGAAGGGCGCGATACGACTTGGCAGGAACCGGGAACGCGGCGTCAGGCTTTCTACAGCGATCTTCGTCCGAGGAAATACCGCTTTCGCGTGATCGCCTGCAATAACGACGGCCTCTGGAACGAAGAAGGCGCAACGTTGGACTTTAGTGTCGCGCCTGCCTGGTACCAAACGAATTGGTTCCGTGTGGCGTGCGCGGCTTCTGTGTTGATATCGCTGTATCTGCTTTATCAACTTCGCCTTCGGCAATTACATCATCAGTTCAGTATCGGGCTAGACGCACGCGTCAACGAGCGCACGCGGATTGCGCGAGAGTTACACGATACCCTGCTGCAAAGTTTTCAGGGATTGATGCTCCGTTTTCAGACTGTTGACGAGATGCTTCCGACACGCCCGCTCGATGCGAAGAAGGCCCTCGAGGGTGCTCTGGATCGGGCGGACGAAGCAATTAGCGAAGGCCGGGATGCTATTACCGACATTCGTGCCTCCACGTTGGCAAGCCGCGACCTGGAGAAATCGATCACCGCGCTGATGACTAACTTGAGTGAAGAGCTTGGGGCGGGCAATGGACGTTCAGTAACGTTTCGCGTGTTGGTAGAAGGTGTGCCACGAGCTGTTCGGCCGACTCTGCAAGACGAGATATACCGCATTGCGCGGGAGTCGTTACGAAATGCTTTCCGCCACGCCCAGGCCGGACATATCGAGACGGAAATCACATATGGCGAATCTCTGCGTCTACGCTTCCGCGACGATGGAAAGGGCATGGACCCAAGCGTGGTTGAACACGGCGGACGTTCCGGGCATTGGGGCTTGCCAGGAATCCGCGAGCGCGCCAAACAGATCGGAGCGCAATTGGCGGTCTGGAGTGAACTCGGAGCCGGCACGGAGGTAGAGTTGAGCATTCCAGGATCGATCGCATATGAGGTAGTCCCCGGGGCCCGTTTCCGGATCTTCCGGAAGAGAACGGAACAAGATCATGAGCACCAAGCCTAGCTTAATCCGGATTCTCGCCGTTGACGACCATCCGATGTTGCGTGAAGGCATCGCGGCACTGGTCGCTAGTCAATCGGACATGAAGATGGTCGGCGAAGCTTCTAACGGACGTGAGGCTCTGGAGCAGTTCCGAAAGCACCGGCCAGACCTCACCTTGATGGACTTGCAGATGCCAGACATGGACGGCATCGAAGCGATGGTCGCGATTTGCAGTGAATTCCCGGAAGCCCGCATCATTGTCTTGACGACCTACAAGGGGGACACCCAAGTTCTACGTGCCCTTAAGGCCGGTGCGCGGGCTTATTTGCTAAAAGGTCTTTTGCGGAAGGAACTCCTCGAGACGATTCGCGCTGTACATGCTGGCCAAAAGCGTATTCCTCCTGAGGTCGCCGCTGAACTCGCAGACCACGCGATCGATGACGCCCTGACCTCACGAGAAATCGATGTGCTGCGTTTGATTGCCGGCGGGAATGCTAACAAGCTGATAGCCGATCGACTCTCGATTACCGAGGAAACGGTCAAGGGCCACGTCAAGAACATCCTTTCCAAACTTGGCGCAAGCGACCGAACGCACGCCGTCACAATCGCTCTGAAGCGCGGAATCATTGACCTGTAACCCCCTCGAAAGAGGGGCGTCCACTCCCCCGGATTTGGAGTGTCGAATCGTCCTGGAGGCGTCTTACTCTCTTATGTTTGACATAAGGGGGTTTCCTGCAACGCCTTTTTTCTATGTTTCCTGACGGCTGGCCTGGGAAAGCGCTTCTCCTGTTACGACTAGTTGTCGGATCTTTCTTGATTTACGACGGCATAGTCGGATTGATGGCAGCCCCACAGCGTGAATCTATTGTGGTGCATGTTATTGCCACCATCGCTGGAATCCTCCTACTCCTTGGTTTGTGGACGCCAATCACCGGCGCACTCGTAGCCTTGACCGAGCTCTGGGTTGCCCTCACCGGCACGGATCACTTGAGGAGCACTCTCTTGCTTGCAGCGATGGGCATTGCCATCGCAATCCTGGGACCTGGCGCGCTGTCGATCGACGCCCACCTTTTTGGCAGGAAGCGTCTCGATATTTGAGTTGGCGAGAGTTGCCCTCCACCACCTCTAAAGTAGTGTCAGAACTCCTCTCCGCGGGGCCAGCGGGCGGGAACTCCATCTAGGGTTGTCCGCATGGCGGAGTTCGTTCCATACTCCAGTTCAAGAACGAAGAGAGTTTCACTAATCGCGTGGATGTCGTGAGGACAGAATGTAGAGATGGCGTAGGAGGATGGAGTATGGGAAGCCCAGGTATTGCTTTTCCGGACGCACAAAGCTTTGTAGGCATGAGCTTTGCCAACGAAAACCTCTCCAAGCAGCAGGCATTTGAAGGAATCGTCGGGTGCAGCACAGCTCTGATGGAAACGCTGGACCTGGTTCGCATGGTGGCCCCCACGGACTCCACGGTTTTCATCGAAGGCGAAACAGGAACGGGCAAGGAAGTCATCGCGAGCGCCATTCATGCTTGGAGTAAACGCCGGGACCGGGCCTTCACAAAGCTGAACTGCACCGCGATTCCGGTAGGACTTCTGGAGAGTGAACTCTTCGGCCATGAAAAGGGAGCTTTTACGGGCGCGATTGCACGAAAGATCGGTCGCTTCGAGGCCGCTCACGGGGGCACACTTTTTCTCGACGAGATTGGTGATATCCCGCTGGAACTGCAGCCGAAACTGTTGCGCGTATTGCAAGAGGGAGAGTTCGAGAGGTTAGGCAGTACGCAGACGCAGCGCGTAAACGTGCGCCTGGTGGCGGCGACCAATGGGGACCTGGGAAGGCTGATTTCAGAAAAGCGGTTTCGCAGCGATCTCTACTACCGCCTCAACGTATTTCCGATATCGGTGCCGCCGCTACGAGATCGCGCAGAAGACATCCCTTTGCTGGTGACACACTTTGTCGCCAAATATGCTGCACGAATGCAGAAAGTAATCGAAGGGATTCGAGCGGAAGTGATGGACACCCTTACCTCCTATTCGTGGCCGGGAAATATCCGAGAGCTGCAGAACTTCATCGAGTGCAGCGTAATATTGACATCCGGTAGCACTCTTTGTTGCCCCCTGGCTAGACTGGGATCGGGCGCAGAGGTCAACTCGCCCGGGGACCCCGTCACTCTTGAGGATTTGAATCGTGAGCACATTTGCAGGACACTGCAACAGACACGCGGCGTAATCATGGGTCCGAACGGCGCCGCAGCTCGCTTGGGAATCAAGCGCAGTACCTTATATGCCCGCATGCGGAAACTTGGGATCTCGCGCTCCAACAAAACCTCTTGATCCATGTGGCAGTCGGCTTACCGTCCGATGCTTGCGTTGGTCTTCTTCGGAAACGAGACGAGGCCCCCTGCTGTGGGGCTTGATGTCAGATTCTGGTTCCAGGCGATGATCTTCATGCTGGATTGTTTCCTCGGATCCAATTGCCGACGGACCTCCCATCACACCGCATGCATCCAAGTGCGGCTCCGGTCGATCCATCTTCGGCCCAGTGAGTCATTCGAAAATAATTTTGGCCATCATCCCTTTGTCCTCGTGCTTCAGGAGGTGACAGTGGAATACCGAGACGCCGCGAATGATCGGGTCTGTGAAATCCATGATGAGATCGAGTGATTCATTGGGTGCGAGATTTACCGTATCCATCCATTCAGGCCTGCGCAGGGGCGCTCCCGCTCGTCCGTAGACAAGAAAATGCACCTGATGGATGTGAAACGGATGAATCTCGTTTGTTGCGTTCGTAACACGCCAATGGGCGTAGGTCCCTACCTTTGCCCGAGTCATAGGCTCGTCATCTCGGGCAAACTTCCGGTCGTTCAGGTAGAAACCCTTCTTATCCTCGCTAAACTTCACAGTAAAGTCGGGGGCACTCCTCTCCAACTGATCTCGTATGCGGTTTGGTAGTGGTTTGTATTTGGCTTTGTCATATGGTCCTGCTTGGACGGAATGCGTAGGAGCCGATTCCCTAGCGCTGGTGTCAAGATCGGCCAGGACCATCTCAGGGTTCGGATCTCCGTCAGCGCCCGTATTGACACACAAGCTACGCAGCGATGTTGTTCGGCTCGGCTTTGGGCCTTTGATGATGACCTCAACCCGAGAAGCCGGAGCAAGCAGCACATGGCGCAGTTTTTCTGTATGCCGCTTAGGGTCGTGATACGTGAGAGGCATGCCGTCGAGTGCCACGACGGTCATCGATTCAGAGTCCACCTCCAAGTCTGCATATAGATCTGGAGAAGCGTTCACGATGCGCCAAAACTGCTTCTCCCCGGAAGCTATGGCGATTTTTGGTCGCACAACGCCATTGACCGTGAACACTCGAGTCGCTTCACCGGTTGCTGCGCCACACCCGTAGGGTGCAAGTTGCACAGCGCTCTTCAGGAGCGCCGATGAAGGGTCACTCTGCTCAAGTTCAGCGTCTCGAAGGATCAGGATCTTCTCCTTCACATTCTTGATCTCGGGAAAGTACCGATCCATCCCATCGATCACGATTGCGCCCGACATGCCATCGAGGTCCTGCTGATAACTCTCTCCATGAGGATGCGTGTGATACCAGTACAATCCGGAAGGCTGATCCGCAGGAATATCCACGGTGTAGTGCAACGATTCACCCGGCATGGCAATCATCGTCAAAACATCATCCCCAGGAGCATTTGGCGATACATGCAAACCATGAAAATGAAGGTTCGTCATGTTCATGCAAGGGCCGTCCACGCAGACCTCGGAAGAACTCTTGGACATCTGGTTGAGATAATCCAACTGAATCGCTCCGCCAGGCACCGCCCGTATTACGGGAGGATCTTCATGCCCTTCAAAAACAAACGCTCCCTTTCCTGTTGCCGGATCGTTGATAGCTTGAAGCTCGAACGAAGTCACAACCTGCGGAGGGTCGGGCAATGGTGTGCCGATGGGTGGATGAATGGACTGACAATCTACATTTGCGGTC
>Ga0207146_10085_pt1 | contig 24308 bp, 17 predicted proteins | sample Alteio_BWMinHeat_36_FD_153539 | JGI IMG/M metagenome (GOLD analysis project Ga0207146, IMG submission 153539) | Enriched cells from forest soil in Barre Woods Harvard Forest LTER site, Petersham, Massachusetts, United States -... | ecosystem: Environmental > Terrestrial > Soil > Temperate forest >...
CGATGTACATGGCCACCTGCCGCGGGAAAGCAATCGCTCGCGTGTTGCTGCGCACTTTCAGATCCTGCTCGCGCAAATTGAAGTGCTCGCTCACGCGTTTTTGAATTAAATCGATGGTAACGCGCTTTTCCTGCGACGCGATGATGTTCCGCAATACCTGCTGCGCCGTTCCCAGCGACACGATTGCCCCAGTCAGCGAAGCATAGGCCATCAGCCTTGTCAGCGCGCCTTCCAGCTCGCGCACGTTGGACTTGATGGCCCGCGCAATGTATTCCGCCACGTCGTCAGGCAGGCTGAATCGGTCGTTTTCTGCTTTCTTTTGCAAAATTGCAATCTTGGTCTCCAGGTCCGGCGGCTGGATGTCCGCGATTAATCCCCATTCGAACCGCGAGCGCAACCTCTCCTCGATCGAGTTGATATCTTTCGGCAGGCAATCCGACGAGATGACGATCTGTTTCTGCTGTTCGTAGAGCGCATTAAACGTGTGAAAAAATTCTTCCTGGGTGCGTTCTTTTCCCGCAATGAACTGGATGTCGTCGACCAGCAACACGTCTACCGTGTGGAAGCGGTCGCGGAAACTGATCATGCGATCGAAGCGCAAAGAATTAATTACTTCAATGGTAAACTTTTCCGCGCTCACGTAACTGAGGCGCATCGCCGGATTGCGCTTCTTGATGGTGTGGCCGATGGCATGCATCAAATGCGTCTTGCCCATGCCCACGCCGCCATATAAGAAAAGCGGGTTGTACGCTTTGGAGGGCTGTTCCGCCACCGCACGCGCGGCGGCATGCGCGAACTCGTTGGACTTGCCGACTACAAAGGAATCAAACGTGTAGCGCGTGTTCAGTTGGTGGTCGCTGCTCTCAAAATCCAGTTTCGCTTGCTTCACACTGGAAACCACCGGCGCGGCGTGCACCGGTTCTTCTTCGGTGCACACGTACTGCACTTTGATGTTCGGTGTAGCGAGCTCGTGAAACACCGCCTTGACGATGTCACCGTAGGTGCGCGTCAGCACCTGCCGGAAGACCGCGCTGGGAATCTGCACGTAGAGCGTGTCGCCATCCGCGCGGTTCAATCGCGTAGGCTGGAACCAGGTCGTGTAGGTATTGATGCTGACCCGCGACTTCACCCGCTCAAGAAACTTGTCCCAGGAGTTAACGCCTTCGCGCTCGCGCCCAGCTTGTGTAGCAGTGGTCATCGGAAGAAAAAGAGAATCCTGGGCTATTTCCACAGATGTGAAAAAACTGTGGAAAGCGAGTTTACTTGCATCATTTCTGCAGGCTTCGGGATTCTTGCCCGCGCCGGAACGCTCTGTTTTGCCCCTGTCGCTCCGCGCGCGGCCCGTCTGGTTTTGCTGGCCCACGTACCGCCGCTATGAGACAGCGCGGGATTGTCGCCGATTGGCACGCATGGAGCAAGCGAAAAGTGTGCGAAGGCATTCACCGCCTTTCACACACCATGCACAGCTTTTCCACAAGCAAGAAACCGTGCAATTTGCCGCAGCATTCCCAATTTGCGCGGCAAATTCAAAAAAAATTTGTTGGGAGAAACACTTCTTGCACAAAATTCGCGCAATTTTGCCTGAGGAAAACTTAACTTTTACGGAGTTTTTTTCTCCGGGCGGTCGAACTCGTAGAGCCCCAATGGGTCACTTCCCAGGATGAGGTGGTCCTTTTCCACGAGAATCGTGTTGGCTTCCAGCCGCGCCCCGGCCGGCGTGTAGAGCTGATAGCTCGCGCGCCGGTTTCCTTCCTTGTCAAAGTGCAGCAGCGTGTTGTGCAGCGCGATCCAGACTTCGCCGTTCGAACGGTCGACACCCACCGCCGTCAGGATGGGCTTAAGCCTGGGCTGATCCCCACGGCGCTCCTGCCGCTCTATTTCCTTGCGTGCCGCCTGCGCCGCCGGCCAGGCCTCCAGCGCCGTGTATTGAAGGTTTTGGCCCGCGTAGCCCAATCGGTCGTATTGCCGCACGGTCGGCTCGGGCAGATAGATGAACGCGTAATAGAGATGCCCCTGAGCATCGGTGGCCAGCTGTCCGATGTTCAAATACCGGTTCAAGTCCTCGCGCTCCGCAATCGGCTCCGGATCGCCGAACTCCCGCACATCTCTTCCATTCTTGTCGAACACCATCACAAGGTGCGGCTCTCGCAGCGTACCCACAGCCACTTCGCCCTCGGGAAGTGCTGCAACGGAAATCGGGTTTTTCACCGCAATGGAACGGAGCAGCGTTCCGTCGGGCGAAAAAACTTGGATGAGATTTGCGCCGCGGTCCGCCACGTAGATCTTTCCCTCAGCATCCGCATCACAATCTTCAGCGAAACTGATGAGCGCACGATCCGGCTTGGACGCTGCCGCGCTCGGCGCCAGCTCGCCGATGGTCAGGACTTGCTTGCCCGCCGCATCAAACACCACCAAACCCGGCGAAGGAGAAGCCAGCACATACAAACGCCCATCCGCGCCGCGCTTCACCGTGCGCAGGCCGGGGCCGATGCCCGGAAAAATTCGCCGCTTGGCGGTGAGTTCACCTTCCTCCTGAGCCCGCACGCTCACGGCGAAACACGCCAGCAGACACATCCCCGCAAGAACTCTCACTTTGGAAGCCACCCTCTTTCGCATGAACCTTCAGATTACTACGGACGTGCGCAAGTTGCCCGCGGTTGCATTCAGGGCTTGTCCACGCGGAAGTAGATTCTGGCGATTACTTCCGTGTGGGCGTACAGCCGCCCACGGCCAATCCGGAGAAATGTTAGAGGTTAGGTGCTAGAGGTTAGAAGAGAAACCCCGACGCGTACCTGATCGTTGAAGATGCCGACGCGCTTTATGCCGAGTACGCCGCCCAAGGCGTGGAATTCACTCGCGCACTTGGCAACAGGCCCTGGCAGAGGCGGGAATTCGTGGTGAAGGATTGCTATGGCCGTCTGCTTACTTTCGGCGCGAACCTGTAGAAATCATTGGAAAACATCCGGTCCGTCCCCAGTGTCCCAGATAATTTTTCTGGTAGCCCATTTTCCTCTCGTGCGGTATAGAAGTACGGAAGGAGGGTACGTTTATGCGTCACTTCCTTGTGGCGCTCTTGCTGGCGGTGTTCGTGACAGCCGCGCTTTCACAAGAACCTCAAGCGCTCAGCATCACCGACCCCGGTCAGCTTATTGGTAAAAAGGTTGTCATCGGACGCGGGGTTCCCGTGTGCGAGCTAAACACGTACAACGCCGATATCTCTCGGACGGGGAAGGTAGCAACAGTGCTGAGCGTGAAGCCAGGACAGCGTTACGCAATGAGCCAGAGCGTCATCAATCGAATGCCGGAATCACAGCGAAGCATGGTTCAAGACCAACAGCACTCTGCTACCGTGGTCTTTCAGTTTGAAGACGGCAAGAAGCTCGATACGTGCGCGCCTATGGGGCCCAAGGCACTCTCCGAAGGGTCAATGGGCATGGGAGGATTGCTACTTGCTCCTGGCGAAACGCCAGTCATGGCTCAGCAACAGGCTGGAACAGCATCGGTTACCACGCCAGCAGTAGACAAATTGTCGGACGACGAAGTTAAGGCTGCATTGGCAGGGATTGGGAAAGACCATGTAGTGACCATCAACGATGCCGGACTCTTCGCGGCGCAAGGAGCGATGGGAACGCTTCCACACGTCACTCTACTCATGCCAGAAGCTTTCATCGCTATTCGCTCGGAGAACGCTAAGAAACAGTTTCTTGCCTATGAGCCCACGGAAGATGATAAGGATCGTGCCCTCATAGTGTTCGCGCAAGGCTATATCGGTAAGACGGTGGGGGAGGGCTGTGAGTCCATCACCCGCGTAGTGCTGCTCTCCGAAGAGCACGGCGGCATCGTTGAGGAGGCGTACTACGGCGAGAACGGAACGGAAGTGTGGGCTAATGCATTTGGAGCTTCCAACTACTGCCAGTGGCTTAGGGCTAAGTTCTCCATGGCCCAAGTACAACGGGTCAGAAACGCGGCGAAGGACGGCGAGTTCTTTATCGCCATATTCGCTGGCAGCACTAAAACCAAAACCTACAAGATTAAGCGCAAGCATCAGGAACATCTGCCTTGGCCAGCCGGGGGGACAGACGGGAAGTTCCCCCGTTCTGAAAATCTCCGGTCATTAGCGGTAAACTAGTCTTTTCAAACAATATGAGAAAACGCTCCGTCTGTCCCCGAGTTTTCCGAGTTTTCCGAGTTTTCCCCCAAGTTTCCAATTTGGAAATTTATCAAAATGAGAAGGAGCGAGGGATTCGCTTCTGTTAACAAAGTTAATGGTTCTGAGGGCAGCAAAATAAAAAGGCCGGACACCGTGAAGCATCCGGCCCGAGAGTTACTCTCGGCTAAGGAACCCGAAAACCACCGGTTCGCTCAATTAGACGAAGCAACCCCTTCGTAAGAGATCAACATTGTATATTTGGCTGATTCTGCGGTCAAGCTGGGCAATCGCAGACGTTTCTTGTGCGCCCGAGGGGAATCGAACCCCTGCCCTTCTCTTACGAAGGAGACGCTCTATCCAACTGAGCTACGGGCGCATTCGGATGATAACACAATTTAGGCTTGACTTGAATGTTGCCATAAGGGCATAATTTGTTTCGTCATGGAGGCGCACATGGCAGAATGTAGATTGCGCGTTAAAATCGGCCCTTACGAGATGGAAGCGGAAGGCCCGAGAGATTTTGTAGAGAAACACTACGGCTCTTTCTCCGAACGAATCCCTACCAACTCCCAGACCCAATTGGTTCCGGTCAGTGGTCGGGAGGCAAGTCCAGCGCCCGCGTCTGCTTCCGGGGAGTCGTCGTTTGCGCGTATTTTTCACACCGACAATGGCGGAATGCTCTCGCTCACCGCTCGACCGTCAGGTGAAAACGCGGAACTCGATGCCGCCTTGCTAGTGTTATTCGGGTACAAGGAGCTAGCCGGGGCTGACTTGGTTTCGGCAGATCAATTGGTTCACGGACTGCGGCAATCTGGCTTCGCGGTAGAGCGCGCAGACAGAATCATGACATTTGGAGTTAATCAGGGATTGGCCACAAAAAGCGGTGTTCGCCGTGGCACGCGATACCGCCTGACTAATCAGGGGGCACTCAGAGCAAGATCGGTAGGCCAGGCTTTATTGGAAACACTGGCTTAAAACGCCAAACGCCGGGAGGCACCCCGGCGTTTGGTGAACCAAATCTTTCGGCTAGAAAGGACAGACGCTATGCGTCTGCGGTTCATTTGCATTTTACCGCGTCCGCCACCAAAGAAACAACGGGGTTTTTACCCCGGTGCTTTTCATGCGGTAGGTCCGTGGCCGAGTGCCTTAAAGCCGGGAACTCATAATTCTCCGGGGTGTGCTAGCACGGCCGTGGGTCTTAATCCCACCGGACCCGCCAATATTCTTATCACAACTCAGCCTGGAGGGTATACTAGAGTGTTCGATGCGACACGTATTCATGGATGAAAGCGGATGCCTAGGCTTTAGTCCTGGAGGGACGGACTACTTTGTCCTGGCATTCATATCCCCGGAGAGTGGCACGACGTTGAATAAATGCGTGAAGAACATAAACGCACATTTGGTTAGGAATGGGTGGAATCCCACAGTTGAGATCAAAGCGAGTAACGTGTGGAATTCTCCGGGAAACAAAGATATTCCAGCTACGTACAAGTACAAAAATAATCCCACGGAACCACTGAAATTTATACTGGAAGCAATTACAAAAATCGATAGCTACATTGAATACGTTGTCATCAAGCTAGATACCGTCAAGATTAAAACAGCCCCAAACGCTATTCTGTATAACTACTTTGCCCTTCAATTGCTAAAGGGTCCGCTGTGCTATTTTCCTGCGGTGGACCTGTTTGTAGATCGCAGAAATCGCGAGTATCACAATCTCTTGAAATTTGACGGATACTTAGAGGGAAAAGTCGGAATTGAGCGAGCTGAAAAAGGGACACCACCCCTCAATTGCAAAATCCATCATCTCCACCACAATTCTGCAAATGAATGCAAAGCTGAGGAAAAGGCTACCGTGGAATTTGGAATAAGGGGGATAGAAGCGGCAGACTTCGCGTGTTGGGCGATAAAAAGTAAGTTTGAAGATGGAAATGATCAATGGTACAAAATAATCGAGAAAAGAATCCGGTGGAAACAGCACCTGTACTTTTGATGGCAGCTAGCACCTGCGGCTGACCGAGGTACACTCGGCTTACGCTTACGCGCAGTAATCGCAGGACTTACGCTTAGCTGCCGTACAGATAGTATCGAATAAATTAGGTCTTGACAAGTAGAATTTTTGGGAGTATTGCCGCCCGCGGCACGAGAGAAATGAAGATAGAAAAAGAGAAAATTGATGACGTGTGGCCCGGCGCAGGGTTGCCAGAGGGAGCGATGAGGGCCGACACCAGGATGTTGGTATCGAGCACAACGCGCATCGGGCTTTGTCAGCCTTTCCTTTTCATGCTGCGCTGAGCGCGGACCTCGCGGAGAGAGCTGTCAATGATAGCCTGGAGCTCGTCGGGGTCGGCGTTGGCATTGCGCGCCTTGATCTCCTGAACGGTGCGGTTGAAGATGCGCCAGCGCACGGCCTCCTCGATGAATTTCGAGAGGTCGCCTTTCTTCATGCCCCGGGCGCCGAGATAGGTACGCAGGGTGAGGTCGGTTTCCTTGGAAACTTTGATGTTCCAGCGAACGGCTTCTTTGATTTCTTCCACGTAGACACCTATACACACAAACAGATAAACACCCAGGACCTAATTGTAGCACGGGTGGTGGCGCACCCTTTGGCATTGGTATTTCAAGGGGTGCGGTCTTTGGCTCTTAAGCGAAGGCGAGGCGGCCGCGCGGGGCGGGGATGGGGCGGCCGAGTTCTTTGGCGGTTTCGAGCCATTCCCGAATGATGATTTCCACGTTGGCGAGAGCTTCCTTGTGGGTCTTTCCGTCGGCGGTGCGGTTGGGAGGTCGACACGTGCCGCACCTCCGGTGCTCCGCGTCTTGTGTACCACGCACCCAGCGCTTACGCGCTGGGCTAAAGCGTGCCGCGCCTCCGGCGCTGAATAAGGTTCCTACAAACTATTACTCGCCGCGGAGTTTTGCCCCGCGCCACAGATTCGGGTGGAACCTGGGAAAGCCTGTCCTTTGAGGGAGTTAGTGGAGGATGAAAAATAGTCCTTGACAAATGGTAGCGATGTGGTAAGCTAGTAGAGTAGGGAATTGCGTTCAGACGCAATTCCCTTTTTTGTCTTCAGGCCGCTCTCCGGCGGCTTTCCCCCTATTGGAAACTCAAAGTTAGGCCCGCACAGGTTCTTTCTTGGACGTTTTCCCTGAAATACGGACATAAATCTCTGCCGGACAGGATCTCCCACTATGAAAAACAACAAACTCAATGCTGTACGTGTCTCGGAACCACTTGAAGGAGGGCGAGGCGTTGGTTCCAACGCGCGCGAATCCTTGGGGAAAGAGGGGCAAGTCATTCGTTCCTCGTGGCGCGCTGAAGCGCGTCCTTACAGGTCCCCAGGGCCGATCATGAAAGACAAGGAGGCAGGCCTCAGGCGAGGTCAGGATTTGATGGTAAATGGGGCGCAGCATGCTGCGCCCCTACAGCGGCATGAATCAAAGGAAAAGCGGCAGCAAGGGTGCCGCACTCCGAAAGTGGATGCGGGGGCGCTGTGGAAACAAATCGAGGATGTTGCCGTGCCGCAACTGGGGCTTTCGGTGATCGACCACGTGGTCTATTCGCATCTGGTGCGCCACAGCCGGTTGGAGGGCAGGCGGCGACTGCGGTTTTCGATTCCCTGGCTGGCCCGCAATATCCACCTTTCGGTGTGCCCGACGCGGGAGGCGGTTCGGCGGCTGGCCGCGGAAGGCGCTTTGCTGATGATCGAACGCAGCAAGGCCGGCCATGTGGCTGAGGTGCGCTTGCCGGAGGAGATTCGCGGCGTCCGCGCCAATGCCGTTCGGGCTCGCCGGGCGGCTCGCCTGTCCAGCGCCATGGGCATCGAGGAGGTGGATTTTCTGAAAACCCTGGAACTGCGCAGGGCCATCCACGCGCGCGAGCGCGGCAAATGCTTCTATTGCCTGCGGCGGGTCGCCGCCCGGCTGGAGTGCATCGATCATGTCGTGCCCCGGGCGAAGGTGCGATGCAATTCGTACCGCAACCTGGTCTCGTCTTGCATGGAGTGCAATTCGCAAAAAGGGGAGCGGCCAGCCGAGGAATTTCTGCGCTGGCTGTTCCGCGAGCGGCGGCTGACCGCGGCCGAACTCCGTGGCCGCTTCCGGGCGCTGGAGTTGCTTGCTTCCGGGAAGCTGCGGCCGGAACTTGCGAGTGAGGGGGGACCAGAAAGTCCGGTTTAGTCGATACAGAAGCGCAGGCGTTCGATGGAGCGAGCGCGGAGCCGGCCTGCGGCATTGCGTGGGCCCTCGTCGTCGGTTTCGATCAGCACGCAATTCATTTGCACATCGCCGGAGGCCACTTCGAATCGTGCAGGCAGGCCGTTCAGAAACTTCGCGATGATTCCGTTGCCGTCCATGCCAATGACGCCGCCGTGCGGCCCAGTCATCCCCACATCCGTAATGTAAGCGGTGCCCTGCGACAGGACTTGCTCGTCGGCCGTGGCCACATGCGTGTGCGTACCGACGACGGCAGTCACGCGCCCGTCCAGATACCGTCCCATGGCGATCTTCTCGCTGGTCGTCTCCGCGTGCATGTCCACGAAGACAAAGGCCACGTCCGCAGGCAGTTTCGCGAGCTCGCTATCGGCTTTTCGAAATGGATCGTCGATCGGTGTCAAAAACACGCGTCCCTGCAGATTCAGCACGGCATATTTCACGCCATTCTTCGCGGTGCTAACGTATAGGCCGCTGCCCGGATTGCCATCGGGAAAGTTTGCCGGCCGCAACAGCCGCGGCTCGTGCGGCATGTATTCCAGAATCTCTTTGCGGTCCCAGCTGTGATTCCCGCCCGTGAGCACGTCAATTCCCATTTTCAGCAGCTCGTCCGCCAGCCGCGGCGTAATTCCGAATCCCGACGCTGAATTCTCCCCGTTAGCGATGACCAGATCGATCTGCCGCTGCGCAACAACATCCGCCAGCCGATCGCGAACGATCTGCCGTCCCGGCGAGCCGACAATATCTCCGACGAAAAGTACACGCATAAAATAGTTGTCAGTAGTCCGTTCCCAGTTTTCCGTAGGAAAGGCAAGGCCCTTTTGAACTCCCGCCTCGGTCCAGGAGCGTTCAAAAAACTCTCGCGCAGAATAGTTACTTCACATCCCAAAACGAGCCGCTCATACTTCAGCCACAAATCAACTCTCTTGGTGCTGCCCTCCGAACTGACAACTGAATACTGATGGCTGAAAACTGTTATGGAGCGGACCGCTTGGCCGTGGGTAGCTAGGCCGTGAACCTCTGAAATAGTAGGGCGCCACGAGCCAACCGTTAGGCTTTCCTGCCCCGCTCGCGCGTCTTCCTCTTTCCACCACAGAAGACCCGCCAGCGGGACAGGCCGTGCACACGGGCTGTCTATCCGCAGCACCTCAGAGATTCGTCATTGGTTCAAACAGCTTTCGCTACCTCACCTGCTTCGAAGTACCGCTCCGGCTCCATTGTAGCCTTGGCGCCGAAGCCACGTCCAACCGCGGCACGCCTCGTCTTCAAATCGATTAGTTCCGCCAGCCGCTTGCCGGAGGTAGAATTACACCCTGCACTTGAGGGGGAAGCTTCATGCGCCTGAAAAAGCTGTTCGCCTGTCTGCTGCTGCTCGTCGTCCTTTTCGTCTGTCCCAACATCTCTAGAGCGAGTGGTTCCGCTGGCGCGCCCGCGCCGGTCCAACTCGGCAAAGTCGATTTCCCCACCAGTTGCTCCGCGCAAGTGCAACCCACCCTCGAAAACGGCCTCGCCCTGATGCACTCGTTCCAATACACCGAATCTGAAAAAACTTTTTCGGAAGCCGCAGCGCGTGACCCGAAATGCGCCATGGCCCACTGGGGCATGGCCATGGCTCTCTATCATCAGATCTGGGATTTCCCGGACGACAAAACGCTGAAGACCGGCCGCAAGGAAATCGAGAAGGCCCAGAAGCTTCACCCGGCGAGCGCGCGCGAAAATGATTTCATTAATGCCGCCGCGGCCTTCTTCCAGAAAAAATCAAAAATGTCTCACGCCGACCGGACGCAAGCTTACTCCTCAGCTCTTGAAAAGCTGCACGCGCAATCTCCCGCCGACGTGGAGATCAGCGCTTTTTACGCGCTCTCGCTGATCTCCCTCGCCGAAGAAGATGTGGACGAGATTGCAAACCGCAAGAAAGCCATCTCCATTCTTGATCCGCTCCTCCAATCGCGCCCCGACCATCCCGGCGTCGCCCATTACCTCATTCACGCCACGGACCGCCCGGAATTCGCCGCGCAAGGCCTCGAAGCCGCCCGCCGCTACGCGGCCATCGCGCCGGATTCCGCCCACGCGTTGCACATGCCTTCGCACATTTTTATCCGTCTCGGTCTCTGGCAGGATTCCATCGCTTCGAACATTGCAGCCAACACTTCCGGCGCTCACGCCGCCGAAATGCATTTGGCCGAGTCTCACTATCAAACCCACGCCATGGATTTCCTGAGCTACTCCTACCTCCAGAGTGGCCAGGAAGCCAAGGCCCGCGAAGTGATCGAGCACGCCAATCACGTCGTCGGCGCCACTGAGGAAGCGAAAGCCGCTGACCGGGCTTATCTCTCCGCGCGCACGGCGCTGGAACTCCATCGCTGGAAAGAAGCCGCCGCACTCCAGGGTCACGCGGTCCGCAAGGATTGGCAGAGTACCGTGATTTGGGCGCGCGCGATTGGCGCCGCGCGCAGCGGCGATCTTCCTGGCGCGGAATCCGCGGTCAAGGAACTCCGGCAACTCGTTGCCGATCGCGAGAAGAGCGCGAAAAAGAGCGGCTACACGGTCTCCGCCGAAAAGCCTTCCGACCTCAGCGAAGCCGAAGCCTGGCTGGCCTTCATTATCGGGAAGGCGGACGAAGCGCTCCAGGAGCTGCGCGCTGCCGCCGACCGCCAGGACAAAGACGGCGGTGAATCCGTCGGCATCCCCGCCCGCGAGATGCTTGCGGACATGCTTCTGGAGCTCAAGCGCCCCACCGAAGCCCTCGCCGAATACAAAACCGACATCAAGAATGCCCCAAATCGCTTCGATGGTCTGCTGGGCGCTGCCCACGCCGCACAAGCGTCAGGCGACGCAAGCATCGCGCAATCCTTCTACGCTCAACTCGTCTCGATTTGTTCCCCTGGAGCCGACCGCCCCGAGCTGGCCGAAGTGAAAACTGTCTTCGCGCAGAAATAGCGAGTGTTCCTCGTCCTGTATTGCAGGTGAAGAGTTAATCGTCGTTCGCCCAGCGGCCTATTGCACTTTGTTGTGCTGCGCGTTGCCGCCCCAGGCGTACCACCCGTCGGCATCTTTGTTGCCCGTCTTCAGGCAGATCAGCCGCCCATCGGAAGTCCCGGCATAAACATTTCCCTTCGCCAACGCCGGCTGAAATGCAATCGGCGCTTTCAGCGCATAGGAAAAGCCCACACCGCCATCGCTTTGATTTACGGAAACGAGATGGCCATCGGCCCCCGCGAGGTACAGGAAATCGCGCCCAACGGCTGGCGGCGAGAAAATCTGCCCGCCCACTGGGGCATGAGAGCCGACAACTTCCGCCTGCCACGACTGCCGTCCATCCGAAGCCCGTACGGAGTTAATGTAGTTTCCCTGAGCATTCAGAATCTGTCCCTTGCTGACCGCTGCGCGCGAACCCTGAAACGCCCAGGCACCGGCGACGGAACTTACGCCTAGATTGCTATTGGCTTGCGCCAGCTTCGCGGACGGCGGGGCCGTCCCAAAACCCACCGAAGAATCCAGCGCTGCCGTCGCTTCCGCGGAAATGGCCACGCCGCCTCCACTGTCTTTGCGGAGATAGTCCGCTTTACTCGGGGCAATCAACTCCTTGTCCCGCGCGTTTCCCTGTTTGGCGTCCACCCGCGCCAAGCCTTCCGTCGTTTCTTTTCCCGCCAGGCCCTTGCGTGTTTCATAGAGCTGCCCATTGGCAATTACAGGCGCGCTTGTGGCCGCATTCACTTTTACCCACAGTAAGGAACCGTCCGCCGCATTCAGCGCATACGAGCTGCCGTCAAACGTCGTGAAATAAACTGTCCCGTCGGAGAGCACCGGCGCAGTAATCACGTCGCCGGAAATCTCCTGCTCCCAGACATGTCGGCCCGTGCGCAGGTCCGCCGCCAGCAGTCGATGGCTTCCTCCCGGTGACGCCGGCCGCGGGTGGAATTCCGCGCGCTTTGGGGGCCTGCCTGTAGCCGCCGGATGTGCCATGTACAAAATGCCCTTGTCGATCGCCGGCTGGCTCATCAGGGGATCGCCCAGCCATTCCTGCCAGATCGCCCGTCCTGTCCACTCATCGACAACTACCAGCGTGCAGCTCTCGGTATTGAACGCCACCAATCCGTCGGCCACCACCGCGGCCGTGGGTCCATCGTCGCCCGTCTGAATCTTCCAGATAACGCGTCCCGTCTCTGCGTCCACGGCGTAAAACTCGTGGGAACCGTAGCCTCCTCCCACAAAGAGCATCCCATCCGCATAAGCCGGCGTCGCGATCGGCCGGCCACCCGGAAGCCGCAAAACCCAGCCGCTCCTTCCGTCAGGGGTGCCGAACGAAGCGGCGACCAGATCCTGTCTTGGCGTGGGCAAATTCACATTCATAGCCGCGCTCAAATCAATTCGTTGCGAGGTCTTGGCAGGAGCGTCCACGGTTTTCTTCGCTGGCGTGGCGGGCTTAACATCCTGCTTCGAGTCGCGCGACAGCGCAGCCGAAACTCCCAGCAATAAGCTCAAGCTCACATAGAGAGAGAACCTCCAGCCAGTCGGGGAAGACATACGAACCTCCGGAGCGCAGGGCCCTCACCGGCGGCTCTTGCGCTTGGAGGTAGAACGTCCATGGCCGGAAATCTTGCAGACGATGGTGACGGATTTTAGGTGAAGGTTAGTCCAGGAAGTCAGCTACTTGTGGGCAATCTTGCGACGAATATCGGGCCAAAACTCCTTGATCACGATAGTAATCGTGTCGTACCACTACAAAGGCTTGCCCGGAAACACTTCACGGGACGAAGTTTCTCGTCCCGTGAGGCACAGCCTTCTTTTGTTGCGTTAGAAGTGGAAGCCCAACTCCGCGGTGTACGACCGCGGCGTCACGAAGTGGGTGCCGCTAAACGTGGACAGGAAGTTGTACGATGCAACCTTGTTCGTCAGATTGATCGCCGTTAAGCGCAGACTCCACTTGTAGCGGTCGCCGTGGAAGAGATTGTCCTCGCCCACGCTGGCGTCAAACAGGTTGCGCGGTTTTACGCGGGTGGGGTTGTGGTCTACGTCAAATGTCGCGCCCGCAATGTTTAGCAGCTTCGCCCCCGTGCGCGTGGGGTTCGCCCCGCAGATGGTACCGGCGCCAATCGCGAGAGCTTGAGTCAGGGAAGCTGTGTGCATGACGCCTCCGGCATCAACGCAGAAGAGCCCAATGGCCGTTTGCTGATCGGCATCAAGAAAACCGGACGCATCCTGGAAATTGTCAAGATTTGGATTGCTAGCCACCAAACCGCTGTCATAGCGCCAGTTCATGGCAAGCCACGGCAGGTTCTTCCAAGGTTGATACTGAAAATGCGTTGTCTGATTGAAGGCCTGGTCGTGGTCGATACGGAAAACTTCACCACCCGTGATGCTGGAGCCCAGTCCGCCGATCTGCGGTGGAAAATACCGAGCCCGGACGTGAGCAAGCACCACGAGTGCCGTGAAGCCATGGAAATTGGGCACGCTTACGCGCACGGAAGGCCCGTCAATTTTTGAATTCTTCCAAGCGATTGGGAAGAAGATCGGCGTGTTGCCAAACGTGGAGAAATCGTACGCGTTGTGCGTATATTTCCACAAATAGTCCGCGTCCACAACCGCGTATTTTCCAAAAGCTTGCTGAAAGCCGGCGTTGAACTGGTTCCGCTGGCCGGAGCGAATCGGCTGCTGCAAACTCGCGCCGCCGATTACGTCCACAATGACCGGGTTATTCGCCCCCAGACTGGCGAGAATCAAGTTTTCGTTGAATGGGGTCTCCAGAATGCGCGAATAGGAAACGCGCAGAACCGAGTTGGTTTTCTTGACGTTGTACGCTAAGCCCACGCGAGGTTGCGGTTGACTATCGTGCACGATTCCGCGATAGAGGTCTTCCCGGAACCCCACATTGAAGGCCCAATTCCCGAGATTGATCGTGTCCTGCAGGTAAAGCGCAAGCTCCTTGATATCCGCGCGGCCGCGGAAGGGAAACAGCCCCGTTTGTGTGCTGGCGCATGCATCCTGTGTTTGCGCCGCTGCCGTCAGTACCGGCCGCGTAAGGTCAAAGCAACCCAGCGCCGGGATAAAGGCAGGAACTGTAGCCCGAGCATCTGTGCCATCGTTTGGCTCAAGCGTGCCCGTGCAGCTGCCTAGAGATGTTGGCGTGGAGCCAGTGAACGGACTCGCGTCGGCCGCATTTAGGCAGACCGCATTGAAAGCCGGATCGGTAACTCCAAAGTTGAAATTCTCGGTCAGGAACGTGTGTTGAAACGTGGCACCGGCCTTGACGTTGTGCCTGCCCTTTACATAGGACACGTCCGTGCGAACTCCCGCGTTGGTTAGCTTTCGTTGCTGATTCAGCGTCGCCGAGGAACCGCCGGGAATGAGTCCTGTGCCGTCCGCGAACACGTTTCCGCTCGGGTAGTAATTGAACCGGTCTTGACGGACAAAACCACCGAAGGTGAATAGAGTCGTGGCGCTGATCAGTCGCGTCCAAACGGGGGCGATGTTAAACGTCTGGATCTGCGCACGCTGGTCCTGCGCCGGCAGCGGCGCCCCGGTTAGGGGATTGGTCACTCCAACATTCAAGTTGTCAATCGTGTTGGGAGTCTGGAACCAAGAACGCGTGTATTGAAAGTTGGTGTGGATCGAATCCGCGCTGGTTACGTTGTAGTCGACTCGGTCAAATAGATTCTCCTCATTGCCCTTATCATGGATAGCGTGAAGTTCCGGTGGATCGAGAAACCGGCTGCTGTTCAATCCGCTTGCAGCGATGAAGTTTCCCCACTTTTGGCCGCCGAACGCCAGCCGGAAGCCACTGCTGACCGAGCCGAAGCTGCCATACGAAGAATAAACGGTGCCCGTTGGCTTGGTTACCCCCAGGCCCGATTGCGTCGTCACTTTAATCACCAGGCTCGTCTTACCGCCGTATTCGGCGGGAGGGCCCCCCGAGACCGCTTCCAGCGACTGAATGGAATCCAAAGGAATCTGGTTCGAGAAGACCTTGCTCTGCTGGTCCGTGATGGGTTGGCCGTCAACAGAGAAGGAATTCTCGGCGTGGTCGCCCAGACCGTGAAACAAGCCGTTCGAGTCCGCCACCACCCCCGGGGTCGCCAGCGTCACCAGCGAACTCACCGAAGAAGATTGGCTTTCCAAGGGCATCCTGTCAGTCAACACTGTGTCTACGTCCGTATGAAAGCTGGGGTCCTTCTCCACCAGGTCTCCACCATTTGCTTCGACCGTGATGCTGCTTGCCGCCGTTCCGACTTTCAGTCCAATCTGAACGCTGGCAGGCACGCTGGAGCGCACATCCACGTCCTGGGTATACGAAGCGAAGGCAGGCGCCGTCACCACGAGGTGATAAGTGTTGAAGGGCACGTTCGTGAAACGGAAGAACCCATCGCTGCCCGTGGTCGTCTCACGTTGATAGCCGGTCACGGAGTATGAGATTTCGACCTTCGCGCCCACAACCACACCCCCGGAGGCATCTTTCACTGATCCTTCGATCGATCCAGCATTGCCCAACTGGGCCTTCGCTGGCCCTGCCGTCAGCAACAGAACGAACCCCAAAACAAAGACCACGCGTCTGCTCAATCTCTTCAACATTTTTTCTCCATCCCTTTCGAGGGCTATTTGTTTGTGTTTTGTGTGGATACGGGCCGCCGGAATAATGGCGGTGACGCCGGTTTTTGAAATGGCCGGCGCGCGGAAATACACTTCCAGCTAGGGGTGTGGGACTAAGCGGTGGGAGGTGCGCGCCCGGCGCGGTGTAGTGAGAAGGAATTTCTTGGCGCCGCGTGCTGCGGCAGGGAACAATACCAGGTAATGATCTGAGGAGTGCCGACCAGGTCCAGCCGCGCGGCCGCCAGCGCGGGCATGTGCAGCGCCTGGCAGATATGGCAGGCAGCATCGGGCCCGCTCGTATGTTGGTGGAAGAGAGAACCGCCCACGGCGAAATACAGCAGCGCAGCGCAAGCCAGCAGCACCAGGGCGCGGCGCGCCATCGTTCCCCCGAAAATAGTTCCCCCAGAATGCATCGAGCTACACTTTAGCTTAGCACTTTAGACGGACGAGTAAACGCTTTGGTTGCAATGAATTATTTGAATGATACCCACTCAGGCCGCAGACGGGTATCCCGTCGTAGCCCCCGGCACAGGACCTTTAAGCCGTCTTGGTTGCGGAGACCGCCGGACCCACGGCAAGGGCGGTCTGGCCCCCGAACGCCTTGGCCAGTGTCGCTGACGGAACCAACCGGGCGGAATTCAATATGAACACGAGTTCGGACGACACATGAATAAACGCCGCAAGCAGCGGATTGAGCAGGCCAAACGCTGCCATTCCCACACCAATGCTGTCCACCACTAGCGTGCCCACGAAATTCTGCATGATGGTTCGGTGGCAGCGCCGGGCAATCCGTAGAGTTTCCACCAGCTTGGAAAGATCGCTCCCGATCAGCACCACGTCGGCGCTCTCTTGCGCCACGTCTGTTCCCGAACCCATCGCCACACCCACGGTGGCCTGCGCGAGTGCAGGCGCATCGTTGACTCCATCGCCCACCATCGCTACAAGATGCGAAGCCTCCGTCAGCCGCTTCACATATTGCAGTTTTTCTTCCGGCAGCAGTTCCGCTGCGACTTCGTCTACGCCCAGCTTTTTGCCCACGTCCTCGGCAACGGCCTTGGCGTCTCCCGTCAAAAGCACTGTTCTCAGTCCCATGGATTTCAGAGCTTGCATAGCCTCTTTTGCTTCGGGTCGCAGCCTGTCTGCGACGACTAGCGTCCCCAGAAATCTGCCACCCCGCGCCACAAAAACCTCAGAATCCGTGCTCTGTCCATTTCCGTGCGCTAGTGAAACCCCTTGCTCTGCTAAGAAATTCGCGCTGCCCACCAGCACTTCCTCACCCTCGCACACCGCCGATACTCCCATACCCGGCGTCGATTCAAACCGGGTCGAACCTCCGTGCGCGATCCCCAACTCCGTGGCCTTCTTCAAAATGGCCTTGGCAACAGGATGTTCCGAGCGAGCTTCGGCCATCGCCGCAGTCTTCAGCAAGAGGGCCGCGGAGACTTGTGGAGCAGGACGCACGTCCGCAAGCTCAGGAGTGCCAAATGTCAGTGTTCCCGTTTTATCCAGGAGAATCGTATCCACTTCGGCCAGTTTTTCCAGGTACAAGCCGCCTTTGATAATCGCGCCTTGCTGCGCGGCTCTTCCAATCGCTCCCAGAATCGCCAGCGGCGTTCCCGCAGCGATCCCGCATGCGCCCGCCACAATGATCACGGAAATGGTCGAACGAATGTTGTGCGTCACGAGGAAAGTCAAAATCGCCGCGCCGAATGCGAAATAAACGAGATACCCCGCCAGACGGTCCGCGATCCGCTGAATCGGCGCGCGCGATTGCTCGGCTTGCTCCACCGCCTGGATGATTTTCCCGAACGTCGTATCTTTCCCTAGCCGCTCCACGCGCACTTCCAAAGCACCGGACTGGTTGATCGTCCCGGCGTACACCTCTTTCCCGGGGTTCTTCTCCACTGGCATCGATTCACCAGTGATGGTTGCTTGATCGACAAACGAATGCCCGCCTACCACCGAACCGTCTACGGGGATTCGGCTGCCCGGTTTGATGAGAACGACGTCGCCCACCGATACTTCTTGAACTCCAACCTCTCGCCATACCCCGCGTTCGCCCACTATTGCCGTGGACGGCAGCAGTTCCACCAGGTGACGAATCGCTCGCCGGCCTCGGCCCACCGTGAGTCCCTCGAGCACTTCCGCTACGAGTACAAACAAAGTGATCACCAGAGCGGTGAAAACTTCCCGAATGGCTAGCGCTGCCAGAATGGCGATGGCCATCGACAGTTCCATCGTCATTCGCCGTTCGACAATGTTTTCAATGGCTTCGTGGAATATGGGATAGCCGCCCACGAGGGCGCAAATCACACCGGCCACGACCAGGGCAAGGCTGAGGTGTACTCCCGCAAACCAAAACGCCCCCGCTGCTAACGCCACGAAAACGATTCGAACCATCTCCCGCCAATCGAGCCCATGCGCGTGCTCCGAACTTTCAGCTTCGCGGTCAGGGGTGCTCTCCGGTGAAAGGATGCTTACGCCCTCCGCGCGAATGTGTCTGTTCGTCTCGTTCTCCGGCATTTCGACCCCAAATGCTATTTCAAGTACGCCTTCACGATATCGATCAGTTCTTCGGCAGCAGTTGCTTGCGGAGAATCCTTGGCGCGCTCCGGGTCCAGAACATGAAACCAGATATGCCCCTCGACCAGTTCGGCCATCAAGCCATTCAGCGCTCCCCGGCAAGCGGCCACCAGCTGGAGCACGTCGGTGCACTGTTGCTCTTCCTTCAGTGCGCGTTCCACCGCCTCCACTTGTCCGCGAATTCTACGAACCCGGACCAGAAGCTTTTCTTTGTCTCTCGCCGTATGTGCCATGCCGCCTCTTTCTATACTATCCCCTAGTATAGTATGTAAATGCAACTAAAAAAAGGGCTTACACGCTTGACCCTGCAACTTTTCTTTCCTAAGCTCCCTCAAGAAGAACCAGATGCAGGCAATTGTGCGCCAAAAAGCACTTCGCATACTACTCTTCACCGTCATCTTTCTGACGGCGCAGTTCCACTTTTGCGCCGATTTGACGGCTGCGCCTTCCGCTTCGCATATCTGTCCCATTTGCTCCACCGTAGGCTCCGTCGTCGCCACGCAGACCCCCAGCTTCGCTATCGTTCCAGTCACGCATCGGCTTGAAGCCGTTCCCTTGGTAGTTTTGGTTTCACTAGAAGTTCCGCGCGCTACCTCTCCGCGCGCCCCTCCCGCTCGTTAGCTTTCCGCAATTCTTCATCAGTCTCTACATTCGCAACAACCAGGGCTAAAGTTCACAAACTCTAGGAGTAACGTCATGAAACGATTTGCTGCTCTGTCCGCTTTACTGCTTTTCTCCTCGATCGCCCCCGCGCAGGACACGTCTTCTACACGCGTGAAACCCGACGCCACCCCCGCAAGCACGGAAGATGCACGCATGAAGGCAATCGAAGAACAACTCCGCGCGCTCGCCGGAGAAGTGGCACTCTTGCGCCTCGAGCTAAAGGAGCTCCGCGAAACAAAATCGCCGGAACAATCCTCCGCCCCGCAAGTTCTGCTGGCCTCCGCGCGCCCCGAGCCGGGGATGCTCCCACCCTCTCCTGCCCCGGCACCCGCGCAGACCACGCAAACACAGACTTTTGGGGGCGCGTCGGGCAACGCAAAACTCCTGAACCCCGACATCAGCTTGATCGGCGATTTCATCGGCACCGCGGGGCGCAACACCGTTTCTCCGTCGCGTTCGCTCGAGCTCCACGAGTCCGAAGTCGGCCTGCAAGCTATCATCGATCCCTACGCGCGCGCCGATGCTTTTATCTCTTTTGGGGAAACAGGCGTCAACGTCGAGGAAGGCTACATCACTTTCACGTCGCTCCCCGGAGGCTTTTTGCTCAAGGTCGGCAAGAAACGCGCTGACTTTGGGAAAGTCAACACCATTCACAACCACGCCCTTCCTTTCATTGACCGGCCACTCGTCACCAACAATTTAGTGGGCGGCGAGGACGGCATCGACGATGCTGGCATCTTCCTCTCGCGTTTTCTGCCGGCGCCCAAGAACTGGTTCCTCGAAGGGACTGCGGAAGTATTACGCGGTGATTCTGCGGATGTGTTCCAGGCCAACCGCCGCCAGGACGTCAGCGTTGTCGGCCACCTGCGCGCTTATCGCGACCTGACGGAATCCACGAACCTGGACCTCGGTGTCTCCTATGCGCGCGGCCATAACAATGCAGGCATCGGCACCACCTTTGATCCAGCAAATTTCCTGACCAACCTCTATTCCGCAGACGCCACGGTGCGCTGGAAGCCCCTTCGCCGCGCCATCTATCATTCGTTCCTCTTCCGTACCGAACTCTTCTGGAGCGCGCGTGATCAAGTTTCCTCGGCCAACTTCTTCCAGACCCAGCACGCCTTTGGGTTCTATTCCTCTGCGGAATATCGCGCCAATAGGCGCTGGACGATTGGTGGCCGTTTTGACCGCAGTGGCCGCGCCACCAATGCTTCCCTGACGGACACCGGTTTTTCCGGTATCCTGACTTACTGGCCCAGCGAGTTCAGCCAGATCCGTGGCCAGTATCGTTACGGTCATTTGTGGGACACGCCCAACGATCGCTTCACCAACGCCAACGAGTTTCTTTTCCAATTTCTTTTTGTGATGGGCGCGCACGGCGCTCATCCGTTCTAGCCGGTTCAGGAGATTTCGATGCCACGCTTATTGAAAAAGACTCGCTTCACCGCGATGACTACATCCCTGGCGCTCGTATTCTCCCTGCTCTGTCCGGTCACCGGAAGCGCGGACAGCAAGATTCGCATCATGACTGCCACCACCGACCTTGCCTCCCTCGCGCAGGAGGTCGGCGGCGACAAAGTGGACGTCGAGTCCGTTGCTCGCGGCTATCAGGACCCGCACTTTGTCGATCCCAAGCCGAGCTTCCTTTTGAAGCTCTCCAAGGCGGAGCTGCTCATCGTGGTCGGTCTCGAACTTGAGATCGGCTGGCTGCCGCCACTCATCACCCAGTCCAGCAATCCGAGGATTCAGGTCGGCGCGCCGGGTTATTTTGACGCCTCGCGATTTGCAAGAATTCTGGAACTACCCACCGGCCAGGTGACTCGCGCAGAAGGCGACGTTCATCCTCTCGGAAACCCGCACTACTGGTTGGACCCGGAGAACGGCTTGCGCATTGCCAAAGGCATCCAAACCAAGCTCAGCGAGATGCGCCCCAACGATGCCGCCTATTTTGCCCAGCGCTACGATGCCTTTGAACAGCGGCTTAAACAATCCGACCAGCAGTGGCAAGCGCAAATGAAGCCCTACGCCGGCCGCAAAGTGGTCACCTATCATCGTTCCTGGCCCAATTTCGCCGAGCATTTCGGCCTTAACGTCGTCGGCTACGTCGAGCCGCGTCCCGGCATTCCTCCGAGCCCTCAGCACACCGTCGAATTGATCGGGCAAATGAAGCGCGACGGCGTGAAGGTCATCATGGTTGAGCCGTACTTTGACCTGAAGACCCCCAATTCCATCGCGCGCGAAACTGGCGCGGTAGTCGTCGTCCTGATGCCCTCAGTCGGCGGCGAAAAAGAGATCACCGACTATTTCAAATTATTCGACTACGACATCGCCAAGCTCAAGAAGGCTTTTGACGAGACTCATTAGGAGACGATTGGATGGAGATTCTTCCGTTTCTGATTTTGCCTTTCTTGGCGAGCCTGATCCTCACCGGCATCCATTCCTACCTCGGCGTGCACGTCGTCGAGCGCGGCGTCATTTTCGTGGACCTGGCTCTCGCACAGATCGCCGCGCTGGGCGCCATTGTTGCGATTATTGCGGGCATGGACCCGCACGGCCGCGGCTCCTACTGGATCAGTCTTGGCTTCACGTTTCTCGGGGCCGCCATTTTCGCCTTTGCGCGCACCCGCCGGGGCCATATCCCCCAGGAAGCCTTCATCGGCATTGCTTATGCTGTGGCCTCCGCCATGGCGATTCTCCTGATGAGCAAGGCCACTGGGGAAACCGAGCATCTCAAAGACATGCTCGTCGGCAATATTCTCGCCGTCTCCCGGCCCGAGGTAATCAAGACCGCACTCCTCTACAGCGGTATCGGCCTCTTCCACTTCATATTCCGAAAAAAATTCCTGCTTATCTCCATGAACCACGACAAGGCCGAGCAATCAGGCCTCAACGTGCGCTTCTGGGACTTTCTCTTCTACGCCTCGTTCGGATTTGTGGTCACTTCGTCGGTGGCTATCGCAGGCGTCCTGCTCGTTTTCTGCTACCTGATTGTGCCCAGCGTCGGCGCCATGCTCTTTGCTGATCGAATCGGTCCCCGCCTCGCCATCGGCTGGACCATGGGCACTCTGGTTTCCGCGCTGGGCGTCTATCTCAGCGTCCAGCTCGACACGCCCACCGGCGCCACCATCGTTGTCACCTTTGGTGGCGTCCTCATCGTAATGTTTCTATTCCATCTCATCCTGCACCACGGCCGCGAAGCCCGCCAGCTCGAAGGCGCAGCCTCAGCCCACCGCGAAGTTTAGACTTCACATCTCTTCATTTTGGAGTTTTCAGCTATTGCGGTGGCGCGTAGAAATAATAGTCCGCCGAAGACGCGTTAGCCATGTTTCCGCGTTTTGTGGCAATCCGGCTACTTCTTTTCCGGCTGCGCGGTCGGCGGCAGAATCCCATTCAGGCGCAAATAAATCGCTTCCGTCGCGTAATGATCCGTCCAGCTTCCCTGCAGCGCCACCAGCGCGCCCCCGCGCGAAATCGGCCGGTTGCCGAAAAACATAAACTGATCTCCCAACTTCGAATCATCCACATTCGCCAGCGCCGTGGTGCAAAACGCAAATGAATCCTTCAGAGCAGCCACCAGCTTGTCCTTCGGATCGCTTTCCGCGATCTTCACCTCCGGCGCCGCCTGCCCGGAAATCTTCGAGCAAAACGTATTGTTCGATTGCGTGATGTGCATCACCAGATGCCCGAACGAATTCATCTCCGGCGTCGGCTTAAAGTTGTACTTCTCCGCCGGCATCGCTTCCGCCGCCCCCACCATGTTCTTCTGATAGCGCGGCACCCCCGCTTTCACGAATCCGCTTACCGGACTCGTGACCGTTCCCAGCTCCGCCATCTTCTGCGCATCCGCCGGCGCTGCTGCTTGCTGCGCGGCCGCGACTCCTGAGGTCATTAATAGAGCTGTTGCTGCAAACAAACTCGCAAGTGTCTTCATTGTTTTTCCCCTCTCCCCACAAAATTCGCAAAGAAGCATACCCCCGCCACGGTCGTCTCACAAGCGCTACGCGACTTCGCCAGTCCTTCCCTCCGCGTCCCTCCAATTTGTCTCTCATTTTCTTCGAAACATTCTCCTCTTTCCTCCGTCTCTACCTATAGCTATCTATAGGAGGGCACGTGCTCAAACCCAAGAATGACCTTCTTCAGGGCACCCTGGCCCTGCTCGTCCTCAAGACCCTCGCTCGCGGCCCCCTGCACGGCTACGGCATCACCCTGCATATTCAGTCGGTTTCGAACGACATCCTCCGCGTCGAGGAGGGCTCCCTCTATCCCGCTCTCCACCGCATGGAACAGGACGGCTGGGTCAGCGCCGAATGGGGGCACCAGCGAAAACAATCGCCGCGCCCGCTACTATCGCTTGACCGCCAAGGGCCGCAAGCAGCTCGCCGAAGAAGAAAAGAACTGGCAGCACCTCACCCAGGCGGTCGCCAGCGTTTTGCAGTTTGCCTGAGGCCGGAGCCGTCCATGTCTTTATTTGCGCGCCTTCGGGGACTACTCAGGATCAATCGTTTGGAACGTGAGCTCGACGAAGAGCTTCAGTCGCACCTCGAAATGCGCACCCGCGATAACCTCGCCGCCGGCATGGCCCGCGAGGACGCGCGATACGATGCGCGCCGGCGCTTCGGCAATACCGCTTTGATGAAAGAGGATACCCGGGCCATGGACCTCATCGGTTGGATGGAAACTCTCGGCCAGAATTTGCGCTATGCGGTTCGCATGTTGCGCCGAAGCCGCGGCTTCACCGCCGTCGCGATTTTGACTCTGGCGCTCGGCATCGGCGGCAACGTCGCCATCTTCACCGTCGTGCGCGCCGTGCTTCTCAGCCCGCTTCCCTATCCGCACCCCGAGCAGCTTGTGCGTATCTACGATGACCTGCGCGGTTCGAATACCCACGATGTCGGAATGTCCGTCCCCGAAATGTGGGACCTGCGCGACAAGTCCGGCGTCTTTCAGGACATCTCGGCGCTGGTGTCTGCCGATGCCAATCTTACCGGCGGCGATCAGCCCGAACGAATCGAGCTTCTGGGTACCAGCCCCGATTATTTCGCCATGCTAGGCGTGCCGCCGCAGCTCGGCCGCGTCTATACGCCGCAAGATGCCCAGCCGGGATTCACTCTGGGGG
>Ga0207146_10086_pt1 | contig 24255 bp, 24 predicted proteins | sample Alteio_BWMinHeat_36_FD_153539 | JGI IMG/M metagenome (GOLD analysis project Ga0207146, IMG submission 153539) | Enriched cells from forest soil in Barre Woods Harvard Forest LTER site, Petersham, Massachusetts, United States -... | ecosystem: Environmental > Terrestrial > Soil > Temperate forest >...
GATCGAGACAGCGATCAGCACCAGCCCGAATACGATTAGCTTCGCATATTTCTTCATGCGTTAGCGGCGTCGGCCACGCCGGTAAAGCCAGCGAAAAATCTTCCGTGCCGTCGGCGTTAAGCGCGTCTTATTGTACTTATCGCCTAGCTTTCGCGCGAGCTCAGCGAGGGTTGGATAGACGTGAATTGTTGATGCAATTCCGCCGAGACCAATCCGATGACCCATCGCCAGAACGAATTCGGGTAACAAATCGCCGGCATGATCGCACACCAAGGTGGCGCCGAGAATTTGGTCGCTTCCTTTGGCGAGCAGCACCTTGGCGAAGCCGGCGCTCTCACTTTCGACAACGGCCCGATCCACTTCACCCAACTCTTGCACGATCAAGTTGTATTCGATGTTCTGCCTCTTCGCGGCGGATTCATTTAATCCGACGGTGGCGATTTCCGGATCGACATACGTGCACCACGGCACAACCGAGTAATCCATCTTCTGTCGCAGAAATTGGAACGGAACGAGTATGTTCCGCACGACCACCCGCGCTTGCGCATCGGCCATGTGCGTAAACTGAAATGGTCCGATCACATCGCCCACGGCGTAAATGTGCGATTGCGATGTTTGAAGAAGGTCGTTCGCGCGAATTCCTTTTTCACCAAACGCAACACCGGCGGCTTTCAGATCCAGGCTCCGTAAGTTCGGTGTTCGTCCGATCGCAATGAGAAGCACGTCGGAAAAAAAAGGTCATCTCGGCCGGGCGGTCTGATTCCGAAACACTTCGCGAGCCCCGATCATTTCGGGGTTGTCGACCTAACAACTGGAGCGCGACTTTGCCAGCATCGCTGGCCGCCGCCGAGTGCGCGTCAGCATTTTTGACGATTCGCACACCTTCGCCAACCAAGCGGCGCTCGAGAAAATGCGCGACATCTCGATCTTCTTTCGGCAAAAGCTGATCGCCGCGCTGCAGAATGGTTACGTCCACGCCGATGCGGCTGAACGTTTGGGCCAGCTCGCAGCCGATCGGTCCGCCGCCGAGAATAATCATGCTCTCCGGCTTCGCGCTCAGTTCGTCGAAGATTGTTTCGTTTGTGAAAAACTGGACCGTTTCAATCCCGGCAATGTTGGGAATCGTCGCGCGTGAACCCGTGGCGATGACAAAATTCTTCCCGCGCAAAATCTCGTCGCCAACTTGAACTTCGTCCGGCGACAGAAACTTGGCTTCGCCGCGAAATACATCGACGCCGAGAGATTCGAAACGTTCCTGCGAATCGTTCGGCGCAATTTGGGAGCGGCAGTTGCGCATGCGCTCGAAGATTCTCTCAAAGGCAAAACGTGGGTCTTGCCGATCCAATCCCCATTTTTCCGCATCGCGGATTCGTCGGATGAGACGCGCGGAAGAAATCAGCGCCTTACTCGGGACGCAGCCGAAGTTCAGGCAATCGCCGCCCATCTTGTTGCGCTCGATCAGGGCCACGCGGCCGCCCAACCCGACGGTGCCCGCTGCCGTGACAAGGCCAGCCGTTCCCGCTCCGATCACGACAACGTTGTAAGTCCCCTCGCCTTTCGATTCGGATTTCACAGCATAGGCACGAATTTAAACTGCATTGACCGTATGAAAAATAGTAGCCTGGAGCCGGTGAATATTTCGATTATCGTCCCGGTGCTGAACGAAGCCGCCATCATTCGTGCGTTTCTCCAGCATTTACGCGCGACTGCAGCGGACACCGAAATCATTGTTGTCGATGGTGGCAGCAAGGATGGAACTGTCGAGCTTTGCTGCGGCCTGGCCGACCGCATTGTAGAAAGTGCTCGCGGACGCGCGCGACAGATGAACGCCGGAGCGCAGGTCGCGCACGGCAAAATTCTATGGTTCCTCCATTCTGATTCACGTATCGCCACTAATTCGCTCGCGGCGATTGAGGATGTGCTCGCCGATTCGCGAATCGTCGGCGGTTGTTTTCGTTTACGAATCGTGCCGGCGCGCTGGGTTTACCGGGTCCGGGACATTATCGGCGATCTGTGCGTGAACTTATTCCGCATTGCCCTGGGCGATCGCGGATTGTTTTGTCGCCGGGAAAATTTTCTCGCGCTTGGCGGCTATCCTGATCAGCCACTGCTCGAAGACGCCGACTTCTATCGCAAACTTCGCGCGGTGGGCCGTGTCCGGCAGATTCCGATTACGATTGAGACGAGCGCGCGACGTTATGAAGCGCTAGGCCCGGTGCGCACGAGTCTGTTCTACCTGCTGATCATGGCTTTGTATTTAGCGGGGGCGAAGATGTCGATCTTGGAGAAGATGGTCCGTTGGTTTGCCTCACGGAAAACCCGGGACACAACCGAAACCGCTATGCCCCAACACGCACTCCACAGAGGCGCGGCTACAACTACGCGCGATATTTGCGAGACCATTTCTAATCTGAATCCATGAACCGGTTTTCTGACCGACTGGCGGTGCGAGGTTTGAAGCTGCGTCGCGCACGAACGGAAATTTTACAGGTGAATGTGGGCAAGCTTTGCAATCTCACTTGCATGCATTGCCACGTGAACGCCGGACCAAAGCGCAAGGAAATCATGACGCGCGAAACCATTGATCGCATCATCGATTGGCTGGCGAAGAGCGAGATTCCCACTGTCGATCTTACCGGCGGCGCGCCGGAAATGATTCCGGACTTTCGGTATTTCATCGAGCGAGTGAAAGCCCTGGAGCCAGCGCGTCATATGATCGATCGCTGCAATCTCACAATTCTGCTCGAGCCGGGCTACAAAGATCTCGCGGAAATTTTGGCAAGACACACCGTGGAGATCATTGCCTCGATGCCCTGTTACACGCCGGATAATGTCGACGCGCAACGCGGCAATGGCGTTTTCGATGGAAGCATCGCCGCATTGCAACTGCTTAACTCGTTAGGCTACGGCAACGATCCGCAGCTGCCCTTGCATTTGGTTTACAATCCGGTCGGGGCTTTTCTGCCCTCTCCGCAAGCGGAACTAGAAGCCGATTATAAACGGGAGTTGCAAACGCATTTCGGCATCGTCTTCAACAAGCTCTACACGATCACGAACCTCCCGATCGGACGCTTTGCCGCTTATCTGCGTCACAACAGCAAACTCGATGAGTACATGGAGCTGCTCATGATCGCTTTTAATCCCGCCACCATTGAAGGGCTGATGTGCCGCAACACCATCAGCGTCGGCTGGCGCGGCGAAGTTTACGATTGCGATTTCAATCAACAACTCGACATGCAATGGCAAAATCCCGATGAGTCGGGACTTTTTCTCTGGGATATCGATCCGGACAAGATCGACCATCGCAAAATCACGACAGGCAACCACTGCTTCGGCTGCACCGCCGGCGCGGGCTCAAGCTGCGGCGGCGCGATCGTGTAGGTGGATCGACCTCTCCGAGGGCGATGCCAAAAAAAATGCGGCTCCGCCGGCCCGATTAACATCGAGCAAGGGACTGCTCGATCCACCTCCGCGCTTCGCACCCGCCTTCGCCAGGCTTCGATGTGGCAATGACAACACGCTGTCGCGGAAAACGCGCGACTATGACCGGCGACCATTTCTTCGGATGCACGACCGGCACTGGCTCAAGCCGCGGCGGCGCGATTGTACAGGTGGATCGACCCCGAATGCTTTTGGGGGCGATGTTAGATAATTGCGGCTCCGCCGCCTAACTTTCGGCATTGACCAAGGCCGCCTTCGCGACGTTACGGCGTGCCAAGGGCACTGCTCGATCCACCTCGTCGCTTCGCACAGCGAAGCGGCTACAGCTATTCCAGCGGGAACTCGATCCGTTCTTCTTCCTCGCGTGGAATAAGATTGTTTCGCGCAATGATCCGGGCGCAGGTGTTCCAGCGAAGCAACGCATCGTCGTGGCCGGGCGGACGAATTGCTTCCGCTTTTTCAAACCAGCTCATCGCTTCGTGAAATAGGTCGTAAGCCTGAAATCGACAATCCGGTGTTCCCTGTCTCAATTTGGCCTTAGCGCGGCGCTCGTTGAAAATTCCGGCGTAATAGGCACGTTCGTAATCGCTCTTGATTCGGGATAGCAGTTCCTTCGCCTGTGTGTCGCTCACGCCGTAGCCTTTCTCGAAACGATCGGTCAATGCGAGCAGCAGCGTAACAATCGCCTCTTGATTTTCGGGATCGGCCTTTAAGACATCGAGACAAATACTCTCCGCTTCAGCCGGTTCGTTGAGCAAACGATACCGCTCCGCTTTCTCCAGCGCCGCCGGGATCGCTTCTTTGTGAAGTGATTTCAGTTTGGACATACTCGCTTCGCAGGAGTTAAAAAGTTAAAAGAGTTAAATCGTTAAAACAGTAACCACTTTCACTTTGTAACTTTGCAACACTTTTAACTATTTAACCTCTTCTTCACCCATCGCCAGAACCAGCCCAGTGGATCATAAAAGTCATCCACGACCCGTTCCTTCAGCGGAATGATCCCATTGTCGGTGATCTCGATGCTTTCTGGACAAACTTTCGTGCAACACTTCGTGATGTTGCAATACCCGATGCCCTGCGTGTTCCGCAATTCTTCGATCCGATCTTCGGTATCGAGCGGATGCATCTCCAGCGCGGCGACGTGAATTAAGAAGCGCGGTCCGATGAACTGATCGTGCTTCTGATGATCGCGCAGGACGTGGCAAACATCCTGGCAAAGAAAACATTCGATGCATTTCCGGAACTCCTGCACGCGATCGATGTCCTGCTGCTGCATCCGCCACGTTCCATCGGGCGCGTCCGGCGGCCGCGGTTTGAATTTCCTGATCTTCTTCTTCACCCGAAAATTCCATGAAACATCCGTGATCAAATCCTTTGTGATCGGGAAGGCTTTCATCGGTTCGATCGTCACCGGTTTGTCCAACGGCAGATCGCTCATGCGCGTCATGCACATGAGCTTGGGCATCCCGTTTACTTCCGCCGAACACGAACCGCACTTTCCCGCTTTACAATTCCATCGGCAGGCAAGGTCATTCGCTTGGGTACGCTGGATGTCGTGTACGGCGTCAAGCACGACCATGCCTTCGGAGACATCCGCCGTGTAATCGCGAAATACGCCGCCCTTCGCGTCGCCGCGCCAGATTTTGAAAACGGTTGTTTTCAAAGTTAAAAGGTTAACAAGTTAAATCGTTACAAAGTTCGGCGAGGTCGTCGCCCAATTTGTTTTCGCCTGGTGTTTCGCGGATCAATAGCGAAGCACCGGATTTTCGATCCCGAAGATAGCGAATGTAACCATTGATCAGTCGCTGTACTTCTTTCGCTCGATCTTTGAGAGCCGTTACATCGGCGACTGGCAAGTAATCCTCATCCTCACATACATTCAAATCGTCCACGAGTTCTGCCAGAGAGCCGCGTGCCTGAAGCTGAAATTTGATTTGATCGAGATAGTGGTAACGCCCATGTCCCTCGGCGATGTTGTTCGTTAACGACAGGGAGGCGCGGCGAATTTGACTGCCTAATTCGTATTTTTCAAATTGCGGAAGCCTTTTACCAACGCCGTACATGTCTCTTCGAAACTGCCTGGCTTTCTTATAGACCTCCAGATCTTCAAATGTCCGAAATGCCCGTCCCTCGCCTTGCTGCCCGGATACCTTTTCCACTTTTCAACCTTTCAACTTTTTAACTCCTGAACTCTTCATCGCCTCATCGATTCTCTTCGACAACCTGCTTCAAATAATCCGGCATTTCCGGAAGCGGTTCCAACCGGATCTGCATCGATCCATCTGGCGCTTTTGAAATCATCGTGTTCACCTTGGAAAAACGGTCGTCTTTGTTCGGATAATCTTCACGGAATTGCGCGCCGCGACTTTCTTTTCTCTCCAGTGCTGCGCGCGCAATCGCTTCGGAGACGGTCAGCAGATTTTTGAGATCGAGCGCAGTATGCCAGCCAGGATTGTATTCCCGGTTTCCGGTGACGCCGACTTTGTCAGCGCGGGCTTGGAGGTTGTCGATCCTGTCCAGTGCCCTCCGCATTTCACCTTCGTTACGCACAATACCGACAAGCTCCTGCATGCTTTCCTGCAAATCGCGTTGAACTTCGTACGGATTCTCGCCACCGCTTCGCTCGAATGGCTCGACCGCAGCGCGCGCCGCGTTATCGATCTTTTCGTTGTCGATCTTGCCCAACGAATTCTCTTTCGCGAATTTCGCCGCGAATTCTCCGGCGCGTTTTCCGAAAACCAAGAGATCGGAAAGCGAATTCCCGCCGAGCCGGTTGGCCCCGTTGATGCCGGCTGCGCATTCGCCCGCGGCAAACAGCCCCGGCACGCGTGACATTTGCGTGTCTGGATCGACATGAATCCCGCCCATGATGTAGTGCGTTGTCGGTCCGACTTCCATCGCTTGCTCGGTAATGTCGATGTCGGCCAGTTGCTTGAACTGGTGATACATGCTCGGCAATTTCTTTTTGATGTACTCGGCGGCGTTCGGCAGTTTTTGTTTGATCCATGCGATATCGAGATAAACGCCGCCGTGCGGACTGCCCCGCCCTTCTTTGATTTCTCGCACAATGCAACGGGAGATGTGATCCCGCGTCAGTAATTCCGGCGGACGGCGCGCGTTCTTATCACCCTGGCAATAGCGCCAACCTTCTTCTTCATTGTCGGCGGTTTGCGCTTTGTAGTTCTCAGGGATCTCGTCGAACATGAAGCGGCGACCCTCTTTGTTGGTGAGAATCCCGCCTTCACCGCGCACGCCTTCGGTCACCAAAATTCCCATGACGCTCGGCGGCCAGACCATTCCGGTGGGATGAAATTGCACAAACTCCATGTCGATCAACTCCGAGCCAGCTTCGTAGGCAAGTGAATGTCCGTCGCCCGTGTACTCCCAACTGTTGCTTGTGATCTTGTAGGCGCGGCCAATGCCGCCGGTCGCAAGAATGATTGCTTTGGTGCGAAAAATTTTAAAGCGACCACGCTCGCGCTCGTAACCAAATGCGCCAACGACGCGATCGCCATCTTTGAGCAGCGAAAGAATAGTGTGCTCCATGTAAACCTCGATTCCCTGATGGACGCCGTGGTCCTGGAGCGTGCGAATCATTTCGAGCCCGGTGCGATCGCCAACGTGCGCAAGTCGCGGATATTTGTGGCCACCGAAATTTCGTTGCAGAATGCGGCCATCTTTTGTCCGATCGAATACCGCGCCCCACGCTTCCAGTTCGCGCACGCGATCGGGCGCTTCCTTCGCGTGTAGTTCGGCCATGCGCCACTGGTTTACATATTGACCGCCGCGCATCGTATCGGCGAAATGTACTTTCCAATTATCCCGGTCATCAACGTTGGCTAGTGCGGCCGCGATCCCGCCTTCCGCCATCACCGTATGCGCTTTGCCGAGAAGCGATTTGCAAACGAGTCCGACCGAAACGCCAGCGGCCGAAGCTTCAATCGCGGCGCGCAGTCCGGCCCCGCCCGCACCGATGACGATTACGTCGTGCTGAGAAGTTTCGTAGTCGGCCATGCGTGATTTGAGCGTTAAACATCGCACTTCTAAATGCGAACTTTTATCCTCTCAACCGTTTATCACGCGCAAATTGCCCTCGATGAACGAAGCTTTCGTATGAATGCAACGGAAGCCGACAATCGAGGACTGCTCATCACCTGTCCGAAATGCGGACAGCTCAACCGTCTGAAGTATGAAGCGTTGCAGCGAACCTTTCACTGCGGCAAGTGCCAGACCGAACTGCATGCGCCAGGCGCCCCGGTGGACGTGAAAAGCGACCTCGTTTTCGACGCACTTGTTAGCCGCTCAGCCTTGCCTGTCTTAATTGATTTCTGGGCGCCATGGTGCGGCCCATGCAAAATGGTCGCGCCTGAAGTGCGCAAAGTGGCAAACGAAACCGCGGGCCACTTGCTCGTCGCAAAAGTGAACACCGAGGAAGTGCCGAGTCTCGCGCAGCGGTTTCGCGTCACTGCTATTCCGACAATGGCGTTGTTCAAGAATGGAATTGAGGTGGCCCGGCAAGCCGGGGCGATGCCAGCACCTGCGATTCGAAAGTTTATCGAGCACGATGTCGCGGTGAGCTAATGGGAAAATGAAATCAGCGGCAGTTAAAGCACGGCCGGGCGATAGAATTCGCCTTTCTAAAATCGACCAAGACGCGCGCTTTTTTTATAGGATTTTCCAATCCGTCCACACGCCCATTGAGCAAAGGCGCACGTAAAGATCGGAAAAGCCGACCCAGAACAAACTGAGCCACGCCCACATCATGTGGCGGCGATTGAAACAGTTCACACAGGCATAGGCACGATAACACGTGGGAGACTTGGAGAATTGATCGAGAAATCCGCCGGCTAAGTGGCGCAGCGAATGACAGCCGAAAGTGTAGCCGCTGAGCAAGACCACGTTTATCGCTAGAACAAGTGTTCCAATGCCGATACCAAGAGAATTGTGGCCGCTGATTGGATCGACAAAGAACAACGCTTTCGCTACGTCGATAGTGAGGATGATGATGAAAACGAGCGCGAGATAAAGAAAGTAGCGGTGCACGTTTTGCATGATGAGCGGGAAGGAGCGCTCGCCAAGATAAGTTTTGCGCGGCTCGCCGACCGTGCACGCAGGCGGATCGGCCCAAAACGCCTTGTAGTACGCGCCGCGATAATAATAACAGGTGAGCCGGAATCCGCCGGGCGCCCAAAGAATCAGCAACGCCGGCGAAAAGATTAACCAGTTTGGCCACCAGCTCGGTTTCGGGCCAAACCAACTATGCGGCGAGCTGCCAAAAATCTCCGGCGAATAAAACGGCGAGACGTAGTTGCCGAAAAAGTAATGGTTTCCCTGAAATGCGGCCCAGGTGGAATAGACAATGAAGCTCGACAATCCGAGAAAGACGAGCAGCGGTTGCGTCCACCAAACATCGGGGCGCATCGTTTGACCAAATGAACGCCGCGGGACGCTTACTTCTGCGCCGTTCATTTGCCGTCAGCTCCTTCGATAGGAAACTTCGCCTTCTTCCACGCTTCCCAACTTCCCGGCACGTTCCATAGGGTCTCGAAACCTTCTTCTTTCAAAATACTCGCAGCGATGCTGGCGCGGTAACCGCTCGCGCAATACACCGCAGTTGGCTTTGCGAGATCCAGTTCACCGACTCGCTTTCGCAGCTCTGGCAAAAAAATGTGACGCGCACCGGGAACGTGCCCGTTCTTCCATTCGCGCGGGGAACGAACGTCGACAATTTGCAAGCTCGCGGCCCGTTGATTCAGTTCATGCACACCCATCTGCCTAATCTCGGCCTGTTCGAATCCCGCGGCCTGCCACGCTTTCATTCCACCGACCAGATAGCCGACGAACCTTGAGTAACCGGTGCGAATGAAAAGCCTGACAACTTCCTCAAGATCGCTTTCATTTTCGAGCACAAGAAGGATTGGCTCATTAGAAGCGAGCATCCAACCGGCCCAGATCGAAAGAACTGGCGCCCCACCAATGTTCATGGCGCCGGGAATATGACCACCGCCAAAGGCGAGCATCGTGCGCGTGTCCACGAGCACGCCGGCCTTTTTCTCGATTGCTTCTCTGAATGCTTTCGGCGGAAGACCAGGAACGCGCGGGAGGTTGCCGAGAATTTCCGGTCCTTTCGCATTCAGCTTTTTCATCACCGGGTAATAGTGCGGCACCGGCGGCGCAGTCTTTATCGCGTGATCGGTAAAAGCATTTACGTCGGGGAACTGCAGAAACGTATTAAACTTTCGTTCGTAACCGATCGTGCTGCTCAAACGCTCGCCGATGTCGGCCCCGCAGGGCGAGCCAGCGCCGTGATTGGGATAAATCATCACGTGGTCGGGGAGCTTGAGATAAAAATCGCGCAGGGTGTGAAATTGTTTTTCGGCCAGCTCCTTCGTGTGCTTGTCCCCTAGCAAATCCGGCCGGCCGGCTGAGGAAACGAAAAGTGAATCGCCCGTCAAAACGCCCCATGGCGTGTCCGAATGATCTGACTCTGCCAAAACATAGGAGAGGTGCTCGGGCGTATGACCCGGGGTGTGACGCGCCGTGACCAATGTATCGCCGAACGTGAAATGATCGCCGTCCTTCACTGTCTCGTGCTCGAATCCGTATTCGGCGCCGCCTTCGCGGCTGACAAAAATTTTGGCTGACTCAAGCCGCGCGCACAATTCGCGCGAACCGCTCACCAGATCGGCGTGAATGTGCGTTTCAAAAATATGCGTGATAGCAAGGCCTGCCTCACGCGCCATGTCGATGTAAACCTCTACGTCTGGCCGAGGATCGAAGATCGCCCCGACGCCTTCATCATCGTCGCCCAGCAAATAAGAAAGCTCCGCTATCCCTTCCGTTTGAATCGTTTTAAAAACGAGCGACATCGCGTGACCTTACGGCGAAATCGCAGTGAAGTTCAACTTCAGTTGTAGCGGCGGTCTGTGACCGTCGGTCGAGTTTTTAGAAAGAGGTGCGACCCCGAATGCTTTCGGGGCCGCTACAGTTTCAACGAACTTCTACCGTAATCGACAGCAGATGGTTAATCATGTAGGTGCCGCGGTCGGGATAGCGTTCTATCGGTTGCGTTCGGCCTTGCGAATCGGTCGCGCACGCAATGAGCTTTTGCTTTCCCGGCTTGGAGGGCGTCTTCCAATCGAATTCCCACAGCCGCCACGCATTCCGTTTGGCCACGCCGATTAACTTCGCTTCGCTCCAGGTCGATCCTCCGTCTGTGCTGACCTCGACTTTTGTAATTTCGTCATCGCTCGTCCAGGCCGCGCCGTGAATGCGCACTTTGGAATTGGCCGAAACAATTTCTCCCTGCCCGGGGCACGCAATCTCTGCTTTGATTGCGATCTCCGAAAGCGGAACGAGGTCGGCGATCTCCCCTCGCCTTTTCCAATAGGCGTAATCCAACGTCTGGTAGTAGCCGTTGAACGGCTTGCTTGTGACGATGATGCGTTCCAACCATTTGATCGAAGCCATCGCGTACCAACCCGGAACAATCGCACGCAACGGAAATCCATGTTGCGCCGGAAGATCGACCTCGTTCATTTTGTAAGCGAGCAGCACGTCCGCCCGCGCCTTCGTCAGCGGAACGCTTCGCGCAAATCTTAATTCCCCGGCTGGACCCTTCGGATCTTCGAGCTTGCCGCCATCTGCGCCTTCCAGAATGACTTCGCCCGCGACTGAATTAACTCCGGCGCGATCAAGCAAGATCGACAATGGAACGCCGGTCCATTCCGCGTTCCCGACAGCACCCAATCCCCACTGCGCACCTTTCACTTTCGGCTCCAAAAAATTCCGGTTATTTCCCGCGCACTCCAGCGTCACGGGAATTGTTCTCGATTCCAGCTTCAGCAGCTCCTCGTAATTTATTTCGAACGGTTTCTTCACTTCGCCTTCTACTCGCAGCCGCCATTTGTTCTTGTCGATCTCCGGAATCGGGAAATGCGTGCGAACGTAAAACGCTTCCGTCGGCGTGATGAAGCCATCGAGCTTCTCGAACGGCATCTCGAGATTGAGCGGATCTTCGCCTCGCACAATCTTGCCATCGATGAGTTGTTGCTCGCCTTGCATCGCCTCACGCCGATTTTGCGAAAACTAAATCGAAAATCAGCAATCTAAAATCGAAAATGGGAAGTGGAAGTGGAACCTACAGGCGCTTCTTTATAAAAGCTCTGCCAGAGGCGGATTTAAGATAACGCTCGAGAGCCTGCGGCCCGGGCGGCTTCTGAAAGGGCAAGGTAAGTCTTGATTCGCCATGGCTTCCATTTCGTTGTGTGGCGAACGTGCCTTGTATTGTGCTGGCTTAGTCGAGGACGAAGGTCCCGTGTTCGGCCGATGTAAAATGGTCGGGATATTGTTCGCTTTGCAGCATATAGAGGTAAATAAAGCGGCTCATGTCTGATGGCTTGCCGAGTCGTAGCTCGCTGCGTGATTGTGGCAAGGTCAAACGCGCCCGCCTTCGCTAAAGCTACGGCGCGACAGCCTTCGTGCTTCGCTACGCTGCGAGCGAAGACTGGAGCCTAGGGGATTCGAACCCCTGACCTCCTCAATGCCATTGAGGCGCTCTACCAACTGAGCTAAGACCCCACAACGAATTGCAGATTGTAGATTTCAGATCGCAGATTGCAACTAACAGGTCGGAATTGGAAAGATCGAACGAATACGGTTTGCCTGCTCTTTTCGTTTTTCCTATTATCGCTCGAAATCGGGGTTGAATTGTGCCGCGCTTGTCTCGATCCATCTGGCATGGGCTGTTCATCATCGCGACAATCGCCAGCGCCGCCGTGCTCACCCTCATTTCGTTGCGCGATTTTCACCGCGAAATGCAGCCCCCTGAGAATCGACCGATTCAGTCGCACACTGGTAATTACGTGACGTCGAACGCCTGCCGCGCCTGTCACCCCGGAAATTACGCAAGCTGGCACACGTCGTTTCATCGAACGATGACTCAGGTAGCGACGGCAGCCACCCTGTTCGGTGCGGTTCAGGAACGTGAATTCTCATTTGACGGCCGCCAGTACAAAATGGAGCAGCAGGGCGATAAATTCTTCGTGCGGATGCGCTACTTAGGCGGTGACTACGGCCCCGGAAAGCAAGTCGTTCTCGTCACCGGTTCGCACACGTTGCAGATCCCCTGGCTCGAAACCGGCGAAGGCCGCACGCTCGAGCAATTTCCTTTTGCTTACATCATTGCCGAAAAAATGTGGGCGCCGGTCAGCGAGACCTTTCTCACGCCGCCCGACTTGAAGGAATATTATTCGATCGGCGCCTGGAATGGTGCGTGCATGGATTGTCACGTCACGCAAGGCCAGTCGCGCTTTGTCGCGGGCAACAAATGGGATTCACGCGTCGCAGAACTTGGGATTGCGTGTGAGGCTTGCCACAGCGAGGGAAATCAGCACATCGCACTTAACCGAAATCCCGTCCGGCGATTCAAAATTCATCTGACAACTAAATCGGATGCTAGCATAACGAATCCGGCGCGCCTGTCCGCCCCAGTCTCCGGTCTCGATTGCGGCCAATGCCACAGCGTCTGGGCTTTCAACAACATGACCGATAAAATCGATTTCAATCGACAGGGGGCGAATTTTCGCCCGGGTCATGACGATCTCGGACAGCGTTTCGTCGTTCAACCAAACGCGCCCGATCACAGCGAACAAAAAGATTTCATACGCAAAACAGAGCCGGATTTTTTCACCAACCGCTTTTGGGGTGACGGTATGATTCGCGTCACGGGACGTGAGTTCAATGGGTTGCAGGCGTCGCCTTGTTTTCGCGGCGGAAATTTTTCCTGCATTTCCTGTCACGAGATGCATCCCAAACAGACTCAGCAGGTGAGTCTGACGAAATGGGCGCGCACCGGCCAGTTGCGGCCAGAGATGGATTCCGATCAGGCGTGTCTGCAATGCCACAAAGCGATCGGCCCAAACATCACTGCTCACACCCACCACGAGGCAGCTTCATCCGGGAGTCGCTGCTACAACTGTCACATGCCGCACAACACTTTTGGACTGCTGCATGCCATGCGCGGGCACCAGGTTTCATGGCCGACCGCGCAGGAGAGCGTCGCTTACGGCCGGCCAAATGCCTGCAATCTTTGTCATCTAAATCAAACCCTCGCCTGGACTGCCGAAAAATTGCACGCTTGGTATAACCAACCGATCCCGCAACTTTCGCAGGACGATCAAACCATCGCCGCAGCGGTGCAATGGATCGTGAAAGGTGATGCCGGACAACGCGCCCTCATCGCTTGGGGAATGGCTTGGGAACCGGCGCAGAAGATCGCCGGCCGCGACTGGTTGTATCCTTACCTCATTTACAGCATGACCGATCCGTACGCGGCGGTCCGCTTCGACGCTTGGAAATCGTTGCAGACGTTGCCTGGCTTCTCGGACTTTCCGTTTACCTACACTTCGGATGATCAGTCGCTGCGCGAAACGGCTGCGCGCGCATTCGAAAAATGGTTGCGCGAAGTGCGTCCTCCAAACGCAATCTTTGAGCCGCAGAGCGTCCTTGATTCCGACGGGCATTTTCAACAAGATGTTTTTCAACGATTGCGAAGCGAGCGCGACAATAAACGAATTCTGCTCGCAGAGTGAACCGTGCGGGCGTGCCATTCCCATGAACAATTTGGATCGCAATCTGCGTTTCGGCTGGTGGTCGCTCCTTATCTTCTTGTCGTTAGGCGGAGGCCTCGAAATCCTGCACGGATTTAAGATCGGTTGGTACGTGGATGTCGGAAACGACATGCGCCGGCTCATGTTTACGCTCGCGCACGCGCACGGCACCGCCCTCGCGCTTGTCAACATCGCCGCCGGCCTGACCGCGCGAAATATCAAAGGCTTTCCGCCGCGGTCATCGGTCTCTCTCAGCTTGATCTGGGCGGGAATTCTTTTCCCAGTCGGATTTTTCCTCGGCGGAATTGTTACCTACGGCGGCGACCCTGGTTTGGGCATTTGGCTGGTCCCTGTCGCGGCAATCCTGCTGTTTTATAGCGTGCTCCGAATTGCGCTCGACTTATCGCGATCCCGCTAGCGAGCAACAATCGAAATCTTCGCACGTCCGGCAAGATCGATAAGTTCATCTCGCTCGAGCAATAAGGTTTTTCCAGCTTCGACGGCGACGACGCGGATTTTTGCCTCAGTTGCAATTCGGACTGTTTCAATGCCAATCACCGGAACATCAAAGCGCATATCTTGATTTGGTTTGGCAACTTTGATCATGAGCGCGCCTTTGCGCGCGAGCGCACCGCCGCGCTTAATTGCATCGTTCGTCCCTTCGAATGCTTCGACCGCGAGCACCGTTCCATTTTTCACAATCACCGTTTGACCGATGTCGAGTCGCGCGATTTCCTTCGCCATCTTCCAGCCAAGATCGATATCTTTCTCTTCGCGACGCGATAACTTCGGTCCGGCAATCAGACCCGCTGGCGCAAGTTGATCTTCCAGAAAACTCGTCGCCGGTATAAGCTCGACATCGATTTTGGCAAGCTCGTCCGCGATGGCGCCGAAAATTGATTCGGCATTGCGTTGCTTGAGTTTCGCGAGGACAAGTAGTGCTTTCCAGTCCGGTCGAAGATCGAAAAGATTTTTCGGCTCGATTTGGCCGGCCATGACCGCCTGATGAACTTGTTGCTCGCGAAAAAAATTTAGAAGCCGGCTCAATTGCCCGACGCGCAGCCATTCAATAACATCGACATGTTGCCCGAGTGCGGGATCGGTTTCGTTCGAGAAAGCCGCGGCGACAATTCTTTTCACGCCAGCTTTCCGCGCCGAGTCAGCAAGTTTTCTCGGGTAAACGCCGTTACCCGCGACGATTCCGAGAATTTCCGGAGTTGGCGTTTGCACCAAGACAACCTAGCAGAATAAAGCCTGTTTCCGCGAGACGCAGAAAATCCGAGCCGGACGGGGCAGAAACACGCAGGACGCGCGCGCTAACCATGACGCCGGCGCTTGACGTGCAACTGGGCGAGCGCTTTTTGCAGCGAGGCCTGAATGGCCGCGACTTCCTCTGCTGTGTGATCTTCTTTCATCGCCACTTTGGCCCGCTCAACCGCGACTTCGGCAGCGGCCGCATCGATTTTTTCGGCCTCGAGCGCCATGTCGGTAATTACCGAAACGGCGTCCGCTTTGATTTCAACGAAGCCTTCGCCGACTGCAAGCGCAGTCTCGCGTCCATCTTTCATGACGCGCAGCTCGCCCGGTTTTAACGTGGTGAGCAACGGAACATGCTTCGGGTAAACGCCAAGCTCGCCTTCCGATCCGGGCAACGTGACCATGTCCACGTCCTCGGAATAAATCTTTGCCTCCGGCGTAACGATCTCGAGTTTCAAAGTGGCCACGGATAAAAGTTACAAAGTTACAAGAGTTAAAAAGTTAAAACGTGAATTCGAAAACATTCTAACGATGTACCTTTTCAACGTTTCAACTTTCCTTGATCATGTCGATGTTGCCTTTCATGTAGAAGTTCTGCTCGGGAACTTCATCATGTTTGCCATCGAGAATTTCTTTGAACCCGCGGACCGTCTCCTCAATTGAGACGTACTGGCCTTTGCTGCCGGTAAAGACTTCCGCCACGTGGAAGGGCTGGCTGAGGAAACGTTGAATCTTGCGCGCGCGCAAAACCGAGAGCTTGTCCTCAGGACTCAATTCATCCATGCCGAGAATGGCGATAATGTCCTGGAGATCGCGATAACGCTGCAACACTTTCTGCACCCCGCGAGCCACGGCGTAATGCTCTTCGCCAACAATTTCCGGCGCGAGCGATTTCGATGTCGATGCCAGCGGATCGACCGCCGGATAAATTCCAAGCTCAGCGATGGAGCGCTCGAGCACGATGGTAGAGTCCAAGTGCGCGAAGGTGTTTGCCGGCGCCGGATCGGTGAGATCGTCGGCCGGAACGTAAACCGCCTGAAAAGAAGTGATCGAACCTTTCTTTGTCGATGTAATCCTTTCCTGCAAATCGCCCATTTCGGCAGAGAGCGTTGGCTGATAACCGACCGCAGACGGCGTCCGGCCTAACAAGGCCGAAACTTCCGAGCCGGCTTGCGAGAATCGAAAAATGTTGTCGATGAAAAGAAGTACGTCCTGGTTGCGCTCGTCCCGGAAAAACTCCGTCATGGCCAGGGCGGAAAGACCGACGCGCAACCGCGCGCCGGGCGGCTCGTTCATCTGGCCGAAAACCATTCCGACTTTCGACTTCGACAAATCTTTTTGATCGATCACACCGGCTTCGCTCATTTCCTTGTAAAGGTCGTTACCTTCACGCGAGCGCTCGCCCACGCCTGCAAACATGGAGACGCCGCCGTGCTTCATCGCGATGTTGTTAATCAACTCCTGGATAATGACGGTTTTGCCGACGCCGGCGCCGCCGAACGCGCCGACTTTCCCGCCTTTCGAAAACGGACAGACGAGATCGATGACCTTTATTCCAGTTTCCAGAATAGAGGCCTTCACGTCTTGCTCGGTGAGATCCGGCGCTTTGCGATGAATCGGATAGCGTTTCGTGAATTTGACCGGGCCGCGATTGTCAACCGGATCGCCAGTGACGTTAAAGAGGCGGCCAAGCACGCCTTCTCCCACCGGCACACTGATCGGCCCGCCCGTGTCAATGACGCTCATGCCGCGCTTCAGGCCTTCGGTTGAAGACATGGCGATGGAGCGCACCCAATTTTCGCCGAGATGCTGCTGCACTTCGAGCGTGAGCTTGGTTGGGTTGCCGTTGACTTCGTACTCAATTTCGAGGGCGTTGTAAATTTTTGGCAACTCCTTCACTTCCGGAAATTCCACGTCCACCACGGGACCGATGACTTGAACGATGTTTCCTTTATTCATAAATGTTCGTTAGGCGCCAAGCGACATTTGGGCGGTCGCGATTTCGAGAAGCTCAGTCGTGATCCCGGCCTGGCGCATCTTGTTGTATTCGAGAGTGAGATCCTTGATGAACTCGTTCGCGTTGTCGGTCGCGTTCTTCATCGCGACCATGCGTGCGCTGTGCTCGGAAGCGCGCGCGTCGAGGATCATTTGGAAAACCTGATACTGAATGTAATACGGCAGCATGATGTCGAGCACGACCTCGGCGGTCGGCTCGAAGACATAGCCCAGCATCGGATCGACATCTTCATCTGCGTCCCCGGCCGATTCTTCGTGTTTTTTCGGCAAATCGAAACTGCTGATGGGCAGAAGCGTCTCCACCACTGCACTCTGACTGATCGTATTGATGAAATGCGTGAAGAGGACGGAAACCTTATCCACCTCGTGATTCAAAAACTTTTCCGTGCAAAATTTCGAGACCGGCTTGGTTTCAACAAACGTCGGCGCGTCTTTCAACTCGAAATCGGCCAACAACTCGCGCTTGGTGCGCGTGACGAACTGCCGCGCTTTTCTCCCGGTGACCACAAACGCCGTCTTCGCCGAGTCAAAGTGCGCGGCCTCGCGAAAAAGATTCGTGTTCAACGCGCCGGCCAGTCCCTTGTCCGTGCTAATGATCAGGACGAGCTCTTTCTTGAGCGGCCGGACGTGAAGCAGCGGATGCAGCTTCGGGTCGGTGCGTTTTTGGAGCGAGACCAGAACCTTGTTCATCAACGCGGCGTAGGGCCGGCCGGCCAGCGCGTGCTGCTGCGCCTTGCGCATTTTGGAGGCGGCGACCATTTGCATCGCCTTCGTAATCTGCGCGGTGTTGCGGATGGACTTGATCCGACGCCGGACGTCTTGTGTGTTCGCCATTTTTTAAAAGCGTTGCTTTGTTCGGTAACGCACCGCGCGCTCACACACATGAAAACCGATCTCGCGCTTTGGCTTTGCTTCAGGCTCGAGCAACCGCTTCAGCGTGGCGAAAAGATCGACAGCCCCGAAATAATCGGGGCTCGCGAAAGCTTTCGGAGTCGCTTCGTCGTGCGAATCAAGACGCCGCTCGAGTTCTTCAAGTTTGCTCGCGAGTTGCGCATTGGCCGCAACCATTTCGCGTAGCTTAATGAATGCGCGCACAACGCGCACGCTCGCCTGGACAGCGACGTCGCTGTTCAAAACGCTCGCCAGCATAATCGCGCCGTGTTCGGTAAAGACCCACGGAAGATAACGGCGACCCCCTCGCCTGTTTGAGGTTGCAATTTGCGAGTTCAAGTTTTTAAACTCCTCAGCCGTAAGTTGAAAAGCGAAGTCAACCGGGAATCGTTTGCGGTTTCGCGTGAACTGCTGATTCAGCCTTTTTGTCGTGACTTGGTAGATCGCAGCCAGATCCGAATCGAGCATTATGCGCCGCCCGCGGATCAGATAGATCGCGCGTTCGACATTGTCGATCTTGCGGTTGGGAGGCATGGCTGAATCGAACGCGCGCAACGAGATCATTGCCAAGTTGTTTTGAATTCATCGAGCGTAGCTTTGAGTTGCGCCTCGAGATCTTCATCAAGCTGTTTCTTCTCGCGGATCGATCTGAGCAGGCCTTCTTTCCGCGTCTCCAGATAGTCCTGTAGCTTGCTTTGGAATTCTTTTATGCGATCGACCGGAACAGGATCGAGATATCCGTTCTGCATCGCCCACATCACCGCGACCTGTTCCTCGACCGGGATTGGATTGTATTGTTTTTGCTTAAAAAGCTCTACAATGCGTTGACCACGATCAAGACGCGCTTTTGTCGCGGCATCAAGATCGGAGCCAAATTGCGCGAATGCGGCCAGCTCACGGAACTGCGCCAGATCGAGTTTTACTTTACCGGCCACTTGCTTGATGGCTTTGATTTGCGCGGCCGAACCGACCCGGCTGACGGAGAGACCGACCGAAATAGCCGGTCGCACACCCTGATAAAACAGATCGGTCTCGAGGTAAATCTGTCCATCCGTGATTGAGATCACATTTGTTGGAATGTAAGCGGACACGTCGCCGGCCTGCGTCTCGATGATCGGCAGCGCGGTGAGCGAGCCGCCGCCAAATTCCTCAGTCACGCGCGCGCTGCGTTCAAGCAAGCGCGAGTGCAAATAAAAGACGTCGCCCGGATAAGCTTCGCGACCGGATGGACGCTTCAGCACGAGCGAAACCTGCCGATACGCGACCGCGTGCTTCGACAAATCGTCGTAGATGATGAGCGCATCCATGCCGTTATCCATGAACCATTCACCCATCGCTGCGCCTGCAAACGGCGCGAGATACTGGTTCGTCGCGCTGTCGGACGCGGGCGCGGAGATGATCGTGGTGTAAGGCATTGCGCCTGCGCGTTCGAGAACGTCGAGAGCGCGGGCGACGTTGGAATTTTTCTGGCCAATTGCGACGTAAATGCAGTAAAGCGGACGGTAATCTTTGTCGTTCGCATCTTCGGCCGCTTTGTTCAGGCGCGCCTGGCTAATGATGGTGTCGATCCCGATCGTCGTCTTGCCGGTTGCGCGGTCGCCGATGATCAACTCGCGCTGCCCGCGACCAATCGGAATCATCGCGTCGATCGCCATGATGCCGGTCTGCACCGGTTGGCTGACGCTGCGGCGTTTGATCACGCCTGGCGCGATTTTTTCCACCGGGTAGAACGAATCGGTATTGATCTTGCCTTTGCCATCCGAGGGCTGACCAAGCGTATTCACGACGCGCCCGAGTAACGCCTTGCCCACTGGAACCTGCAAAAGTTTACCAGTGGTTTTTACTTCATCGCCTTCCGAGACTGTCGTCGCTTCAGCCAGCAAGATGGCGCCCACTTCCGTCTCTTCGAGATTTAAGGCAAGACCAAAAACTCCGTTTGGAAACTCAATCATCTCGTTGAGCATGACTTCGCTGAGACCTTCGATGCGGGCGACGCCATCGCCGGTTTCGCGCACGACACCGACGTTGCTTTTCGTTGTCGATGTTTTTAGCCCCGTGATTTTTGTTTCGATCTCTTCAAGTATGCTGCTCATGATTCTGGTTGGTTAAAATTGTCGCTGGAGACTTTCGAGCCGGTGCCGCACGCTGCCGTCCCATACGTTGCTCCCCACGCGAACGCGCATTCCGCCGAGAAGCTCGCGATTCACACTAAACTCCGTGGTTAAATCGGGTCCGTATTTTCTCTTGAGGTTCTGGAGGATTCGCGAATTGGTCTCCGCACTGAGTTCAGTCGCACTTTCGATTCGCGCGTGGCGTTTCTCGATCTCAAGACGAAGAAGTCGTTTATAATTCTGGAGGATGCCGATGTAGTTGCGCGGCCTCTTCGCGATTAACGACTCCACCAGGGACGCGATCTTTCCGCGATCGAGCTGGCCGTCGGTGAAACTGGCGCGCACCATTTCCCGGGAAAGCCGGCGAATTTCCTTGTTGATCTTCATGAGGCGAGTTGGCGAGCCGCTTCCTCCTGAAGCCGCTTTTGATCGTCGGAAGTAAGCACTTTGCCAGTGACTTTCGCGGTAGTCTCGACCACGAGCCGCCCGAGCTCGCGTTTCAAGGCCTCCATCGTGCGCTCATGCTCGATCGCGCTGGCTTCACGCGCTTTCGCGATGATCTGCTCCGCGGCGGCGACCGCTTCTTGCTGTTTGCGCTCAGCCAGATGGACGCTGCTCTGGCGCGCCTCATCGATCATTTTTTGCCCGTCAGCATTAGCTTTGGCTAGAATCTCCGCGTAGCGTTTTTCAGCTTCGGCGAGTTCCTTCTTAATTTTGTCCGCGTTGAGCAGACCTTCCTCAATACGCCGGCGGCGTTCCTCGAGCACGCCGAGAATCGGTTTATAAGCGAAACGGCGCAAAAGAAGCGCCACGATCACGAAGCTGATGACTTGCGACAAAAACAACCACGGATTCCATCCGAAGGTGTCGGCTGTATCGCGCAACATGTCGGTAAAACCTCCGCTCGCAGCTGCAATCATCACGTTCATAACTAAAACTCAGGCGCAGCGGCAATCGCCGCCGTTCCCAAAAATCTTAATGAGCAAGAAGAAAGAGAGCGTAGAACACGATCGCCTCGGTGAATGCGATTGCCAGAATCCCATGCACTAGAATCGGAGTGAAAGCGCCGGGATTGCGGCCCACCGCATTTGCCATCCCCATACCGGTAAGGCCAATACCTATCCCAACGCCCATCGCGGCGAGGCCAACGTGAATGCTTCCGGTCATTTCTGCCAGTAGTGGTAACATCATAGTTTTTCCTTTGTACTTAGTTTGGCGATTTCGCTGTGAGATCGCGCAAAGAGTTTATTAGTGTGCGTGCTCTGGTCCATGTTGTGCGATCAGAAGAGTGAAAACGGCCGTCAGCAGCATAAAAACGAGCGCTTGCACAATTCCGACAAGTAGTTCCAAAAAATAAAACGGAATCGGGATCAGCCACGAGAGAAACGGCACCATGCTTGACATCACCTCCAAGGTACTTTCGCCCGCATAAATGTTTCCGAAAAGTCGAAAACTCAGTGAGACCGGACGGAAAAGGATGGAAATAACCTCCAGCCATCCGACCATGAAGAAGATCACGATTAGCATAATCTTCAAAAAACCCGATGTCTCACCTTTCGGACCAAAGAGATGGCGCAAGAATCCACCGACGCCGTTTGCCTGGATCGCCCAAAAGATCCAGAGCAGAAAGAAGATAACCGCCATGGCGGTGGTCATATTAAGGTCGGCGTTGCCTCCGCGCAGCAGAGGTCGATCGACATGAAAGACACCGGTCGTCGAGTCGTAATGGCCCCAGCCGATCGTCCCAACGCCTGGGATGAGGCCGAACCAATTTACAAATAAAATAAAGATGAAAATTGTCGCAAAAAACCAAAATGTCTTCCTCACCAGTTCTCGGCCAATGATCCCTTCGAGGAAGTTGTAAAGGCCTTCAACCAGCCATTCCCAAAAATTTTGAATGCCGCTTGGAATCGATTCGATCCTCCGCGTCGCTAGTTGCGCGAAAACGATGATTCCCGCCGCTACAATCCACGTCACCAGCATCGAGTTGGTAATCGCAAACTTGCCGATATGAACAAGTTCCGCGGGCTTTAGCGGTACGGCGGGCTCGACTTCAGCCGCAATTGTCGATGTCGCAAACATGCATCCGCAGAAGAGCGCGAGGATCGACAATGATAAGCGAGGGAAAAAACAATGCTGCATTCGGTGGGTTGAAATGCCGCGGCCCAATCTTTCCGGTCGGTGCGACAGGTGACCTCTAATTTGCCGTCACCTGCTCGACGAACTGCGGAGCCAGCGGAGTTAGCGCCTCAGATTTCGCAGGCTCTCCAGCACCGCGCATCGCGATCGCTTCTTCGTAAAACGATTCGAGCAGATGCGTCTGCACTTCCTGCTCGAAATGCCGCACCACCGCTTCACGGGCGCGCCATCCCATCTCGATCAATGTTCGAGGCGAGCTCGTCATTTCCTGCATAGCGTTGGACAAGGCAATGTGGTCCTCCTCGGGCACTAGCCAGCCGCTGCGCCCATGCTCGATCGCTTCCGGGATGCCACCATGCTGCGTCGCCGCGACTGGCAAACCGGTCGCCATCGCTTCCAGAATGGAGTTCGGGATGCCTTCCTGGTTCTCATCTGGCGGCGTCTCGCTCGGGTGCAGAAAAAGGTGCGAGCTCGCGTAGAGCTCCGTGAGTTTCGGTTGCGAGAGAAAGCCGACGAAGTGCACATCCTTCGAAATACCGAGACCGGCCGCGAGCATTTCCAATTCCGGCTGCAGCGGTCCTTTTCCGGCAATGAAGAATTCGGCATGCGGATTGTCCTTTTTAAAAATCGCGAACGCGCGCAGGCTGGTGGCCACGCCTTTTTTTGGAATTAGACGGCACGCCTGCATCATTCTCCAGCGGCCATTCCGGGGTTGTTGTCGATCCACGAACGGAAATCCTTCCAGGGGAACGCCTGTATAATTGATGCGAAGTTTTTCGGGCGGACAGCCGAATTGGATTAACCGATTGGCAAGCGAGCGGGAACGCGCGAACACCAGCGGGACAGCGCCAAACAAGCGACGCAACTTCGCGGGATAATTCGCGATGTCCTCCTTAACCGCCACATCGGCCCCGTGAAATGAAACCACGCACGGTTTGTCCCATTCCTCGATAAAGGGCAACAGATGCACGCCGGTGTGACCAAAGTAAATGTGCATGAGATCGGCCCCGCGGCGCTCCAACATCGACGAAAGTATCTGATATTCGCCGCGATAAACGATCGGCGGCTCGCGTTTAACGAACTTGAGCCAGCCGTGCCGCAACAGGTTGGTGTAGGGCTGGGCAACAATTTCAATATCGCGGAATGGGAAGAGCTCCGCGTTTTGCACCTCCTTGGTGATGACAAACGTCTCGACGCCGCGGAGCGCCTTTACCTGCCGGTAAATGTGCAACATTTCCGGCTTGAGGAATGAACTGCAATAGCTGGCTACGACTCGTTTGCCCATAAAAACTGACTGTGTGCGAGGCTTTGCCGGTTGTCTAGTGCTTAATCGGCGGGCACGGTCTGTTCGGTCTTCCCTGAAATAAATTGTCGATCTTGTTCTGATGCACTGGCCAGCCATTGTTCCAGTTTGGTTTTGAAGGCATCGAGTCCTTCACCGGTTGCGGCCGAGATCGGCGCAATCTCCACGGCAGAGAATCTCTTTTGCAGGGCCAGCAAATTTTCATCCGCGCCGGGCAAATCCATTTTGTTCGCAATCACAAACCACGGACGCTCCGACAATATCGGATCGTAGAGATCGATTTCGCGCCGGAGATTTTGGAGGTCTTCGATCGGATTGCGCCCTTCGCTTCCCGCAACGTCGACAACGAAAAGTAAAGCGTCGCAGCGCGTGATATGTCGCAGAAAATCGTGCCCGAGTCCAAGATTGCGATGCGCACCCTCAATCAAACCCGGAATGTCCGCGATTGTTGCTCGGCGATAACCCGAAAACTCAACCACGCCGATGA
>Ga0207146_10087_pt2 | contig 23722 bp, 17 predicted proteins | sample Alteio_BWMinHeat_36_FD_153539 | JGI IMG/M metagenome (GOLD analysis project Ga0207146, IMG submission 153539) | Enriched cells from forest soil in Barre Woods Harvard Forest LTER site, Petersham, Massachusetts, United States -... | ecosystem: Environmental > Terrestrial > Soil > Temperate forest >...
TGGCGGAGGTGCTGAGGAGCAGGTTCTCGATGGCGGGAGTGCCGAAGGCCCGGTCATAGGATCCGCGGAACACAATGCCGAGTTTGGGAACGTACCAGGCAAAACCGAAGCGCGGGCTCCAGGCGGACTCGGTGACGCGAACGCTGTAGTGATCGAAACGAATTCCGCCGCTTATATTCAGATTGCCGAAATGCGCGTTGTCCTGGACGAAGAACGCCTGCTCGCGATCGTCACCGGATTGGTGGAAGAAGAAATCGAGTGGCGTGGAGGGATCGAAGATGGGCTGGCCGTTTAGCTCAGTAGCGGTGATGTGGTAGGAGAATTGTTCGTGAACGAAGCTGTAGATGGAATCAGCTCCCGCTTTAATTTCGTGATTGCGGAAGTCGGCGGCGACGGTCGCGCTGACATAGCCTTCGCGGAAACCGCGATCCTGAAACGGTTGCATGGGCCAGGAAGATGGATTCGAAGTGAGTGCGGCTTCGTCGTCGCGCACGCGTCCCTGCACCGTACCAAGGACGTTCGCGGAGAAAGTGTGCTGATACGAAACCTGGCCTGAGACTTCCCGATTACTGCGAGCCTGGCGCTGCAGGTTCTGCTGCTGGATGAGTTCGTTCGGAACGAGAAAACCGGCGCGATCGAAACTCAGCGAGAGGCGGAGACGATCTCTATTCGTGAGGTCGCGCTCGAAGCTGCCTTTGATGCCGGCAAGAGTAGCAGTGTTGGTGAAGTTTTCGAGCACGGGGGGATCAAGAAAGCGGTCGGTGCGAGCGGCGTTCATGGAAAGGCCGAAGACGTTGCGGCCGTCGAAATAGCTGGCGCCGAGGTAACCGTTCACGGTGTCGAAACTTCCTCCGCCGAAGATGGCGGTGCCGTGCACGCCGCGCGCGGGATTGCGGTCGGTCGTGGTTTCGACTACGCCTCCAATCTTGCGGCCGAATTCAGGAGGAATGCCAGAAGTGTAAGTCTTGACCGACTGCACATCGTCGAGATCGTCGGAGGGAGAGAACGCGGGGGAGCGGTTGTTAAGTATGGGGAGTCCGTCGACGACATACTGAGTATCGTATTCGGAGGCACGGGGATGGACGACTCCGTTGGCCTCAAGCACCCAGCCCGGCTGGGATTGGACGACGTCGATCGCCTGGCGTCCGGGAATGGTGGCGGCCCAATCGCGCAACGCCGGCGCTCCGAGTTGGTAAGTGTTGCCGGGGTTCGTGGTGTCGAGGAGCGTGTCGGAATCTCTTACGTCGATGGCCTGAGCAACGGTGGCGACGGAGAGGACGACGGAAATTTTCTGCGGCAGCTGCGAGCGGATCTCGACTAGCGAATTGTAGGGGGCGAATCCGGGGTGATCGAGGGTCAGATGGTAAGTGCCCAGAGGCAATTCTTTGGCGATGTATTCGCCATTGGGAGCAGTATCGAAGGTGAGTTGGAAGTGGCTGGCCTGGCTGATCAGAAAGCCGTGCGCAGGCAGGACAGCGCCGTCGGAGTCTGTGACGGCAAGGCGGAGTTCGCCGAAGCGATCCTGTGCGCCGACCGGGGAGACAAGCAGGAGAAGGAGGGCAGCATTGATCAGGGCGACTTGGATCAAAACACGGCGCAGATGGCTTCTCCGAGGTCGGCGGGGGGCCTTCGGGATATTTTACAGCGACGACGGGTGCAGGCTGCTGGACCGAAGCGTTACTAATTTCGGGCGGGAGAGGCGAGCATGATCGATCCGAGGTTCGACACAGATTGCCCTGGGGATGGGCGACCCCGGCTGTCCAAGCCGAGCGCAGCCCGGCCTCGTCTCCAGCAGCATCACCATTTCGGAATGTCGTCATCCAGACGAGCGGCATTCGGCGGCTATTCGTGGCGGTGATGGGGGTCACGGTTTTTTGTGAGATTCTAATCCCCATTCCCGGGCCGGTGGACGCGGCGATAACGCTCGAAACGCGGTTACAGCTGGAAAGACTGCTACAGTAAGAATCTGTACTCCGACGAGCCGGAGGTGCAAATGGAAAATCCAAGGAGAACGCTCGCTATGCGCATCGCGGTGGTCGGTTCCGGGTACGTGGGGTTGGTAACGGGAGCGTGTTTTGCGGACCTGGGGCACGAGGTCGTCCTGGTCGATAACGACGAGAAGAAAATCGCGGCCCTCAGGAACGGAGAGGTACCGATTCATGAACAATTTCTGCCCGAATTGCTGACCCGGCACCGGGGACAGCGCATCAAGGTTTCCGGCGACTTGCAGGCGGCCACGCGAGAGAGCGAAGTAGTGTTCATCGCGGTCGGCACACCGCCCACCGAAAGCGGCGACGCCGATCTGTCCTATGTGGAGTCGGTGGCGCGTGAAATCTCCGGAGGTGTGGACGAGTACAAGGTCGTGGTGGAAAAGAGCACGGTTCCGGTGTATACGAACCAGTGGATCCGCACCATCATCATGAGAAACGGGGCCGACCCATCGCTGTTTGATGTGGCTTCGAATCCGGAATTTCTGCGAGAAGGGACGGCGGTTACGGATTTCCTCTACCCCGACCGCATCGTGGTCGGAGTCGAGAGCGAACGGGCTGCGGAGGTGATGCGCCAGCTCTACGGGCCGCTGACCAGTGGATGGTACTACGGGCGGGGGGAAGCGATTCCGCGTCCGGAAGCGGCCGCCGGCAAAGCGCCGCCGCGGTTGATCATCACGAGCGCAAAGAGCGCGGAACTGATCAAGCACGCGTCCAACGCATTTCTGGCGATGAAGATTTCTTTCATCAACGCGGTGGCATCGATCTGCGAATCGGTGGGCGCGAATGTGCAGCAGGTGTGCGACGGGATCGGAACGGATTCGCGGATTGGCCCGCGATTCATGAATCCCGGAATCGGGTATGGAGGGTCGTGTTTCCCGAAAGACCTGCTGGCGTTCCGGGCGGTCGCGAAGGAGAGCGGATACGACTTCCGGCTGCTGGAAGAAGTGGTTCGCATTAATGAAGAGCAGCGGCACCGGTTCTTGCGCAAGGTGAGAAGCGTGCTCTGGACTTTCCGCGGCAAGCGGCTGGGCGTGCTGGGGCTGGCGTTCAAGGGCGGGACGGACGATATTCGGGAGTCTCCGGCTATGCTGCTGGTGCAGGAACTGTTGCGCGAGGGGTGCCACGTTTGCGCCTTCGATCCGGCAGCCATGGAGCGGGCGAAAGAGGTTCTGAAGTCGGGCGTCGAGTTTGCGTCCGATGCCTATGAAGCGGCGAAGGGGGCGGATGCGCTGCTGATCCTGACGGAGTGGGAAGAATTCGCGTCGCTTGATCTGGAGCGTCTGCGTACGCTGGTGAAATATCCGATCGTGCTCGACGGGCGGAATCTGTATGATCCGGCGGTGATGGTGGAGCACGGATTCTCTTACTACAGCGTGGGTCGTCCGGCGGCGTTGGCAGAAGAGTTGCCGGCGGGCACGCGATTGAAGGCACGGGAGCGCGCCTGATTCCATGAACAAGCAGCGTGCGCTGGTGACCGGGGGGGCAGGCTTTCTGGGATCGCATTTGTGCGATGGACTGCTGGGCGAGGGCTATACGGTTGTGGCAGCGGACAATCTGCTGACCGGGCGCCTCGGAAACATTGAGCATCTGAGGAACGATTCGCGATTCGAGTTTGTGGAGAAAGATGTTTCTCTGCCCGGCGAGTGGGGAGCACTCGATTATGTGTTTCACTTCGCGAGTCCGGCGAGCCCCGTAGACTACGCCGAACACGGAATCGCAACTCTGCGGGTGGGATCGTATGGGACGTTTGAAGCGCTCGAAACGGCGCTCGGGTGCGGCGCAAAATTCATGATGGCATCGACGTCGGAGTGTTACGGGGATCCATTGGTGCATCCGCAGCCGGAAACGTATTGGGGGAATGTGAATCCGATCGGACCGCGGTCGGTGTATGACGAGGCGAAGCGCTTTTCCGAGGCGGTAACCATGGCCTATCACCGCTATCATCGGGTGGACACGCGGATTCTGCGAATCTTCAATACGTACGGGCCGCGGATGCAGATCAACGATGGGCGGGTGATTCCGAATTTTATGTGGCAGGCGCTGCGGGGCGAAAACCTCACGGTGTACGGCGACGGCAGCCAAACGCGCAGTTTCTGCTATGTGAGCGATGAAGTCGATGGGATTCTGCGGCTGGCGCGGTCGGCGGAACATGAGCCGGTGAATGTTGGGAATCCGGCGGAGTTCACGATTCTGGAGTGCGCGCGGAAGGTCATTGCGACGACCGGGTCGGCGAGCCAGATCAAATTCGAAGCGCTGCCGCAGGACGATCCCAAGCAGCGCTGTCCCGACATTTCAAAGGCGCAACGCTTGCTGGGATGGGAACCGAAAGTGGAGTTGGAGAGCGGGTTGAAGCTTTCGCTGGAATATTTTCGCCAGGCGGTGGCGAAAAAAGAGCAATCGGCGTAAACCGCAGCGGCTGAAGTCGGGTACCCAAAATCCATCGCGGCCTCGACTTCTTCAGCGAAGTTGTGGGTCCATCGACGGACCGGCGGAGAGGACTGCGAGCAGGCGCAGAATTTCCTCGCGCTCGTCGGAATCGCGGAACATGAAGCGCACGCCCATGCCGAACCCGGGATGGGCGGCCAGCACCTGACCTGTAATTCTTAATTTCGTGTCGGCGGTGCGGACCAGGATTTCCACCCCCGACCGCCCGGAAAATGGGGTCGGCATTTCGACGTAGCAACCGCCCTCGCTGATGTCGGACAGGATACAGCGATTGGGGACATTGCTGCCAAGACGGTAGACTTCCGCTCCGAGTTTGCAGGCAAACCGATGCTCCCCTCGGCGGTTGCCAGCATTCGCAAAACGGTGCTCTGCCCGGCGGTTGGCGCCATTCGAGACGAGGGTGGAATCTCCGGGCTCGGGCGCTTTCTCGCGTAAGGCGCCAGACTGGCTCGCGGAAGACTCGGTCGCGGAGGATGGAATCGCCGGCGGCTGGGCGGTTCGTAGAGTTGCCGGCTGGGCATTGTTCTGCTGAAGCCAAGTCTGCATGAGGCGGCGCGAAGACTGGGGCACGTCGAGGAAACGAATTCCGGTGCGGCCGCTGGCGTGCTGCCACGCAACCTCACCCGACAAGCGGACCAGTTGCTGCTGACCGGGAAGCGCGAACTCGAAATACACTTTGCATGCGGGCGGAAGCCGGTTGGCGGTCTGGATCAGAGTTCCGCCGTCGCTGAGGTCGGTTAAAACGGCGTTCAGTTCAGGCGCTCCAGGATAGGCGACTTTGGCGGTCGAACTGACCGCGGCGCGGGGAGCGCGCCGGCGTTCGCGGCGCATGAGGTTGCGAGCGGCGCGTAGGCTGATGCGGGTGCGCTCGGAAGAGAGCGGGCGATAGAGAATAAAGTTGGCGCCGAGCCCGAACACGGGGCGGGCGTTGAACTCGCCCTCGACAACCGCAATCAGCATGCTGGCCCGGTTTTTGGCGGACTGACGCAAGCGCGTGAAGAATTGCTCGGAACCTTGGTCGGCGCGATAGTCGAGGACGATGGCGTCGAAATGCTGGCTGTCGAGCAGCGCCACGCCGCACGAGATCGATGGCGTGTGCTCGGCCGCCATCCCCAGTTCGGACAGGATGAGCGTGATCAGGGCGGCTGAATCCTGGTCAGGGCACACCACGAGGGCGCGAAGATCCATAGTGTCAACATGGTAAGAGAGGGTCGCCGGCCACGACAAGTTACCTGCGTCACGGTTGGGGGCGCAAAGTTAGCGTTTCCTCTCAATTTTCTTTCCCTTCCATTCTTGTGCCTCAGAGTTTCTTCCGGCGAAGTTTCTACCGTAGCGCCTTCCGGCGCTTGAAAAAGCACGGCCGTCACAACTTTAGTCATCTTTCACTTTCTGTAGGCGCGGGATAAAGCTGGCGGAATGTTCGTGCGATTTTCTTGGAGCGCACGCCTTGAATTAGAAGACCAATTCCGAACATGCGGTGGCGGGGATGAAAGGGAGTTACGCTTTCGCACCGAGCAGCGCATGGCACGATCGTAACTCTCCTCCGATTACCTTACGAAAAGCCAGTGTACAAAAGGCGGTGTACCCCGGTACTTTGACGTTCCACGGGACAGTTCCTACTATCAAGTTATTCAGCCACATGTCGGGACGGAGTCCGCAAAGGTCGCGGGAGATACCGGACTGATGATTTCAGTTATACGAATTTGTTGGGACGATCTTGTTTCACAGAGCGGGACGCCGCGGGTACGGCAAATGTTTATGAGAAGCCTGGAAATAAATGCGGGACGCGGGCATCGAGCGAGCGGCTTCAGTTTGATTGAAATGATGATAGTGGTCGCGCTCGTCATTGTGCTGGCGTCGATCTCGTTCATCAGCTTCGTGCCTGTGATGAAGCGGCAGCGTGTAACCAATGCGTATAACACTGCGTTATCGGCGATGCGTCAGGCGCGCGACAACGCGGTGTCACAACGGACATCGTACTCGGTGACCTTTTCCACGACTGTCCAGCCGAACACGATCACCGTGTCCCCCACGCTGACCGGCGGATTTCAGGGGTCGCAGAATACCGTGGTTTATCAATTGCCGACGGATGTAACGTTTCTTGCGCAATCGGGGCTCCCCGCGACGGCTCCGGACGGCTATGGGGCGGGGCTCGCGGCGGTCGACTTTGGTTACACAGCGCATGCCACCGGAGGAGCAACGACGATTTACTTCTGCCCGGACGGTTCAGCGCAGGATGACAGCACAGGAAATTGTGCGGGCAACTGGGATGGAGGCGTGGTGTACATCGCGCGTTCAGGGGATCTGCTGAGCACGCGAGCCATATCGCTGTGGGGCGGAACGGGCCGCATTCGCGGGTGGCGGATCTACAGCAATGGGGGGGGAGGCTATCAATGGTTGCGTCAATAATTGGACGGGGCGGGGATTCTCGAGTGCGGAAGCAAGCGGAGCGGGGATTTTCGCTGCTTGAAGTGGTGATCTCGATGGCCGTGCTGACAGTGGGACTGGTAAGTCTGCTGGGTGTGTTCGGGCTGGCCATGGCTTCGACGCAGACGTCGCAGCAGGACATGATCGCCAAGCAACTGGCGAACGAAGCGCTGGAGAGTGTCGTGACCGCGCGCAACACATCGCAGATCCAGTGGGACGACATCCAGAATGTAGGCTCCACCTGCTCGAGCAGCTCCGGCACCTGCGGCCTTTTTGTGACCGGGGCAATTCCGATCTACAAGGCGGGGGCGGATGGAATCTTCGGGACGGCGGACGACTCGATCGCGGGCATGCAGACTCTTACCGAGCCCGGGCCCGATGGAATCTTTGGAAATGCGGACGATGTGTCGATCCCTTTGACTGGCTATAAGCGCACAATTCTGATTTCTCCTGTAGTGGACTCAAACAACAATGTCGTGAGTTCGCTGCGGGGTATCAACATCACCGTGCAGTACTCGACCACCCAGACCAGACTGCCGAAGACGTACGTTCTGAGTTCTTTCATTTCGCAGTATCAGTAAAGGGGATCTATGCGCCGTCGCTCAACAAATCGCAAGAGTGGATTCAGCCTTCTGGAAATGGTGATCGCCATGGCGCTGGGAACGCTTGTGCTGGGGGCGGCGGTGCAGCTTTACAGCCAGGGAGTGGCCGCTACCTGGACGGTTAGCCAGCGGGCGGAATTGCAGCAGGATTTTCGGGCAGCTTCCAACATGCTGACCCACGACCTGAGCCTGGCGGGGGCGGGCCTGGGCAACGGTGCGGCGATCCAACTGCCTACGTCCGCGACCCTTCCCGTGTATGGGTGCGCTCAGATAACGGGGACACCGTGCTACCTCGGCACCAACAACAACGCCTCGGTGACCTATCCAGTGCAAGGCACAACCCCATATCTTTACGGGCTGCTCCCCGGCTACGTTCATGGGCCGACGCTTCTGGCCGCGCAGGGAGCCACCGATGTGGTCACGGTGGTGTATACGGATCCCACGTTCTTTCTGGACTGCTACCAAGCGACCGCGACGAATGCGACGACCGTGACCTTCGCGCTGACGGCGGCATCGCAAGCGAGTTCGAATTGTACGAACAACGGCGCCACGATACAGAACGTGAACGATTCGGTGTTTGGACTGACGGCCGGCGATCTGGTCTTATTCAAGTTTGGCACCACCGCCGTGGTGGCTGACGTCACCGCCGGCGCCACTGCGACGACCGCTACTTTCGCTTCCGGGGATGTGCTGCACATGAACCAGGCAAACACCTCCCCCAAGAGCTTGGCCAGCACCGCGGCCGGCTCTACCGGATATGGAACCCGCCTTCTGGTGATCACCTATTACATCGACAACACCCTCAGCACGCCGCGACTCATGCGCCAGGTGAGTGGGCACAGTCCGATGCCGGTGGCGGAAAACGTGGCTTACATGAAGTTCAGCTATGACCTATTCAACAGCGCAACTTCGGCTCCCGCGGTGAACCAGCCGAACCCGGGCTCCGGCGACGCCAACGATACGGCTTCGAACGGACTTCTCCCCAACCAGATCAACAAGATCAACATTGTGCATATGGCGATGAACAGCACGGTGAAGGCCGCCAGGGGCGGTTTTCAGGGATTGGACCTGGAGACATCGGTAAGCGCGCGGGATCTGACGTTCAACAATAACTATCCACTGGGCCCGTAGCCGCGAAGATGGCTAACGGAAGAACAGGAAGATCGGAAGCGAAGTAATGGGGATGGACACTATGGGGAATTACAGAATGATGAATGCCAAAGGATTCACGCTGATTGCGTCCTTGCTATTGCTGTTGCTGCTGTCGGGGATCGCGATTGGGCTGATGATGATGGTCAACACAGAAGGCAAGGTGGGCGGCACCGATCTGCAGAACAACGCCGCCTACCACAGCGCCGAGGGTGGCGTCGAGAAGATGACCTCGGATTTGGCCTTCACGTTTCAGAGCGCAATGTCCCCCACGGCCCAGCAAATCTGCGGCCTCGGCCTCCCCAACACGAATGGGCCGACGCTGCCGGGCGTCACCTGGAAAGATTATCAGATCACGCCGGGGATACTCGGATCGGCCTGCCCCGCATCGCTCACAACCCCGATCAACCTTTTGCGCTGGGGACACATCAGTTCCGGACCGAATCAAGGTTTGTATGCGCAGATCGTCCCGATAAACATGCTGGCGACAGCGGTCGAACCGGGCGGCCAGGAAGTGAGTATGACGCGGAGCGCCCAGGTGGCGCTGATTCCGGTGTTCCAGTTCGGCGTGTTCTCGGAGAGCGATCTCTCCTTCTACCCTGGCTCCAATCTTGATTTTACCGGTCCCGTGCACACAAACGGGGATCTGTATCCATTTGCGGGTGGTGGCGCCACGTTGACTTTTCACTCGAAGCTGTCGGCGTATGGCAACGTAATTCGGACGCAACTTGCCAACGGGCTTGACGCGACCGCCAATTATAACGGCACGGTCTATATTCCCAGCGCCGACGGCGATTGTACGTCGCCGGGGACGCCGGTGGCAGGTAATTGCACTGCCATGGCCGTGGTCGGCACGAATTCCGGGGATGGCAGCGTGACGGGTGCAGGGTCAGCTACGGCACAGCCGGCAGCGACCTACAACGGTACCAATTGGACTCCTTTTTCCACTGGCACTAACTACGAGATCATCAACGGGAATTATGGAAGTACCGTGACGAACGCTACGGGAACGGGAGGCACGAAACTATCAATGCCATTCGTCGGCGGGGGGGCCTTGCCGAACGAAATTGTTCGCCGGCCAGCAGCGGGCGAGTCGGCTACGTCGTCGCTCGGTGTATCGCGCGAATACAACATGGCCCAGATTCGCGTGCTGTTGAGCGACGACCCGGCGGAGTTGCCGGGCGGCGCGTCAGATGCGAATAACGTCCGGCTGGCCAACCTATCGGCGTCACAGGCGCAGGCACAGTATGGGAACACCACTGCCACCGCCGTCAATCAGTGGGGAATCCCGATCGCTTCGGGCAATTTCAGCGCGGCGACGTTCGGAACGCCGACGAGCGCCAACACCTTTAACCTGTACTTCGCGGCCGCGGCAAATGCGGTTCCGTCCAACTGCACGAGTTCGACTTCGTGTAGCTTAGACTGGCCCTTTGCTCCGCTGCCACCGACGGGGAACCCGTTCCCCACGCTCCAGGGGCTTCAGCCGCCAGCCCCCGCGACCGGGCCAGCCGCCCCGACCTACGAGCTACCGGCTAGCGGCGCACCGGCGCTGGTGACCGGCCTTTGTCCGCCGGCAAGTCCGGCGTTAGCGACGGGCACCGTCGTGCCTACCGGCTGTCCGGCCGCGCCAACATATCCGTATTACGCTCCGTCCAACCCCAACGGCGCAACTCTTTACAGCTCGACGTCTGCTTCGGCGTGGAGCCTGATCGATGGCTACCTGCGCGTGGAATACAGGAACGCGTCGGGCACCTGGAATCCGGTAACCAATGAATGGCTGCAACTGGGATTTGCGCGGGGTGTGACACCGCCCACTGCGCCTCAAACCAACCCCATCACTCCGAACGCCATCCTGCTGCTGCAAGAGCCGGCGGATCGCCCCGGGACTGGCACCTGGCCCACTGCGACCGGGACGGCCCCAACCTGCAGCGCGACGACCGGCGCGGGTGCAACTCTCCGCTGCACCGCGTGGACCGGCGTGGTGCCAGAAGTTGCGACGGACATCGCAGCGGCAGCTGCAGGGATCACGGGAACAGCGGGGGAGTGGGCGTTTGGCCTCACTCCTACGGCCCCGGTCGCGAGCCCTGCGTCATCGGCGACGCCGCAGAGCCTCACCCAGTACAACTGGTATCCCATCAACTTCTATGACGCCCGTGAAGGCGAGGTTCGTGACAACACCGTGGCGGACAACAGTTGCTCGGTCAACGGGGTGATGAACGCCGTCGAAATCGATGTGGGCAACCTGGCCAAATGGCTGGCGGGGACGATTCCGGGAAGCGGCACCAGCGTGGATTTCAACTCGCAGAACGGCTACATACTGTATTTCTCAGATCGCCGCGGAATGCTGCTGAATCCGCACCCACCTCTGAACCCGACCGGGCCAGCCGCCAAGACCGGGGACGCGGGCTTGGAGGATGTGATAAACCGCTCCAGCACTCCGGGTACGCCCGACGGAGTACTGGACCCGAAGCCGGCCAACCGGAGCTTTTCTCCCGAGGACGACAATGAGAACGGATTCTTGGACAATTTTGGTGGGGCGAACATGGGATTGGGCTTTTGGGGTACAGTAGCCAGCCCCGCCCAGAACTTGAGTACCCAGATCAACAGCGGGGCCAGCCCCGATCCGTTCGGTACCGACGCGGCGGGCGACACCAACAACCGGATTAAGAGTTGCAGCACTACGGCGCGCAAGAACTGGGTAGCCGGAGCGCGCCACGTTTTAAGACTGGTAGATGGTTCGCTGGGCAACGTACCGCGGAGAACCGACGCCGCCGCAACTCTGGATAGCCCTGGCGGATTTACCGTCGCATCGGAAAACCCGGTTTATATCTGGGGCGATTACAACACCAACGCGGCTGAAGCTGCGGGTTGGGCAACCGACACCACCGCGTTTGCTGGAGATGTGACCGGGCACTCGGCGGCCGCTGTAATCTCCGACGCTGTCACTCTGCTTTCGGTCGACTGGAGGGACCTCTACAGCATGGGTACCGTCGCGGCACCTAGCAGCAACCAAGTGACTGATCTGAACAACCGGAACCCGAGTCATGATGGCTACTTCCGCCTGGCGATCGCTGGCGGGAAGAATATGAATTTCCAGTTGCCCGCGTTCGATGTGGGAGTTGGCGCGGCACGCGATTTCGGCACCGATGGGGGCGTACACAATTTCCTGCGCTATCTTGAAACCTGGGGCGGGCAGACCATGCACTACAAGGGCTCGCTGGTCAGCCTGTTCTACGCCACGTATAACACTGGAACATTCAAGTGTTGCACCACGGTATATGGGGTTCCAACGCGAGCTTTCTTTTTCGACCTGGACTTTACCTCTCCGGGAGGTCTGCCGCCTGGAACACCGATGTTCCGCGACGTCAACAGCCTGAGCTACCGTCAGTTGTTTGCATCGCGCACCGCTGGTCATTAATCGACGAGGATCAACGAATCCACGAAACCCCGATCCGCGAGGATCGGGGTTTTTGTTGGTCTGAAGGTGTTATCCTCATTTTCTTCGAGTTGACGTTCGCCCGGGCACATGGGCAATCGATGGGAGCGCTAGATTTGCGGGTGACGAATCCGGTGATGAATAAATCTGAGAATCGTAGGCTTGGCAATCATCGACTCTGGCTGCTGCTGGGGTTGCTGGCGATGTTTTCGGTGAGCCTGTTTCTGATTCCGGCGTTTGTCATCCGGCCATTCCGTCACCAGTCGGAGAGGGCGCTGGATCTGGCGATCGCCATGAAGCGGATTGCGCCCGCACTGACGGTGGCCGCACTGGTCGGCGTGCTGGCGACGGGCGTGCGTCTGTGGCGGAGGTCGTCGAGAGTGTCGCGGACGGGCATCGTGATCGCGCTGGTGCTAAGCGTGGCGTCGGCGGTGATGGTCCGGCAGAACTACTTTGAATGGATGTTCCATCCGATCGCCGCCGCGGGGTTCATCTCGCCTGGCGATGCCCACCTCGGCGACAAGGAAATGGTGATGACGGTACGAATCGGGCGGGAAGCGCGCGCCTACCCGATCGTGCAGATGGCCTACCATCACATCCTGAACGACACCGTGGGAGAGGTGCCGATCGCCGTCACCTATTGAACGCTCTGTCACACCGGTCTGGTGTGGAAGAGAACGGCCCGGGGACGCGAGCTGCATTTCTATCTGGCGGGAATCAATAACCAGAATTTTCTGATGCGCGACCGCGAGACGGGTTCGTGGTGGCAGCAGGTCACAGGGCGCGCCATCTCGGGCGAACTGGCGGGCAGCGCGCTCGAATTAATGCCGAATGACGAACTCACGTTCGCATTGTGGAAGTCCGAATCGTCGAAGGAGCGTGGGCATGGATTGGTGCTGGCGCCGGTTGCCGGACGCGAAAAGGATTATGACAAGGAGTGGGAGAAGGAAGTTGCGAAGTATCCCGTGCCGCTGACTTTTCCGGGGCAGGGTCTCGAGGATCGCGACGTGATTCTGGGAGTCACGTTCGGCGGACAAGCGCGGGCCTTTCCGTTGGCCAAGGTGCGCGGTCCGACCCCGGTCGAGGACAGGATTGCCGGCGTTCCGGTGGCACTGGTGACCGGACCTGACGGGGAGTCGGTGCGCGTTTTCCGCTCGCAGTGGAACGGAATGGACATCGACCTCTACCGCGATGCGCAGAGCGATGGGCAGAGTAGCGGACAAAGTCCAGAGTGGCGGCTTCTGGATTCCGAAGGCAACACGTGGAACTTTGCGGGATGCGCGACGAGCGGGCCAGCAGCGGGCGAGTGTCTGGAGAAGATCAATTTCCTGAAGGACTACTGGTTCGACTGGAAGAACTACAATCCGCGGACCACGGTGTATAGCCGCTAGACTAGCTCGCCGCCGAAAAAGTGGGATGTCGATGCCCGGTCACTAAAAAAGGGGCGTCCGATTTCGGGCGTTTACGCAGACCAATCACATCTGACGGCATTCGTACTAACTAACGCAACTTGTTCCGGTCGGCCAACCCTACGACCGGAATCCGCGCACATTTATATTTATAAGGTAGCTACTGCTTCACATTGCGCAACAGTACAATGTCGGCCTCGCCTTTTCCGACTGCGGCGTAAATAGAGTGTCCATCGGACGACCAGGAAACTCTCCGGGCGATGAACGTGGCTTGACGGTCGAAGTCGGTAACGCGGCGCATTGGCCCACCCGCCGTTGGTTGCACCCAGATATCCGTGGTCGGTCCATCGCTCAGCAGCACCGCCAGTCCCTTGCCGTCCGGAGAGAGCACCGGCTGCATGAGGAGCCCGCCGGACGACAGGTGCGATCCCGAAATACGAGCCAACTTCTGCGCTGGGCCGTTCTCTGGATTTGCTACCAGTATCTCGATATCCGACAAGCCGTTCAGCGCTGGCAAATTCATCACGAAGAAAAGCTTTCCTCCCGCATCCACCGCCGGCGCCCGTCCTTCCTCGCGCACCAACTGGTTGGGACCTCCCGCGGGAGAGACCCTCTCGATGCGGAATGCATTCTGGCCCGGGGGCGAGAAATAGAGCCACCGGCTGTCTGGAGACCAGCAAGCCCACCCGCCGCCATCCGATACCCGGTGAGCGCTGCTTCCATCGGGGTCGATCAGCCACAGATCGACGTTCCATGCGTTCAGTCCGCGCTTCACGTAGGCTATGTGCTTCCCGTCGGGAGACCATACAGGTACCCCGATCGCCATTTGCGGATCGTGTTCGAAGGTGACTTGGCGACTCTGCTGGGTTTCGAGATTCAATACCCAGAGATTGCCGTGTCCCCCGCTGTCGCTCAGATATACGAGTTCATGATCTCCGGGGGCAGCGGACGGTGTTTGCACAACACCGGTCTGGCGCGTGATCTGGACGCCGCGGCGAACGTTTTCTTTCGGGTTGCCGTCGACCGGGTAGCGCCAAATATCGAACTGGATCTGCCTGCGCGTCGCGACGATGTTGCCGCGCTGATCCAGATCCGGCGAGATATAAGACGTCTCGCCGAAAGTAAGTTGACGCAGATTCCCTCCATCCGTTTGGACCGCCCACAGATTCATGGTTCGCAAGTAGAGAACGGTGTCGCCTCGAGAAGAGCTGTAAACCACTCCGGAGCCGTCGGGAAGCCATGCAAAACCTTCCAGCGGATTCCCATCCCGCGTGATCGCTTGGGTGCTGCCCCCTTCGGCCGGCACATAAAAGACGTCGTAATCAAAGGTTCTGCCCCGCTGGAATCCGAGCTTCCGGTCGTCCGGAGACCAGCGCAGGCCGGAGTAGGTGTATTCGTTCGGAAGCATCGCGAGTCTGCGCGCGTTCGACCCGTCCGGATCTGCCACGGCTAGTTCGAGTTCCCCTTGATTGGAATGGAAATAGGCGATGTGTTTGCCGTCATGGCTCAGGTCAGCGCTGCCGAGGCTGTTGACCAGGGGCCGAGCCGTTCCTCCGAGCGCGGGAATTTGCCACACTTTCCCTTCCCCGTCCGGCTCCTCGGATGGAGAGAAATAAATCAGCGATGAGGAATCCGGCGACCAACGTGGGGATTGATGATCGGCATCGTCATGGGTCACTTGCAGCGGAGCGCCCCCTGCCATCAGTCGCACCCACACTTGCCTCCGACCACCAGCGTCAGCTGTGAACGCCACCGACTTGCCGTCCGGCGAGAGCGCCGGAAATTCTTCCATACCGACAAAGTCGGTAAGCCGCATGAGCTCGACCGGTGAAGAATCTTCCGCCCGTGGTTTCAGTCCTCGCGCCAGGAATCCAACCGCCGCCGCTCCTACGACGGCCAACGCAACCAGAGCTGCGATCGATGAGCGTCGCCTCTTCCCTGCGGGAAGCGGCACAGCCGCACCGCTTCCACTCTCGTCGCGGCCGACGAACTCGAGATTAAAGGCCAGGTCATGCGCTGATTGAAACCGTTCTGCCGGTTCCTTTTCCAGACAGCGGTGTACTATGCGTCCGAGCGCAGGAGGAAGATTGCGGCCGGCGCTCAAAAGCTCGACCGGCTCTTCCTTGAGGATTGCACTCATCGTATCTGCGGCCGTCGCCCCCTGAAAAGCTCGCTTTCCGGAGAGCATTTCGTAAAAGACCGCGCCCAGGCTGAAGATATCGCTGCGATTGTCCAGGGCTTGTCCGCGCACCTGCTCCGGTGACATGTAACCCACAGTCCCCAGCACCACTCCCGGCTCGGTGACGCTGACCGTGGCCACGGAATCTTCGGGCCCAGTTGCGCCGGGGCCAACCAACTTGGCCAACCCGAAATCAAGAATCTTGACCACGCCATCCTTTGTAAGGAAGAGGTTTTCCGGTTTCAGGTCCCTATGAACAATACCGCGGGCGTGCGCAGCCGCCAGCCCCCGCGCTGTCTGCAGGGCGAATTCGACCGTCTTGCGCACTGGAATCTCGCCCTGTTGCAGCCGTTCACGCAAAGTCTGCCCTTGAAGAAGTTCGGCAATCAGATAGGGCGCATGGTCTGCGGTCGTGCTGAAGCCATAAACCGCCAGAATGTTCGGGTGATTGAGCGCCGCGGCTGCCCGCGCTTCCTGCTCGAAGCGCCGCAGTCGATCGGGGTCCGACGCCAATTCTTTGGGCAGCACTTTGATCGCAACTTCGCGGTCCAGGCTCTCGTCGCGAGCGCGATAAACTTCGCCCATGCCGCCAGCGCCCAGCGACGAAACGATCTCATAGGGCCCAAGTTTTGTATGCGGAGCGAGGACCATGGCCGCCGTGATTATAATCCTGGGCGCTGTCTCGCACGCGAATTCAATCTCAAGCTGTGTCGCGCAGAAGCAATGCGCCTCCCGCCGTTCCTTCCCGCACAGCCTGCTACAATCACTTTTACCTCCGAAGTGTAGCCAAGCGCATGAAATGCCCCTTTTGCGGGTTTGAAAATGACAAAGTCGTGGATTCGCGCGAAAGCAAGGAAGCCGATTCCATCCGCCGCCGACGTGAATGCCTGAAGTGCGAAAAGCGCTTCACCACCTACGAGCGCATCGACGAAATTCCATACATGGTGGTAAAAAAAGACGGCCGCCGCGAGCGTTTTGACCGCCAGAAAGTTCTCAACGGTCTGATGCGCGCCTGCGAGAAACGCCCGGTGCCGATCAGCAAGCTCGAGCAGATCGTGAATGAAGCCGAGACCTTCGTCATCGAGTCCGCCGAGCGTGAGCGCAAAACCAGCGAAATCGGCGAACTGATCATGAACCGCCTCCGCCGCTACGACAAAGTCGCGTATGTCAGATTCGCATCCGTCTATCTCGACTTCAAAGACGTTCAGGAATTCATGGCGGAACTCAAGGACCTCTTAAAAGCCAAAGACGCGCCCGAAGCAAAAAGCAAAACCGCAAAGACCTGATTGAATTTGCGTAGGGACAGCCGCCCTCGGCTGTCCAGCGAGCGCAGCTCGCACCAATCTATGGCACATAAAGTCACTCTCATTCCCGGCGATGGCATCGGCCCCGAAGTGATCCAGGCCGCGGTTCGCATACTCGAAGCCACTGGCATCAAGTTCGAATGGGAAAGTTTCGCCGCCGGCGCGGAAGCCTTCGAAAAATATAAGGAGTACATTCCCAAAGAACTCAGCGAATCCATCGAGCGCACCCGCGTCGGACTGAAGGGCCCTGTGACCACGCCCATCGGTGGCGGCTTTTCCAGCATCAACGTCGAACTCCGCAAGCGCTTCGAACTCTTCGCCAACTTCCGCCCCATCCGCAACCTGCCGCATATTCCAACCCGCTACCCGGGCGTCGACCTGATCGTCGTCCGCGAAAACACCGAAGGACTTTACTCCGGCATCGAGCACGAAGTCGTTCCCGGAGTGGTCGAGAGCCTGAAGATCATCACCGAGAAGGCTTCGACACGCGTTTCGCGTTTTGCTTTCGAGTATGCCCGCAAAAATAAGCGCAAGAAAATTCATTCCATCCACAAAGCCAACATCATGAAGCTGTCCGATGGATTGTTTCTGCGCTGCTCGCGCAACGTTTCGAAGGAGTATCCCGAGATCACCTACGGCGAACATATTGTCGACAACACCTGCATGCAACTGGTGATGAACCCCTACCAGTACGACATCCTGCTGATGGAGAATCTTTACGGCGACATTCTTTCTGATTTGTGCGCGGGACTGGTCGGCGGCCTCGGCCTGGTCCCCGGCGCGAATTTCGGCCACGAGTGCGCCATCTTCGAAGCCGTCCACGGCTCCGCGCCCGACATCGCCGGGAAAAATATCGCCAATCCCACTGCCGTGTTGCGATCTGCCCTGCTCATGCTGCGTCACCTTGGTGAATATGAGGCTGCGATAAAGATCCGCAACGCGATTGACGAGGTCTACCGCCACCGCAGCAAACTCACGCGCGACGTAGGCGGCACCGCCGGCACCTCGGAATTCGCCGACGCGATTATTCAGGCGATGGAAGCGCAGAGTGCGACTGCGGCGGATCCCGTCGTCTAAGCGTGACCCGGAATACGGTTGACAATCGTGCGCCTGCGAAACCGGGCCGCGCGATCGATCTGGTCGCGGAGCAGCCGCGCGACGGAACGGGCGTTCTCTCTCTCGAGGTGCACGAGTATTTCGTCACCGTCGCGCGAAAACTAAACGTCGATTGGCCTCTCGCGCGGCGGCAGGTCGAAATACTTATGGAATTCGATGTAGTCGTTCCCGAGGTGGCAGACATCCTGGCAGCGATGGATCTCCGCCGGTTGCGTGCGTTTTCTTTTTTGGGATGCTCTGGCTTTGCGATCGGCGCAGCAAGCTGGCGGTCGCGTCCTATGGTCCAAGGATTTTCAGGAAGGCCGTGAAATCGATGGGATTCAGTTCGTGAACCGGTTCCGCGAGACCGATCGTCTGCTAGACTAGTGCGTTTCGGGAAACTCGCCGTGCGCCCGTTGCATCGCGCAGTTCCCCTGGGGGCTATCCTGAAAGGCATCGAAATTCCGTACCATCGCGGACTGCACCGCTTCGCCGTCTTCACCGCCAGCGCCACCCTCGTCCTGATCGTCGCCGGAGCGCTCGTCACCAGCAATGACGCCGGCTTATCCGTCCCCGACTGGCCGACCACCTTCGGCTCCTTCTACAAAATGCCGCACATGGTAGGCGGCGTGAAATACGAACATGGCCACCGCATGGTGGCGGAATTTGTAGGACTGCTCACCATCATCCTGGCCGCCTGGACCTGGCAAGTTGAGAAACGACGCTGGTTGCGCCTGCTGGGACTAGCGGCGCTCGCGACCGTGATCGCACAAGGCGTCCTCGGCGGACTGACGGTCTTATTTTTTCTACCCGCGCCCATCTCCAGCGCGCACGCCGCCGTGGCGCAGACCTTCTTCTCGATCGCGGTCGCGATCGCCGTCTTCACGGGACGCCGCTGGGTCGAAGAGCAACCGCGCACCGAACTCGACCAGCGCCGCCCCGCTCTTTTCACTCTGACGCTGCTTTCGATTTTTGTGCTCTACGTGCAGCTGATTCTTGGAGCGATGTTCCGCCACCACGGCTTGAGTTGGTGGCCGCACGTCGTCAATGCAGCCGTCGTCGCCATCGTCTTATCCTGGACTGCCGTTCGCGCCATCACCGTGTACCCGGAAGTGGACGCCGTCCGCCGTCCGGCAATCGCCATGCTCGGCCTGATGGTCGCGCAACTCTGTCTCGGCTTTCTAGCCTTCATCACCCGCGTCATGTGGGGACGGGACGCCGCACAGCCCGAGCTGCCCATGGTCATCTCGACCGTAGTGCACGTCGCCGTCGGCGCTCTGCTTCTCGCGACCACCGTTGTTCTCGCGATCCAGGTCTGGCGACACGTCCCGGTCGCCTTCGAGGAGCGAGTCCCAGGAAATGATCCTGTCGCTGCCTAAGACCCTGTGCAGACGGGGCTTGCCCCCGTCTCCTGAGGACGCACCGGGGGACGCACCGGGAGACGCGGCACAGCCGCGTCTCTACGGGAAATGCGGTGCTCCTCCAATGGATATGCGTTCTTCGGATGCGAATCGCGTGCGACCGTCGTAGAATACCTTGTGACCCCGGACTCAACCGCCATCGCCTTCGCTCCCCCCGCCCAGTCTGCCGAACCAGTCGGCCCGCCCGTCGCCATCATTGCCGTTCGCGACCTCGTCCATCGCTATCAGGACCGCGCCGCGCTCAAGGGCGTTTCCTTCGAAGTGCGCCCCGCCGAACTCTTCGGCCTTCTCGGCCCAAACGGCAGCGGCAAGACGACTCTGTTCCGCATTCTTTCCACACTCATGGTCCCGACCTCCGGCAGCGCCACCATCGCAGGCTTCGACGCCATTCGCCAGCCGGGCGCGCTGCGCCGTCACATCGGCGTCGTCTTCCAGGCCCAGAGCGTCGACCCCAAACTTACCGCCTACGAAAACCTGTGGCATCAGGGACATCTCTACGGTCTGCGCGGCCCCGATCTCAAAACTCGTATCACCGAGATCCTCACCCGCGTCGGATTGCTCGACCGCCGCACCGATCGCGTAGAAACGTTTTCCGGAGGCATGCAGCGCCGCATCGAGCTAGCCAAAGGCCTGCTCCACCATCCTGAGGTTCTGCTGCTCGACGAGCCCACTACCGGTCTTGATCCTGGCGCCCGGCGCGACCTTTGGCAGTATCTCCAGATTCTCCGCGACCAGGAGCGCGTCTCCGTCATCGTGACCACCCACCTGATGGAAGAAGCCGAACGCTGCGACCGCCTCGCCATCCTGAACGAAGGCAACCTGGTCGCTCTAGGAACGCCCGAGTCTCTAACCCGCGAAATCGGCGGCGACGTCATTCTGCTCGAAGCGCGCGACCCGCAGACTCTGGCCGACCGCATCCGAAACAAATTTCACGTCGATGCCACCGTCATGGACCATCAGGTCCGCCTCGAAATTGAAAATGGCCATCGTTTTGTCCCCGACGTAGTCGAGGCCTTTCCCGGAGAGATCCAGTCCCTAAGCGTAAGCAAGCCGACCCTGGAAGATGTTTTCATCCATCGCACCGGGCACCGCTTCTGGAGCGAAGACGCCGAACCGGCACCAGAAGGCGGCAGAAAAAAGGCCCAGCAGAAACACTCCTAAGGAAGCCAAAGTATTACTTATTGACGGGATGATTTGACGGGAGTAGGCTTCAATCTGCTAGTGCAAGCCCTTCTGTATCCCTCCCGGGGCACCCATACACACAATTCATGACTTAGGAATTGCAGCCGTCGTCGAGGCCAAGACCGAAAATCGGGTTTGGACCAATTCGCACCGGGAGGCGCGCCATGTTCATCAGAGAGTTACCTTTGCTTGTAGTACTGCTTACATTGTTCGCGTTCACCAACATCGCAGCGGCAGCCAGCTATACCGTTGCGAATGTTAAGGGGAGTTACAGTTTTCTGGCTAACAGGTGGAATACGCCCTCGGGCGGCCAGGGTGCCGAAATAGGGATACTGAACTTCGACGGTGCGGGTGCGGTTACTTCCGGCTTCATGACTATCATGAACGATGGCACGCTCATCCGGTTGACTGTCATGAGCGGCAGCACCTATGCTGTGAGCCCGAACGGCAGCGGGTCCATGGCGCTCAACCTAACCGGAGGTGGCATTAACGGCACCCTTCCCGTCGGATTCGTATTGAACTCCGTTTCCGGTTCCATCGCCAAGAGTCTCCAATTGCTGGAGCTCGATAGCACCAACCAATCGGGGGTGTTGGCCGCCACGGCGAACTTAATCAACCTTTCCGGTCCAGCGACTGCGGCCAAGCTCAAGGGAACTTACAGCATCCTGTTGAACTGGTGGACCAACACGGCGCCCCAGCAGGCATTAGTCGGAGCCATCAAGTTCGACGGAGCGAGTAAGGTGACGCTTTCCTTTACAGGCCGGCAGGGTTTTGAGTTGGCTACGACGGGAACGGGTAGCGGAACCTATTCCGTCAATCCCGATGGGAGCGGTTCTATCAATCTGACGCTCTCGAATGGCACGATCATGCAATTCGATTTGGTGATGAACTCGATTGCAGGCACATCAGTCGCCAAGGGCATCCAACTGCTGGACGTGACCGATCCCAGCAGCACTTCGGTTGAAACTGGCACTGCGGTTTACGAGTGAGGCTGACGAACGAAGGGAAGGTGTCGCGCGGGTCGAAGTAAGGGATCTGAGCTCCTCCACACCACAGGCTCAATTGGCCCGAGCAGAAAGGTCCAGACTGCCGCCCCGGACCAGGCAACCGCCCCTGTAATTAGAAATGGCCAGAAAAAATGTCCGGTACGATCTACGAGAACTCCCGTCAGCGCGGGGGCAACCGCTCCTGAAAGATTTCCTATGAAGTTCTGTGAGCCCGCCCAGCGCCCGGCAACGCGCGGTCCGGCGAGCGTTTGCGTGATGGCCCAGACATTGGCGCTTGCCATGCCAAAACCCACTCCCACAAGGCCCAGCAGTCCGACTGAGACGTCTCGAGGAGCAACCACCGCGGCCATGAGAAGCGTACCCGTCATGAGATTTCCGGTCACTATAAATCCGCTGCGAATCCGTGTTGTAGTTGCGCCTGCGCGAATCCAGCGGTCGGAAAGTTTTCCGCTCACGACCGCGGAGACCGCCGCGGTCAGCATTATCGCCCCGCCGACTTCGGCCATCGCGTTCATCGAGAATCCACGCTCGCGCACGAGATAGAACGGGAGCCACGTAAGCAGAAAATAATTAACGTAGTTCATGGCAAACAACCCCAAGGCGGTTGCCACCCAGGCCCTCCGCGCAACGATTTCCTGCAGCCCTGGACCCTTCTTGTTGCCATCATCCGCGTGCGATTTCGCTCGCGGCATCCATATCGACCATGGTCCAATCCACAGCAAGCTCGCTAAACCCAGCGTCACGAAAAAAGGACGCCAGCCGAACCGCCCCATCAGCGTGCCACCAAACAGCATTCCGAAGCTGGGTCCAAAACAAAGTCCTGAAGCCACAACCGAGTTCGCGAAGCCGCGTCGCTCCACAGGAAAATGGTTGGCAATAATTTTTGAATAGGACGGATAGGCCACCGATTCGCCCATGCCAAGGACCACCCGCACCGCCAGCAGCGCCGCAAAGCTGTGCAGAACTCCTGTCACCGCTGTCGCCGCCGACCAGATGAGGAAGCCACCCGCAAAGACCCACTTCACTTCGAACCTGTCCACGAGCCATCCTGCGGGAATCTGCAAACAGGCGTACGTCCAGAAGAAGGCGGAGAGCAGCACTCCCAGTTGCGTTGCTGAGAGCCCGAGTTCACCCTTCAGCAGCGGCGCGGCAATGGAGAGGTTACTGCGGTCGATGTAGTTAAGAAAAACGGAAAGCCAAAGCAGAATCAGCACACCAACCAGAGAGCCTGAGAGTCTCGTGCGGTTCGTGGAGTCGCTGTCGCCCATCAAAGATGGTTTCTCATCTTACCTGAAGTACCGATCAACACTGCTGATATTTAGCGAGATGGAACGATCGAGGGCTCGGCCTTCACACCGAGCCCTTTCTCGCCTACCTATTTTTTGGGGCTGGGATCGTCGGCCGGGTTGATGTAGTTGAACTTCACCGGCGACGTGCCATGGATTTGGACTACAGTCTCCCCGGAAGCCGCGGCGTAGTGGTGCATGCTCGGATCCATGTAGGCGAAGCTGCCAGCAGGGAATGCCGCCATCTTGCTGCCATCGAATTGATCTCCCATCCCAACCTTGAGCGTGCCCGAGAGCACGGTTACGTTTTCCCGGTTGGGATGAGTATGCGGTGCAACCTTGTAGCCATCCGGCATTTTGAGACGGATGGTGAAATCGCCGGACGAGGCCATGGGATCGCCTTCCAGCACAGCCAACTGCGCTCCGGGGGGCAGGAAGGGCGGAGCGGGCCCGAACTTAACCTGATCCGGTGCGAAGGCGTTTTGCGCAAGTAACGGCTGCGCCGCGACAAGTGCAGCCCAGGTCAGAGCAATGGCGAATAACGACAGTTTCATGGAGCCCTCCAGAGAGTCGCGGCATCATAAAACAGCCTCCGCGTTTATGGCAAGAGGCTGTGCTCGTCGCGACTCGTCGCGATCGTCTCGCGGTTTTCGAGAGCCGCAACCGCTGCTACACTGAATCCAATGGCCACCCAGACCGCGACCTTCCCCGCAACCGCTCCCGCATCTGCCGGAGTCCTGCTGCCCGCCTTCACACTCTGGTGGCGCGAGATCGTGCGCTTCTATCGTC
>Ga0207146_10089_pt1 | contig 23592 bp, 28 predicted proteins | sample Alteio_BWMinHeat_36_FD_153539 | JGI IMG/M metagenome (GOLD analysis project Ga0207146, IMG submission 153539) | Enriched cells from forest soil in Barre Woods Harvard Forest LTER site, Petersham, Massachusetts, United States -... | ecosystem: Environmental > Terrestrial > Soil > Temperate forest >...
ATTTTCACCCTAGCTTTCAACAAATCGCCATGCTGGATACCGAGACTGGAGCAACCGAAGAACACAAGCTGATGCACACGAGCGGAGAAGCCGAAGGCTTCTATCGGAAGCTGGCTTCGCCAGCGATCGTAGGCATTGAAACCGTAGGGAACGATCAGTGGTTCGTGCAGCTGTTGCAGAAGTTGGGTCACGAGGTATCTGTCGGGGACGCGGCGCAAATTCGTGCCAGCTACGTACGGAAGCAGAAAACGGACCGTCGAGATGCAAAACACATACTGCAGCTTCTGGTGGAAGGAAGGTTTCCACGGATCTGGATACCGGACTCCGAGATGCGGGATCATCGCCAATTGCTGATGCACCGTCACAAACTGGTGCAGATACGTACTCGGGTCAAAAATGAATTGCAGCACCTCATGCTGAACCAAGGAATGCAGAAAAAGCAGAAACTGTGGAGCACGGAGGGCCGGGCAGCGCTCGCGTCACTACCGCTGGAGCCATGGACAGATCGACGCAGGAAAGATTTACTGAACTTACTGGCGATGCTGGATGCTCAACTCGAGAGCCTCAACGATGCAGTGACGCGAGTGGCTAAAGAGTATCCAGGTGTGCATCTGCTGATGAGTCAGCCAGGAGTAGGTGCAGTCACAGCACTTGCCTTTGTGCTGACCCTGGGAGATGTGCATCGCTTTCCACGTGGCAAGCAGGTCGCCAGCTATGTGGGATTGATCCCTCGCGAGCACTCATCCGGAGGAAAGCAGCGGATGAGTGGGATCAGCAAACAAGGCAACCGGCTCTTGCGATTTCTTCTCGTGGAAGCGGCCAACATCGCGGTGCGCTTTGATCCTGAATTGCGAAAAGAATATCTGCACCGCTGTCATCAGAAACACTTCACCGTCGCCAAGGTGGCGACGGCTCGTAAGCTTGCGATACGGATGTACTGGATGCTTCGTACGCAGACACCGTATCCACAGGTTCTTTCATCGAGGGTAGCTTGAAATGTATTCTGGTCAGCGCAAGCAAGACCGTCAGGCTGAGTAGGCGCCCTCGCACCCAATAAAGATTGGGTGTCCGAATAAGCAATCATGGTCGCAGTCGTGACCGAATTGATGGTTGGTGGAGAACGGCTCCACCCAAGATGATTCGAAAAAGGGATCGCTCGGACTCTGGTCTCTAAGCTCTGACTCCGAGCGTTGCTCGAAGCAACGGGAAGGATATCTTTGTCCTTGACAACATCTTCGCCCTTATTGACGGATACATTTGCGCAGACCCAAAACATTCTCAACAAAGATTTAGCTTGCAATCTGACGGCGGACCATACATTTCCCACGGCCTCGACGACTGGGTACATATGTTTTCTCGTGCCCCCTCAACTGGAAGCGTTGCTACCGCAAGGGGCTTGTAACGGATGTCTCAGGTCCACAGCGTAACGCATGTCCCGGTACACTCACCCAATCTTCCGCGCTGTGCTTGTGCAGACCTCAGCTGCACTCCGCCTTTCCACTCTCGCTCCGTTTCAAGGGTGGGTGATCCGAGATTGTTACGAATAAATAGTCCGCCGCGCGGCTGCCTCCAGATTTGCTAAGGCAGACGAGGGCGGTGAGGGTAACACGGTTAAAAGAGAAAAAATGTGTACCTCACTTTTATAACGGGTCAGCTGGACTGAACAGGCCAGTCTCTATTTGAGAATGATGAAAAGAGAAAAAGCGTGTATCTCACTTTTGTAACGGCCGCCCGAACGCCCGGCACAACGTAGATGGATAAGAGGACTCAGGAACGGAAGAAGCACGGGATAGGCACGGTTTGTCAGTGGTTGGAACAAATCTGAAGATACTCCCTGATCCATTTGATCGGTTCAAACCAGAAGGCCGCTCCCTTCTGAGTCTCCTACATGTATATCGAACAGAAGCTAATCCAAGCTCCGCCAAATTGAGCGAAATGCAGAATCATGCGACCTTCCTGCTCGACGGCACCCCGTCAAGGAGGCAAGTCCATGATCAAGTCGTTTATGCGAGCTATGCGCGCCGCGCAGAAACATCTGGAGGTGCTCATGCTCATTTCCTTCATCGGAGCTGCTCTGGTAGCACCCGTTACCAGTGTTGCCCAAAACCTCGGAGCCGCGCCGGCCACTGGCCAGGCAGTCCAGGGTCAGACAGCGTCACAGCCTGAAGGGGCATTCCTAAATCTCGTGAATTGGGTGTGCAACGTGATCTGTCCGGTTGGCGCTGGCATCGCAGTTGTCGCAACTGTGTTGCAGTGGCGGAGCGGCCGCAGCTGGCTACCTTCCGCAATGACCGCTGGAGGTCTGATCTGCGTATCCGGCATCCTGCGGCTGATCGAATATTTCATCGCGCAAGGCCAGGCGGTGGCTTGAGGTACCTATGCAGACACCACTGGTCTTCAGAGCAATTCTCGGTCTCCTGATGGATCTGGCCATTCCGGCAGCGCTCGGTGCGTTTGTCATGGCCGGGATGCGACTACGTTCCGAAGGTGGGATGAACTTTGAGGCCAGTGGTGGCTTTCTTAAATGGCTCTTCTGGGGTTGTTTGTTGATCTGTCTTCCTGGAGTAAGTCTTTGGTTAAGAAATGAAGGCGTTCCTGGAGCGTCTCTACTCACGATTGCCGGCGCCACTGGAGCCCAATATACCCAGGGCGTTGAGAAGGTCACCAATGACTTCGTAAATAACTTCCTGCTGGATCACGTGGTCCCAGTTGTCGCCGCATCCCTCGTTTTCAAAGCGATCCTTGATCTCAGTCAGGGGAATAGCCCACTCGCGTCGATCATCGCTGCTCTGTTTCTTCTGGGAGTCCAAGGCATTTACAACCTGGCGACAGGTAGCTGGATGCAGAGTGGTGACCAATATGGCGTGACCAACATGCTCATGCAGGCATTTGGGTACGCCGCGAATCGAATCAGTCCGATCATTGGCGGCCTGGCACTCTCCGGTGCGATCGTGAACTACGTTCGCCACCGGCCGTGGGGAGGCCTCGTTGCGAGCGGACTTGCCTTCTTGAGTGTGACGGGAATCTGGGCGTTAATTACGCATTTCGCGGGAGTCAATCTATGAAGCAGATAGCAGCATGTTTACTGATCGCGGCCGGAATCGGCGATGCCGGATATTGCCCAGACAAGATACTGGTTCCGCTGGTGACCTCGTGTTTTGACGTAAATCCCGACATCTCGGACTTTACGCCCGATATCATCCCGGACTGGCATTTCGAAGAACCACACTTTCCCAAATTCTGCTTTGGGTACTGTCCGGAAACGGAGAATTAGCCATGAGAGCGCGGGAACTATTTCTACAAAGCTGCTTCTTTACCATTAGTTGTCTGACGTTGCTGTTCCTTTTGTCTATTGCGGTCCATTTTCCGTCAGGAAGAGTGCTCTTCGCCGTCCTTGTATCAGTGATCTGTTTGAGTGCCGAGTGCTTCGCGCTCTTCAAAGTGGCTCAGTCACTGTGGCGATGGAGCGGCAAAGCTGTTCTCGCCATTCTGCGCATTGCCCATTCAGGCCAACCTTCCCGCTCTTTTGACTGAGACCAAAAACTGAGGCATATATAGGCGCGAGGTGAAGCATGAACAGCGGCTCCTTTGACGGTGGCCTCCTCAACCTCACCAACTGGGTCGGCAATGCGGTCATGCCGATTCTTGCCGCGCTGATTTTAGCGATGGGGATTTACAAATACTCCCGTGGTTACCACATTGATCCCTACATTGGCGGCACCATGGCCGCGCTCTCTGTATCCGGACTCCTGCGGCTGGCGGAAGTGTTCGCAAGTCAGGGATCGGGAACCTCGCAATATTGGTCAGCGATTCTCAGCCTAGCCAACTGGGTAGGCAATGTGATTCTGCCCCTCTACGGCGGGATCGAAATCGTACGGGCTGTGCTGGGTGTGGGCGGCTTTTTCGAAAGGCTCAACATTGGCGATGACTGGATTCGGCACTTCATCGCCGGCGGAGCCTCCCTTTGTGTTTCCGGGTTGATGAGGCTGATGGAGCACTTCATCGCAGCCGGTACAAGTGGGGTGGCGTGATGGCGCTGAGAATGAGTCCGGTATCGCGCAATCTGCACGCCAAGGTCACTCTGCTCGGTCTTGAGCTCGAGGACATGCTCTTTCTTGCAATGGCGTGCGCAATCGCCATGCTGGTCGGGCAATTCCTCTTCTCTGATCGCTACATGTTCTTTCTTCCGATGAATTGGTTCCTGATGCTCATGGTTCTCGTGCTCGGCGTGCCCGGTCTGATGTTGTTCAAGTATGGGAAACCTCGCAGCTATCTGCTCGACCTGGTGCTCTATTACGGGCAACCACGTAGTTACTGTGCTCTGGCCCGCGACACGAAACTTACCGACAGCTTCCTCAAGGAGAACGAATAATGCCACGAACGACTGCTCAGCAGGAGCGTTCCCTGCAAGATCCGGCGGTATGCGAACTGTTGAAGATTCGCGATTTTCTCGACAACGTCATGGTGCGCACCGATGGCTGCTACGTCGCCGGCTTCCGCGTGCAGGGGGCAGTGACCTATTTCGCCGACGACGAAGGACGGAATGAGGCGAAAAGTGTGGTTGAATCACTGCTCCGCGCGATGCCGGAGCAAAGCATGCGTGTGCAATTTCGCTACGAGGTAGTGGAAAGCCTGAATGGGCTGCTCGATCAGTATCGGGACGCCTCGCGATCCGAAACTCCAAAGGTCAAGGTTCTCGACGAACGAAGACTCGCAGCATGGGAGGAGAAGGAAAGGCAAGGCGCTTACCTCTCGCGGATCGCGGGGGTGTATTTGATCTGGGATCCGGTCAAGCACAAGCGGGCGATGATTGCCAGCGGAGGACCTCAGAGCAAGGAGGAACGGAAGCAAGCCGGTGGGACTTTTACACTTTCTGTGCCAAAGGCGATTCAGAGGACGAAGAAGGAGCACCTGGACACGCTTGCCGAGTTTGAGTCGATCGTCGCCGGTATCGAGTCGGCGATGAAAGGAGGAGGGCTTGGGCCGGAGCGAATGAGCCACGGAGAAATATTTCTGGAGATCAAGCGTGCCTTCAACCCGATGGACCCTGACCTCACTCCGCTGAAAGAGGATATCGCTGAGACGCGCGACATCTCCACTCGCGAGAGGCTTGCCCCGGGGAACATCCTGGGGCAGACAGAAACCTATCTCAACATTGATGGAATGCTGTGGACCTTCATCAGCCTGAAGACACCGCCTGACGGGACATATCCGGGCATATTGCGGGAGCTGATGACGATCGGCTTTCCGGTGGTGATCTCGACCCAGGTAATCATCCCCGACCAGCGGGTGGTTCTCGATAAATACAAAAAGAAGTTCCGCAGGATGCAAGCGGCACAAAAAGACTCCAAGGGCAATCTCCGTGTGGACGTTATCGCGCAAGTTGCCACGCAAGAGCTCATACAAATACAGCAGGAGATTATTGCGTCGTCGGTCAAAACGGCGCGCGTGAGTGTAGTCATTGGAGTCCATACCTCTGCCCCGGCGTGGTCTGCGCAACAATACGAAACGGCTGAGAGAGAGCTAGCCAATCGCCGGCAACAGGTATTGCATGTGCTGGCTCGCATGAATGGAGCTCGCGGGTTCTCGGAGTCGCTGGCGACGCGCAGGCTGTTCTTTTCCACCCTGCCCGGGCTTGCCGAAGAGGACCGGCGCGATCATGACTTGTTGACGCCCCATGCGGCCGACCTTTTACCCGTCGAGCTACCGTGGGCTGGAACCACTAAATCACCCTTGATGCTTTTCGAAACACCCTACCGGCAACTGCTGCCATTCTCGCCCTTCGATCCGAACCTTGAGAATGCGAATGCAATCGTCGCTGCGACGTCGGGTACAGGCAAGAGTGTGCATGTGGGCAAGATGCTGCTGACATGTGCGCGGCAGGATGTTCAGGTGTCAATCATCGAGAGAGGCGACAGCTACTACCATCCGGTGACCTTCATGGGTGGTCAGATGATCACCATGTCGCTCGACAGTGAGCAGACCATCAATCCGTTTGATCTTGAGCCCGGTCAGGAGGAGCCATCGAACGACCACCTGGCCTTTCTGAAGAACCTCACACGCTTCATGATCGGCGATAGCGGTGACGGGGACACCGATCTTCTCGACAACCTCATCATGAACGCAATTCGCAAGACCTACGCCAGAGCGCAGATGCGTATTGACAATCCCATTCCGCTCTATAGCGACCTCTATGACGAACTGCAGAACTACTACGACGAAGACAAGAATCCACGGGTGAACGAGGCTGCGCGAATTGCTGCCTCCAAGATGCGGGCATGGGTTAACAACGGGATGTACGCGCGTCTCTTCGACCGGCCGACAACCATCGACATGTCAACCCCGTGGCTCTACTTCAACGTTGAACAACTCAAAGACGATCCGAAGCTCGAAGTCGCCATGAGCTTGTTGATCGCGTACACCACGACGAAGCGTGCTCAGGGAAGAGCCAACAAGCGGTGCATCACCGTTCTCGATGAGTGCTGGGCTCTGTTGCAATCCCCAAGTCTCGCGCCGGTAGTCGTGCAACTCTTCAGGACAGCCAGGAAACGCAACGCCTGTGTGTGGGGAATTTCGCAGGCAGTTGAAGATTTTACCGGGACACCGGACAAACCGAACGAATTCGGCGGAGCGATCCTTGCGACTACGGCTGTAAAGATGATCGGGCGACAGAAGGGAAATTTCGACGTTCTGCGTCAGTTCCTGCACTTGAACGAGACAACTCTCAATCGAGTCAAGAGTTTGGGGATGACGGAGAAGGGTAAGAAGAGCGAGTTTCTGATTATGATCGGTGAAAAAGCGGAAACGACGCACAGCCTGTATATCATTCCCACACCGCTCGAATACTGGCTCCTCACGACCTATCCGCGTGAGCGCTGGTACCGGCAATGGTGGCTTGCCACAAATCCTCACCTAAGCCTGGTCGAGCGCTACGAGGAACTCGCGCACAAGTTTCCCCATGGCCTTTCCGAGCTACCGGAGCTTCCAGAGGAACGTTCCGGCGAAGTGAGCCGACTGGGTGTCCTAGGTCCCGGAGAGACTGGCAAGCGAAGCGCGACGCCGAGTGAAAGTGCCACGCGGGACTCGATGCCCGAGTTGGTTGTCCTCGAAGGAGCGACGGTATGAAAGCGAAAGCAATGTCCTTGGGCGCGAGCATGCTTGTGATGGCTCTCCTCCTTTTCCCGACTGGAGCGTATGCGCAGTTCGGGGGTATCTTCTCCGCGATTTTGAGCACGATCACCGGCCCGATCGGCGGAGCACTCACGGACATCAACCAGGTTCGCAGCTCGATCCTAAAGACGGAGCAACAGGTACTGTGGCCCGTCACATTGATCGCCCAGGCGCAGAACTATATCTCAACGATCAAAGCCAGCTATCGAGGTTGGATGAATCAGGTGTACACGCTGCCCGTAAATAGCGCGAACCTGCAGACGCCTAAATCTCTGGAGTCAGCCTTTCTTAGCGGGCAGATCGGGCAGATCGGAAGTTTCGGCCAGAGCTACACGTCGACCTATGGTGTGCAGCCGACCTCTGGAGCCGCGCCCAAGCTCAATCTGCAGATGATGGATATTGAGGATGCCGTCGCAAAAGACGCGACGGTGCAATCAATGGCTGCCGATCAGGCGACCACGAAGATGCTCCAGACAGCCCAGAGGATAGAGGATGAGGCCCAAACAACGGCGCCAGGTACGGCAGCCATGGTCGCGGCTGAGGCGAGGACGGCTGAGTTAGCAAGCATTGCCATGCAGCACAAGCTTTTAGCCTATCAGCTGCGTGAAGCGGCGATACAGCTTGGCCATCGCGGATCCACTCTCAAGCAGTCGACTTCCAACACCCAAAACTTGAATCAACAAATTCTCAATCATCTTGGAGGCGCCCAATGAAAACGTGGCAGGTGTTTGTTCGTAAGCCTATCATGCGCCGGTTCGCCCTGGGCGGGGCTGGCATATTGATCGTGAGCACTGTCGCTGTGCGGCCCGCGCATTCACAATTTGGTATTGACATCGCGGCCATTCTTGCGGGGCTCAAGGAGATCAACAGCACTCTGAGCAGCGCCGTTGCTTCGCCGCTCAAAGCGATCAATCAGATCGAACAGCAGGAGCAGCAGTTCCAGCAGAACGTACTCTATCCAATATCGGCTATCAACAGCGCCAGGCAAATGGCGACTGGTTTTACAGCATCCTTTACCAGTTTCCGTCAGCTGGGCACGCTGAATATCTCCAGCGCGACGCTCCCTAACCCGCAACAGCTTGAACAGCAGATGCTCTCCGGCAATCCCAATGACATCGCCTCGATCAACACTGCCTACCAGCGTGTCTTTGCCCCACTTCCGGCAGAGACCGCAATGCCACAAAACATCGCATACCAAGTCGACATGGGCGATGCACAGGCGGAGGACGCGATCAAAAAGGCAATCGAGCTCGATGCCTTTGCGGAGCGGGAAATGGAAGTTGCACAGAAACTGAACGATCAGATCTCGGCTTCGGCACCGGGAACAGCACCGATCCTTGATGCTGAGGCTTCGGCGTGGGTTATACAGGCGAACGCTTATACACAGATGGGGATGGCAGAACTGCTGCGTGTAAACAGCGCAAGTGTATCGAACCGAAGTGGAGAGCTCAAAGACTCGACCGCTCAAATGCAGAACATGAATCAAAGGATCCTTCAGATCCTTACTCCTCGATGATTGGAGCGAGTGATGCAGCCCGGGATATTCGAGTTTCAATCGATGCTCACGTCGGTCGTAAACGGGATCAGCGGGAGTTTGCTGACATCGGTACAAAGTGTTGCATACGTGCTGATGACCATCTGCCTTGTTCTCGGCATCTATGAAGCCTATGTCAAAGGCGGCGATGTCCGTTCCCTGGCCGGAACGTTTTTGAAGTATGCCGTCGCGGCCTTCGTGATCGGCTACTGGTCGAACTTTTTCTCTGATCTCTTCACTGGATTTAATCAAATTGCGACCACTATCGACAGTAGCTACGGTGGGTTGGATCTGTTGAAAAATTGGGAAGCACAGTTACAACATCTCTTCCAAGCCAATGGCTACAACAAGATCTTCACCTCTATTCCGTGGACTCCTTCGTCGCTTCTGACCCTGTTAGAGATCGCTCTCGCATACCTCATTTACCCGATTGCGGTTCAGATCTTTGCGTTGATCTACACCTTCTGGGGATCGTGTCTTTTCGCGATGGGCCCCTTTGTGATTGCTCTGGCGCCGAGCTCAATGGTCAATTCGCTTACTAAGTACTATGCGCTCAACTTAGGCGTATGGAATGCGTGGTCGATCATATACGCGATCTTTGGCTGTTTAATAACCGCGATTCACGGTAATGACGTCAACGCCATCGTAGCCGGCAATATGGGTAGCTTCGGCTTCGGAGACGCTACGTTTGCATCCCTCGACGGTGGCATCGAGATGATTGGATTGATCAGCGTTATTTATGCTATTTGCATTCTTTTGATTCCAATGGTGGCGGCATTCATCCTTCGCGGGCAGTTCTCAGCTGTTGGAGCGGGTTTAACCATGGCCGTATCCAGAATCGCGAATGGCGGAATCAGTGGTGCGAGGGCAGGAGCGGCGCTTGGGCCGGCGGCCGCGGTTGGTGGAGCAGTGGCTGGGGCAGGGGTAGGCCTTCTGGGCGTTAACACCAATGCTCTGTTTGCGACAGGTAAAGGCAGTTGGGGCGGCCAAGGCGGAAGTGGAACCGGAACGTACAGCACTCCGCCACCCAACACGCCCCCACCAAACAATCCAACCAGGGGCTAAAGAAAAGGAGAGGCAGAGTATGACGATCAAGACCAAGAGCAGGGTCAAGAATGAGACGCCCAAGTTCTATGAGATGGACGGGGCGCTTAGAGCGTATTCGAACCGCAGCATAGTGATCGCAGGTGTGATGGGTTTGGTGGCGTTAGTCTCTGTCGTCGGCTTTCTATTCGTGCGAATGGAACCCCCGACTGTGATCAGAGTGGACAGTCAGGGCGAGGCGAGTGTCATCACACCGTATCGAGCGGCGAAGGCACGCTTCTTGCCCTCCGTGCTTGCCGCGAACTCATCGAATGCGGCTCCGGATGAATACGAAAAAGAAGCCTTCATAAAGAGCTTTCTGGTTCGCTATCTCGACTACGACCCCCACACACTCTCGCAGAACTGGGCTGACGCAATGAACAAAATGACAACGAACCTGCGGCGCAGCGCCCTTACCGCTATGGAAAAGAACGATACCGTAGGCAAGCTCGAAGAGGAACAGGGGAGTTCAACCTTCAAACTGAGTCACATCGAAGAGAGCAAGGATGAACCTCTGACCTACACGGCATTTGGTGTGAGGACGGTTCGCAGCATGAACAATGAGCACGAGCTCATCAACCAACTGGTCGAGGAATACCACATCCGGCTCATCAATATTGAGCGGTCTGCGGATAATCCTAGTGGTTTGCTCATAGGTGAGTACTGGTCCAAGCAGATCCAAGGGGAAAAACGGGACGCAGTTCTTGCCGACAGCACACTTGCCGGCACCGCGGCAAAGGGCGATGCCGCTCAGCCTGGTGCGGCAGATGGAGGAATAAACCAATGAATAGTGAAGCGCGAGAGATGCCAATGCCGTCGACGACTGGGGCCGAAGAGAGACGGCGTGGGCGGAAGCAGACCGAAGCGAAGGACAAGGGTCCTCTGATTCTGTTCTTTCTCGCCGAAGGAAGACCGACCAGCGAACAGATAGTGCTTAAGGAAAAGTTCGGGTCGGAAGGCGCCGTGATGGTCGAAGCCTTCAAGCGAGGCGAACCTTACTATCGTGTCGAGGTGTGGCAGTCACACGCTGTTGTGAAGGACGGAGTTGTAGCAATTGAGAAAGCGCCGGTGAAAGCACAGACGTAACATCACCGAGCGGACGAGTTCAGAAAAACCGATCGATTAGCAATGCTTGCCGATCTGGTTCTCTGAGCCACCTTGCGGGCCTATTCGCAGGGATTCGTTCCGCTAACCGGCATTCCGCCTGGTTAGTTCCCTCAACAAGCTCGGGAAAGACCAGGTCAGGCCGAAAATTAGCGGGTTGACGTGGTTCTTCCTGTGCCCAAGCACACGGAGAACTCACATGCATAGTGTTCAAGGAAATCGAATTGTGATGATCGACATCGATACCAACGGGCGGACGGAAGAGCGCATTCCTGGTACTGGTCAGGAGTCGTGGCTCGACACAACGCTCTTGGGTGCGATGTATCCCAATATCCACGTGGCGCTGGTCAGTGTTCCTACCGAACCTCTTGACGACTTCGAAGAGGCTAGCGTGGCGAACGCGATGACCACCGTCTCACACAATGGCATTGCCTACAAAATGGTCGGCGCATCAGGATCGGCTAAAAATGGCAAATACTACTACTGCGACGCTGCACACGAGCCTTTGATCGCCAGACGCTTCCAGCAATGGCCGGAGGCGGCAATCACGTACTTCGGGATCCTGGTGTCCGACTGCAAAGTCGTACGCAAAGAACCCGAAGCTCGCGTGTTGGTGGTCAGAGATCTTGAACTTGGAACGAACGATTGCCGTGGCTGGATACGGAGAGGTCTCTTCAAGAAGCTTGAGCTTCCTGAAGGACGCTTCTACCAATTCCGGCTGGCATTCGGGGAAACCCAAGGGAAGGGCAGCTTCAAAATCATGGCTGACGACGTTGCCGACGCTCTTGGCGTTGATATCATCGTTCCGGAGAGTTCGATCAAACCCAGTATGAAGATGCCGTCCGCTCTGGCCAGTTTCGTTGGCTTGGGTTCGCGCATTTTCAAGAGCGAGATCGTTCTGGGAATCCGTGAAGTCTCGCGGCCTCTTCAGTTCGAATCAAGCTATACCGTACTGCAACATGCGCCGGTGGAGGCGATCGAGACCGAGATCGTTCCGCAGGCCGTCGAGATGATCGAAACGCTCAAAACGGCGTGGAGAGAAGGAAATCACCGCAAGGTGGTTGGGCTCATCGGGCAAGAGGTCCGTCAGAATGACAACTCAGCGGGTGAAGAGTTCCAAAGAGTTGTCGAAGCAGCACTTCTAGCCGATGGTTCAGGCGAGATTACACGCCATCCCTATATCCATACGCAGCTCAGTCGGTTGATGGCGAGATGGGCTTACAAACTGATGACTGGTGGAGGCATCGAACTACCCGCGTTCGCGCTGGCAGACGATGGCTACCTCGTTCTTCAGAATGGCAAGGTTCTGTCCCGCGCTGACTGGATGCCGCTGTCCGCAGCCATCACAACCATTCCGTCTCAATCTGGCCTATGTGTGCGCTACCCCGTACGCATGAAGGAAGACCTGCTCCCACTTGAGCATCTCAAAGGGGAAAGGTTGACGGAACACTTAATCGAAAAGCACGGGCTCACTCCTGACGTTGCATCTCTAGTTGTGACCGAACAATTGACGCTTGAGGGGACCTACACGCTCCATTCGGAGACCGCCAAACGCAATGGCGGCGACTATGACTTCGATTGGGTGTGTGTCATCGATGCGGCGCGGTTCCCACGTTTTGTGGAAAGCCGTTTTCGCATGGATCGCGAACATGAGGTCACGAAGACGAAGGCTGGCAGAGCTAAGTCTCCGTGGTTCTCGCTCGAATTCGTCGCTCTCAAGTCGCGCGGGAATCAAATCGGGGTCATCACTGACCTGATGAGTTCCTGCGTCGCCAGCGGCCGCGACGACTTGCTCTATGAGCTGGTCGGAGAGTTGCAACTAGAGATCGATTCGCTCAAACACAATACGAATGCCGACCGAAGCAAGCTGCGAGGAATTCGCCAGCAGGTTCTTCCGGCTCCCTGGCTTGCTTTGAAAGAGGCCAAGGCGATCAACCCTCAGGAGCTACCACTCTCGCTCGAGATTCTGCCAGCGGATCGTATCGGTCGGCTCTACAACATTCTTCGTAAACACATCGAGGAGCTGATGGAGAAGCCGTTCCCGATCGAGCAGTTCCGTGGCCTGATCACGGGCAACACTGTATCCAACGTCATGTTTGAAGAAGCACGTCTGATTAACACCGTGTATGCAGCTGGACACGGCATGATTCAGGGGAAACTCTCTCAGGAGAAGAAGGCACATGATCAGGCGACTGCACGAGTGGCGGCAGCCATCCGGTCAGGAAACCGGCAGTGTATCGCCGCAGAAAGACGGGCATTCGCAAAAGCTAAGGCTCGTTATCGCCGCGCTCAAGAGCAAGCCCGCGAAAAGTCAGCTTCCTTGCAATCGATCGTTCGCAGTTGGGGCGACGGCAAGGAAGAGGACCGGGCTGGCTGGTGTCAGGCGCTCCATACGGTAGTTTGTCGCGGTAAAGGAATGGGATCGATTCTGTTCCATGCCTTTCCCCAAGAGGTCGTTGATTCGATTGCGGCCCGCACCGGCGGAATTGGTACGCAAGTTCCGCCTTCCGGAAGAGGAGTGCGTGTCGTTGTTGAGGGCGACTGCTTGTTCTCTATTCGTCCAAGTAGGAAGGAGTGCCTGCTTCGGCTCGACCGGGAAGCGAACCGAATCGTTGGGACCACTAGTTAAATCGACGGGCGCTTTACGACTCGTCGACACACAACTGAATAGCCAGCCGCCTGGTGGACCAGCAGTCGAATCGTCTGTCCCAGGGGCAAACGTTCGCCTGCTGCCGGTCCGGGAAGAATGGAGTGATCGGATGCGATTCCTGAACTGGCGCAGAACGAATGGCGGAGTGCGAGTATCCGTCAGGATTCAGCGCACACCACAACAGTGGCTCTTCCAATGGGAAACCGTTGGTAGGCGCCGTTACTCGAAGCGCGAACTGCTTGATATCGAAATGCGAGTCAGGAAGTTCGTAAACCCAAGGGTCCAGGTTCCACCGCGGACACTGGAAACCGAAACTCACACCATTGTGGTGTGAATACAGCCTGTGTGAAGAGGATGGCCTTCAAGGTCTCCTCTTCCCAGGATCCAAGGAGAGAGCCGTCATGCTCATTCAGAAAAGTGTCATTGTGCTTAGCATTCTGGGCGGGAGCATGGCCTTTGCTCAGAACATCGTTCACCAGCCGGTCAACCCAAACGGCGTTACTCAGGTTCACACCTCGCTCGATCACATCAGCATCCTTGAACTACCCGAACAGATTACTCGCGTTGCAGCGGGAAGCGATGCGATGCAGATCGAATGGCACGATAACAGTGTCTTTATCAAGCCTCTTAAGCCGGGTCAATCGACCAACCTCATGGTGTGGACCGAGCACCAACTCTCAACATATGAACTGGAGACACCAGGAGATGTTCACAACATGTCTTCTGTCATAGATGAAACGGCAGCGCTGGGTATTCAAAGCAGCGGGCACTCCGTGGCATCATCTGCAACCCCTTCGCCCCAGGAGGTCCAGCGAATGACAGATTCTGTTATCGGCTCCACCTTGCTGCAGGTGACACCAGTCTTTCCTCGCGGAGTTCGTCCGGCCAAGGACTATGTCAGTGTTCTCATCAAGGAAGTGGTTCGCGACAAGAATTCTCTCTATGTGCGTTTTGCCGTCAGTAATACCGGATCGCATCCATATCGGATTATCTCGCCGAATGTTTTCACGATCCTTCCAACGAAAAACGCCGACCTTCTCGCCGGATTGAAGAATCTCCAGATACCGGAACAGACAACCTATCAATTTCAGGCGACTGAGACCTCTCAGGTCACAGTCAGGGGTACGGCACTTCCCGAGAAAGATGTGCCACCAGGCGCAACGATCGAAGGAGTATTGGCTCTTGAACCGGCCGACGTCCAAAAAGCCGGGGTGTACGAATTCGTCTTCGGGAATGACGGGACTCATCGCATTCAGGCCACGGCGGTGCTCTGATGGCAGAGCTTGAATATATCTCCCTTGAGAAGGCGCATGCGCGCCTCCTCGTTGCTTATAGCCGAGCTGGCGACGGCGGTTTCCTGGAGACGTTGCGGCGCCCATTTACCAATCCGATCGCGCAGCGCGACGACAAGGGCAGACGCAAGATCCACCCTCTTCTCATTGTTGCCGTGATTCTCTTGATCCTCGCTGGCGCTGCGATGACCTTCTTCAGTTTTCAAGGCTGAACGAAACCGATCGGAGCCTCATTTGCTACGTGAAAACTCATATCGTCGACACAATGATGCGCAGGATGCCGTCCTGCTGGGCTGGGTGTTGATACTTGGGATCTTTGGAGCAATCTATTTTCTCGCCTACGACCGGCTGCATGTACGGGCAGGCCAACTCGTCGAAATCACTATCTATCCCCTACTGGTCGCTGTCTTCCTGTGGGAACTGCTGCGGTACAAGGCGACGAAGAGGAATGAAATGGAGGCGGCATGGCCTCGTCCAGTTCCGTATGTCTCCCGCCAGAAGGAAGACGAGTATCTGAGGGAAGCCCGCAAGCGATCCTCAGTCTTGCTCGGTTACGACATTTTTGGCGAGCCCTTCTATTGGAGCGATGACACACGCACCATGCAGTCGAATGCCTTTGGCATGACAGGCGCTGGTAAGACCAACCTCCTCGAAACAGTCTCCGAACAGGATATTTTGCGCGGTGTCCCCATCATTTTCATTGATGGCAAGGGCGACAAGAAGCTGTTAGCCGAACTGCTTCCTTCAATTGAAGCCGCAGGTCGCATGCAGGACCTGCGAGTAATCGACCCGCTGCGGCCGGAGATATCGGCGCGCTACAACCCGTTTTGGGCTCCTGCGGGCAACGCGGAGGAGCACGTCGGCTTTGTCTTCGAGTCCTTCAACATGGAAAAGGACTTCTTTGAAGGTCACCAGCGCGTCTACCTCGAGAACATCGCGAGGGTATTGCACTACTCCGGCAAGCGTTTCAACTTCCACGATGTTCTGGTCTGTGCATACGATCAGACATTGCTAAAAACGCAGATGAGAGTGGCCCTCGATCGGGTTCGGGTCGATTCGACGATCAGTCGCCAGCAGAAGTTGACGCTGACCATGAGCGTGCGCAATCTGCTCGAATCTTTTGAGGACAAAGAACGGGTCTCGAAAATCCAAGGTTTGATCAACGAAATGATGACGTTCATGGGCGACGACATGGCAATGATTACCGGGCCCTATGACGAGTTGCTTTCGCTAGACGATGTGATCGACAAGGGACTGATTCTGTTCATGAGCTTGAACGTCAACGTGAACGAAAGGGCGGTGACGGCGCTGGGCCGGATGCTTCTTCAGAATCTGCAATTGATGATCGGCAGACGCTATTCCCGCGCCGAGGAAGGCGAGCATCAGCCATTCGTGAGCGTCATCATGGACGAGTTCAGCCCGTTTGCATACGAGAACTTTGCGCACATTTTGCAGACGGCTCGCGGTGCGAACGTTGCCTTTCTGTTCGCTCTCCAGAGTGCACCGCAGCTTCTTCAGGTTGGCCGAGGGTTTCGTAATGACGTTGCCAGTGCCCCCAATACCACCTTTATGTTGCGCACCAAGGACGAAGAGACAGCCCAATACTTCCTGAAAGCGAGCGCACGTGTACGACAGATGCGCCGCAGTATGCGTGTCCAGAAGAAGGGTGTTTTCAACCCTGAGTTCGAAGAAGGAACTGAAGGAAGCCAGACGGAAATCAAGGACACGCTGGCTCAGGACGAGCACATCAAGAAGATGCCGGTTGGACAGATGGAAATACTCATGACCGATCCGTTTCGCGGCACGATACATAAACATTTGCATATCAAGAAGGCTTGCAGCCATTGGCTCCCTCAAGTGCCGATGAACGTGTATCCCAAACTCGACACTGTGGGAGCTGACTCCCACGGGCTCAACCTCAGTTTTCCGGTTCCGGATCTCGAGGAAAAGAGGCAGCGGAGGCGGAGGAAATGAACTTTTGTGGAGTCCCTGTTTTAGTTCTACTGCTCTCGATGGGAACTGCGAGTGGGCAACAAACGCAGCCGCTGGCTACGCAATCGACGGCAAACCCCCAGGCAGCATCGAGTCGAAGTTCCTATGATCCGATGGTCCGTGGAAAGGCAAGCGTTCAGCCCAAGGGGATCGTCGAAACAACTCTTGCCGGGATCAATCCACAGAATAAGGACTATGGAGCTGTTGTTGCGGATTGGCGCAAAGAGGTGTTCGAAACGGCAGTAAATCGCATTTATCTGTGGAGCATTTTCATTCTTTGTCTGGTTCTGAGCGTGTCGCTTCTCGGCAATGTGTGGCTCCTTCGGCAACGTCAAAGGCGACTCGCCATATCCGCGAACATTGTGGTTCAGCTATTCAACGCCTATGTTGGATCGCGCGCCAAGTCTCTTGAAGTGATGGGCAAGTACAACGCGCTCGTTGAGCGTTACAACCGATTGCACGATGAAACGAGCATTGCGACATCAGAACAGCCCAGCGACAGTGACGAAAAAGCCCAGCATAAGGTCGATTATGACCGTGCAAAGCAGGATAAGGGGCCAGCACAAAACGGGTCCATTGCAAAGGCAACCTCGCCTGAGGAACCGGTAGTTGAGGCTGATAGGGATGTGTCGGAGTTTCACGCGCTCCGGTCTAAGCTGCAGGAGTACGAGACGAAACTTCAGCGCAAGGATGCGCAGCTTCAGGCCAAAGATAACCAGATCACCAATCTGCGCGGGCGTCTTACGCGCGCTCACGACAGCTTGGAAGGCGAGCGTTTGCAGAAATCTGGGGCGAAATAGCATGGTGGTTCACTGCGTAAATTTCGGCTCGCTGTGGTGGCTTAGGCCGGGAAACCACACCTCAGATCCGCTGCGTTTCTCATCCCATGCTGCCGTATTCAACACTACGGGTTTCGTTTCAGGCTCTCGGGAACGCCGCTTGTGGCACATAGCAGGCGTAATTCGAATCAACCTTGGTATGCATCGCGACACTGACGACGCGCGGCGCTTTGAAGCAGCTCGTTATGAATGCATTGGACTGGAGCGCCGTGGCGAGTGGAATCGATTACTGCTGGGTCGCAGGTTAGACCGGAGAGTCAAAGCGGAGAAGATCGTCGTCTGCACGCGAAGTAGCGTGATTGGAAGGATACAGTTCGATGCCTCATGGCACGGCAATGGGATTCAGGTGCTCGCCGGTAGCGCATTCCGGGGCGAGCAGGAGACCCTGCTTTTGGCAGCACCCGGTGCGCAATTACAAACGGACGCAGGAGATTGGGAGGTCTTATGGGACGGCTTAGCGAAGCGATGATCGACGAGTATGAGGGACAGGTGTCGGGTGCCAGTTCGAAGACTACGTACATTCGTTATAGCCAAGAGCGCGATCTCCCGATGCTCCTCGCAATCCGAAATGCTACTTTCGTAAGCCACGGACAGCTGTTCGAGCAACTCGTCGCCACGGGAAGCGAAGTGTCTCGCCGTGCTTGCAATTGGAGAATTCAACGCCTGGTCCGAGCTGGCGTCGTCTCGAAGATGCCGCCACAGCTTCCATACTGTGGCCCCGTTTATACGATTAGCCGGAGTGGTCTGGCGTGTCTCGAATCCTGCGGACAAGGGCTGATCAGTCTCACATCGGAATCAAAGTCGCTGGCAAATCCAGCTCAGGTTCAGCATTACCTCGAATTGGGGGAGATCCAGGCTGCATTTCGGAGGACGAAAATGCTGAAAGAATGGACCGGAGATCTCGAAGTGCGATCCATCAATCAGTCGATCGATTTGCCTCTTGCCAAGGACTATGACGCAATCGTTGAATTGGAATTCCAGGGTTTTCGCTACAGAATCGCCTTAGAATACGAGCGATCTCTCAAGGCGTCGACGCGCTATCAGGAAATTGTTGCGGCAATCGAGGACGAAGATCAGGTACAACTGCTCGTCTATATGACCTCTTCCATTGACCTTCTTTACCAACTGAAGGCAGAGTTTGAAGAGCAGAGTTTTCCGATAGCTCTGGTTACCGCGCGGAGTTTTTGTATGAGCCCGCTAGCAACGCGCATGTATTCGACCCGCAGTTTGGGAGGCCAGAAAGCAACCCTCGAGGATGTTCTCGCTGCAGTTCCCCGGCGAAACAGAGTGCCTCCAGGCGAATAAATCGTCCACGAGTGATTCGATGCGGGCCGCAATTCGAGGATGATTCTGAGCTATTCATTTGCGCAGAAGCGTTTGCAGCTGCCAAATTAGACCGTGCGTTCGCTGAGCCAACTGCCAATTCATGGCCTAATAGCGGTGATTGCTGTTCATGTGGAGCAGCTGTGAGTAGCATGCTTGGATGGTGCCCAATCCATACCTCAGCACTGCCCGCTTACGTCTCTCTGCCTTCCCGCACTATACCCGCCGTGTGCCCCCGAATTCCGCAAACAATTGATCGAAAAGACGCTATTTCTAACTATCCCCTGAAAACAGCCCGTTTTTGGGTAGTGTAGTTTCCGGATAGCCGATCATCCGGGAGTTAAGTGACGAGAAGCGCGCTTGTCAGTACCTATCCTGGAGAACGAAGTAGCATCGACCGTCAAACAGCTTAGCCAATCATATAATTATCCTGAAATGGACGTCCGCCTTAAGGCAGCCGCGCGTTGGGGTCTCGTGCTGGTCACACTGGCTATAACCACCTTCGCAGTGTTCATCCTGCTCATGGGTCTTATGACGTGGCCAGACCGCTCCTTAGTAGCAGCGCTCACGGCTCTCGGCATTGCCCCTCGTGCAACTATCGATGGAGTACACCGGTTAGATTTCTTCATCGCAATCCTGATCTGGGTCGTTCCGTCGGCGTGCGCAATCGGCTTTGCGGCGAGTTTATCTCAACGCGGAACTCTGCGTGTCGCCCTGTCAATTTCCGTCATTCTGTTTGCGAGCCTCTGCTTCTTTTTGGACGGGCGCGACGACTCGGTTTTCATGAAAGGCTTCGCCGTCATCGCTGCCGTCATCGTACTGATCGCGTTCATCGTCTCGTTCTTTAAATCGAACTTCTCTCGCTTGCTGGCGATCGCCAACCTAGTCGCCGTCTCGCTCCTATTCGGTCCCTTGGCGATCGCGATGTCTCGCAGAACAAACACGGCACCGCAACCAAAACGACTCTGGTCCAGCACACTCCAGCAAGATCAGTGGCAGTCGATGAACACAGGTTCTGGTTATGCAGCGACACGACAGGTCGCTTTTGCAGGCGATCGTGTCATTGTTGTTTTCGATGCGGGCTTTGCACCCTCTCAACCAGCCAAAGACAAGTGGCCCGTTTCCACCTATCGATTAATATCTTTGGATTTAAAAACGGGGGCGAAGCTCAAGGAGATCAGCATTGCTGGCAGATGGGGCTCAATGCCATACATCTATCCCACCCAGGACGGCTTTATTGACGTGCAGAGCAATCCTCAACGCACCCTCAATCCAGATCTAGTGCCAGTCTCAGATGCGTCCGGGACAGCGCCAGCGAACCGCACGACAACCCGGGAACGTCTGGAGTGTGGTGGCGCCAACTGTGATCCACCTACATACGTTCTAGGAAAGAACGTCATTCAACTGCGACAGAAGCGTTTTCAGGTCGTCGATAGTACTGGACACGTTCTTAGTGGTGGCAACCTGGTCGACTGGGGAGCCTTCGCTGGCGCAAGCGCCGACGGTAGACGTTTCGCCACTCAGTCCAGCTATACGGAAGGCGATCCAGACTTTGTAGTCTACGAGTACTTCACGATCTACGACGCTGCGAACGGAAATGTGCTCTCAACCATTCACATGAAGGACCTTCCCGCGCGCCAGTCTTGGTCGGCCTTCTCACCCGACGCTCGATACTTCGTCGCAGGAAATCCGAATAAATTGACAATGTACGAACTGCCTTAGAAGGCTACGCATACTAAGAACGAATGAATACCTCAGCCCTCTGCAAGACTAGTACGGATAAGTCGGCATAGCGGAAATGATCCCGGTCCGTCCCCCAACCCCGTAGTTGCTTCCGGTTGACGGGCAAACCGGAAACTGCACCAGCCAAATTCGAAGACGATCGGGCGCTGACTGCGAATCGTTCGGGTGGGAAAGACTTGAGGAACTTGCGCGACTGCGTCGCCTCTTGCTGGCCCGACCGGAAATTGCTCCTCGACTGTTGCCACCCGAATTATGAAGGAATATGAAGCAGCTTTCCGCAGCGGCGGCACATGTATGTGTGCGCCCACGTTGCGTAGAGCACGGGGAACACCGCTTGATTGTATCGGGACACTTTGCGACTTGTTAGGGCAAGTCCGATGACGCAACCGAGGACCATCAGTCCCAAGAGGCCGAGAGGGTACTCCATGGATGACGCAGTCTTTGGGTACTTTAGCATCGCGCTGTAGCAGGCCCAGGACCAGAACAAAAAGAACGACAGCAGGAAGCCCCACAAAAGAAATGGACCGCCATACCCCTTTCGGCGCGGGGGCGCCGCTCCGTGAGCCGCGTAGGTTTGGCTCTTTCCCCAATAGGCTGGACTGGAATATGTCCTTGTGCCTCGCTCATAGAGTACCGGAAGAGCCACGATGTTCGGGCTACCGCACCGATCGCATTCGTAAGAAGGCTGTTGTTTTGCGACGGACATTTCCGTGACTCCGGAATAGCTTGCCACAATTCGAGTCTTCAGTCATGGAGAGTAGAAGGTTTTGCTCCACATTATTCAGAGTTTCGATTCGAACCCCGTAACGGTGCATTGCTGCTTGGCTCTTCGATTCGTAACCTTCCCGCGACGTGAGTCTCCTTCAGTCTGTCCCGCTATATCCCCTGCAATTTAACCGAATAGAGGTGCATCATGGTTTCCCCCAGCCCGTCTCTCCGCGATCGCCTGATCGTAGCTGGGCAGTTGCGCCCAGCGATCCGCACGAGAGAACCACCGCTCATCAAAGGTATTCCGTCTATCTCCAGGCCATGGGGCGTTCCGGCGTTAGCACCCGGTCAGCCTTGGACAACCAGCTCATGCTTGCAGTATTGGAGCGTTGGTACACCCTTTAATAGTTACCTTGGACCAAGTCGTTACGGCGGCAGCGCGTTCTGTGCCCCTGCCCCGCCGTCAGCCACCGCACCCTCTGGCCTACCCTATACGTCGGGTTAATCACAACGGCACGACAGGTTCAATTGCCGTTGCAGCTTTTCTGGTAGGAAGTGGCTCAGTCCTTCTGGAGCATTACTTCTGTTGACTTGATCACAACTTTGACAGCATCACCTTGCTTGAGTGCCATCTCTTCGGCGCTTCTTCTGGTGATCACGCTTTCAATGAGGTTCTCGCCAACGCGTACGGCGACATGGGCCATTACTCCGCCAAGTTGAATCTCTTCGACGGTGCCTTTGAGCTGATTGCGAGCGGAAAGTGTCATGTCGGAAGCATACCTCAGCCGCAGTCCCAGGAGCAGCGTCCGGAGGCACACTCGCGACCGCGCCTTTTTTTGTGTAGGCCCGTCAGTCGACCGCGATATGAGGATTGTGGTCTCTTCCTTAACGCTGCGCTGGAGTGCTCCCCGTTTCGCCCTCGTCGATCGTAACGCATAGCTCTTCACTGCAGTTCGCTCTTCATCCCAGGCTCCGCCGGTGCTGGGGCTTTGTCATTTCTGTGGCACTCCCTCTTAAGGAGAAGTCATGTCGAATCGTTATCGTCGCTACTCGAAGCGCGAGTTGCTGGGCAACTTGCATGTGGACTATGTCATGTCCGTCACCGACCTTGGGCTTGCGCCCAAAACAAATCGCTGGGACGTACTGCGAGCCTTCCTAAACGTGGGTGAGGCGCGTGCAGAGCGACTGGTTGAAGAAACCGGAGGGTTTCTCCTGCTCCAGAGTGTCCCGGGGCGTCACAACACCGGAGCAATTTACGCCTACATCGAGCGGCTGCAAGCATTCTTCTGGCTCCGTTTTGAGGAGAAGGAGGATACGCTCAATGGAGCGGATTTCCAAAATGCGTTGCGTGTTCATCACCTGGTGAGATTCGTGAGTGGTCCTCCTGGAGCTCCTCATCGTCGTCATCGTCACAATCGAAGAGCCCACCGCGCCGCAAAAGGAGCTGCTGTCATAGCGGCTCCCGTCTCGCTGGGCCAGGGTGCCTTAGTTGCAGCCGCGCCGTAACAAAATCAGGAAATTCTGGTTCATTTGACCGATTGGCTGATAGCCCTGAACTGAGTAGCGAAAGCAGGTCCCATCCGGAGCAATGTTGAGATACCGTCTCGTGTCCCTGTGTTTATAGAGATGAATCTGTTCGGAGGTTCCCATGAACATAAAGTCGGCACACAGAGAAGGGCCAAGCATCCGTTCAAGAGGCAGCCAATCGGTGTTCATTGGCGCCTCGGAGAGCGGGCAAACGCCGGCCGCGGCGCTTGTTCGAACATGCAGCCCAGAAAGTACACAAGGCTGCCAGTGAGAGTCATCACCAGTGCGTAATCGATAACCACGAAATCAAGGCCGGATCTCCGTATCATCGCTGCCACCGCGACCGCCGAATGCAATACGATGACGGCGGGAGCCGCCCACAACGCGTGACGCGCTACGCGGTGCATGGCAATCCGCTCGCCGTGCTTACGGATTTCGAGCAAGACAAACGTTCCGAAGTAAGCAGCGAGCACGTACCATTCCTGCGCAATCAGTTCTAAGAATGACTTCTCAACAACGTGCATGTTTCCTCTGCTCCTTCCACTGGATAAAGGGTTGTCACTCTGAAACTCGCAGTGTCCTTATCTCGCGCACTTCAATTGGGAAAGACGCGGTAATCTGCCCACT